>Ga0255343_1000521_pt1 | contig 59504 bp, 50 predicted proteins | sample wastewater_treat_4_FD_192413 | JGI IMG/M metagenome (GOLD analysis project Ga0255343, IMG submission 192413) | Wastewater microbial communities from Lulu Island WWTP, Vancouver, Canada - plant16 | ecosystem: Engineered > WWTP > Wastewater > Unclassified | place: Canada: Vancouver, British... | reverse complement strand
TATCTGAATTATCTGAGCAGTACAATAGTACCTGTATTCTGACAACTCTGAGTATATTGCATTATTCACCTCTGCTGCAATTTCTGAGGGTTTTTTGCCTGATACAGATTTTTCTCTAAAAAGGGTTCTTATTTGATTACCAACAAAGGAAGAAGCTATTCCATGTCCAGAAACATCGCAAAGAACAACCTGATAAACATCCTCTTCAATAAAAAAACCATCAAAAAAATCACCTGATAAATCCTGAGCTGGCATAAAAGAAAAAGCAATATCATACCCCAGAATATTGCCAAAATCAGGAAGCTTTGAAACCTCAAGCTTTCTAATTATGCTTATTTCTTTTTTATAGGCCTCATTAAGATTATGCAAATCCCTTTGATAAGAGAGATTGCCATTTATTAAATTGATATAATCAACATATAAAGATATAAGTTCCTTATCACTATGGTTGAATGGTGATGAGCTTTCCATTAGTATATATCCATAAATGCTGTTACGAAATTTAATTCCACATAAACAACAAAAAACATCGTCATATTTCTTTCCCTTAAAAAACTTAGTTAAGGAATCGTTACCCCTAAATAAATAGTGCTGATTCATTAACTCCTTAAATTCTATCGGGGAAAATCCTTTTTTAAGGACTTTTTGAAATACACCTAAAGGAACATCCTCTTTTACTTTAACAAGCTCCACATAAGATGCATCTATTATACTCGAAAGCTCTTCCGATGAGAAAAAAATATCATCCACATTTGTTCTGGAAAGATTTTTCTGAATAAAATAGCTCAATTTAAATAGCTGGACATTTTGATCTAATTGTTTTTGATATGCATTAAAGAGATTATCTCTAACTTTTTTAATATTATCAAAAATCTTCAATTTTGAATACAACTCAAAGGGCAAAAAGGGCTTACGCACATAATCATCTGCACCAGATTTATATGCAAGCTCAATGGTCTCATTATCTGTTCTTGAGGTCATTATTACAAAAAAAGAATTTTTAAAATCACTTGTCTGCTTGACCTTGCGGCAAAGATCAATACCATTTCCATCTGGAAGATGAACATCAAGGAGAAATAAATCCGGACGAACAGAAGGCAGGGCTTCATAGAATTCATGAACTGTAGAAGCAAAAAAAATAAAGCATCCAGGCAAGCTTTCTTTCACATATTGCCTCACAACAGGATCATCATCAAGAACCATTATTTTAAGCGTAACTGTATCTTCTGAAAAAGACATGAATACCTGCAAAAATAAAAATTCTGGCTCAATCTTTTATAATTTACAAAGCTATTATTGTAAAGACAAATATATTTTTTAATTTTTAAACTCCCAGAGGTTCAAAAAATCAAATATATTCCACTAATTATCCCAGCCCCTTCAGTGGCGGGGATAATAGAGTATTTTTATTTTAAAAGAAGTTAAGTAATAAATACTGAATATATTTGACATTTTACATTATATCAATATACTGTCAGAGTTTCAACTAAAATATATAAGGATAAAATTAACAATGAAAAATCTTTTTTCACTTATAACTATAGTCTCTCTTTTTATTGGCTGTGCAACAACAGACATCGCCACAAAAAAAGATATCACTGTTAAAGATGAGGCATTTGCATCAGCAGAGTCATCAGAGACTCTATTTAGCAAAGGAATATTCTATAAAAATCTTGCTGCAAACTCAACCAACACCGAAGAGAAAAATAAAAACATAGACCTTGCGATGGAAAATTTTAATGCAGCTTTAAAAGACTCCTCTTCCAAGGAAAGAATATACCTCCATATAGCAGAGCTCTTTTACATGAAAGGTGAAATAAACAAGTCAGAGGAATACTGCTTACTATCAATCAAAGAAAACAATACATTCTTTCCTCCTTATAGCAGGCTTTACTCAATTTATATGGGTACAAAAAAACTTTCAAAAGCAACTGAGATACTCTCTAAGTATCTTGAGATAGTCCCTGATGATCAAACAGCCCTTTATATGATGGGAATCCATTATTACAAATATCTCAATGATAAAGAAAAATCAATTAGTTGCTTTGAAAAAATAATATCTATCTCAAAAAAAGTGGAAGTGCAGCCCTATTACATGGAAAACTCATTTTATAATATAGGATATATACTCTATGAAAAGGGTGAATTCAAAAAAAGCTTTTTCAATTTTCTAAAGGCACGTGATATAAACGAAAGCAATACAAGTACTATATATATGCTTGCTCTATCGGCATTCGGATATTACAATATCAAAGATGCCTTAAACTACTCACAGATGTATTTAAAACTATTCCCTAAGGAACAGAACATGCTCTACATAGCTGGTTCCTGTTATTACATAAACGACGACACAAATGCTTTGCATTACCTTTTAATGGCAAAAAACTCAAAAACCTTTGAAGGGCTGCTGTCAAGTGGGCTATATCTGGAACTAACAGGGGATTATAAAAATGCAGAAAATATTCTAAAAGCTGTTTCAAATTATCGAAACAATATGGTTACAGTGCAAATAGGACTTGCAAAGATAAAAACAATACATGGGAAGGAAGATGAAGCATACAATGCCTTAGTATCAGCTGGGACAACCTGTTTCCGCAATGGACTCTTTCCAACAGCAGAAAGGCTTTTTTATCAAGCAATGATGATAAATAATCAAAACAAAGAGATTTATTATTACCTTGCAAGGGCTCATGAAGAAAACAAAAACTATGCAATGGCAATAAGCTATTACCAGAAGTATTATCAGCTTTCAGGAGAAAACGATATTCTTGTTCACATAGGATACCTCTATGGAATACAAAAAAATTATACCAAGGCTGAGGAGTTTCTTGCCAGGGCAATTGAAAAGCTGCCAGAAAATCCAGGGCCATATTTCTTCCGTGGGCTTATAAATATCTGGGGAGAGAATTACGTAAAGGCCAAAGAAAATATATCCATTGCCATAAACAAAAAAAATGATGAGGAAACCTTCTTTTTCTATTTAGCCTTTGTAAACGAAAAACTCGGACAATATAAAGAGGCAGAGGAAAATCTTCGTGATGCCATAAGGGTAAATCCTGAAAGTGCTCGTTCCATGAATTTTCTCGCATACCTCTTTGCAGAAAAAAACATAAACTTAGAGGAGGCTTTTACCCTTGTGACAAAGGCTCTGGATATTGAACCAGGAAATAGTGCATATCTCGATACATTGGGCTGGATCTATTATCAAAAGGGCAATTACGAAAAGGCCCTGATGTACCTCCTTGAAGCTGAAGAAAAAATTAACGAAATTGAAAATCCAGATTTTGTAATATATGAACATATTGGAGACACATACCTCAAACTTGGTAATCAGAATATGGCTAAATTTTATTACGAAAAGGGGCTTAAGATTGAAAAAAACGAAAGATTAGAAAAAAAATTAAAACTTCTAAAAAATGGAGATAACCATGTGGCAAAGTAAAAAAGTTATCTTAATTATAATTCTGTTATTATTTTTCAATTGCTCATCGGCAAATAAAAATATAACCTCCCCAGAGGTATCAAAAACTGAAGATGCGCAGGCAACTGAAATTCTAAAAATAATACAAGAAATAAATCAATCATCCCCTGCAACAATAAGCTCTTCATTTACTGCAATTGGAGACAGCAATGGCAAAAAGTTTAATATAGAGGGGGTTGTTTTTTTTCAGAAAGATGAATCTTATTATTTAAGCTTTTCTGATTTTATCTTTAAAAGCAAAATTGTTGATATCTACCGCGACATGAATCGACTATTCTTTTACTATCCAGCAGAAAAGAAGCTCCTACTTGATGATGTCAATAAGATCGATATCCACAACTACACAGGTTTTAGAGCTGAATTTGCCTTTATTCAAGATATGTTCTCTGGAAAAATTCCACTCCTTGCAGATTATTCTGTAAATAAAGTACTTCAGGAGATCGGTGAAACATATTACCTAATACTGGAGAATGATCAATATTTTGAAAACATATATATCAAGAAAAATATACCTGAAAAAATTCTAATTATACACAAAAAGACTAAAGAAAAAACTGAAATATACCTCTCTTCTGTGATGGAGAAAGATAAGAGTATATTTTACAAAAAAGTCAAGATAATAGCTCCATCAATAAATCTATTTATAGATATAAAATTTACAAATACAAAAATCAATGAGCCAATTCAGATCCCGAGAGCTGAAATTCAAAAATTTAAAAAGAACATCGAGATAATAAAAATAAACTAAGGTGTGGCCTATCCACACCTTGAAAATCCGCAACTCCTGCAAACAGAGCAGCCAGATTCAAACTCAAGAGGGCCATGGCAATCAGGACAAACCCCTGTCATAATAGAATCGCTGTCCCTTCCATTGGTCTCTGCTATAATCTGTGCCCTTTCTGATTTTAAATTTGTAGTTATATCAAGAACCCCGCTGTATCTTTCAATGGCCTTTGCAATTGCATCAGAGCAGGAGTATATTCTGCCACCTTTTTCCCAGATCTGATTAGGACAACGAACTCCTTTAAGTTGTTTAACTATCTGATCCTTGTCTATACCGCTTCTAAGAGCAAGAGATATAAGTCTACCAATTGCCTCTGTCTGGCTTGCTGCACATCCTCCACCTTTACCCATTGTAGCAAAAACTTCAAATATGCCTTTTTCATCTTCATTGATAGTTACATAGAGAGATCCGCAACCTGTATTCATCTTCCTTGTAGTTCCCCATGTGACCTCATGCCTTGGCCGCGGAATTTTTGTTTCAACTTTAGATGCTCTTTCATCCTCTGCCTTTTTACCTTCCCCTGATGCTGGCTTTTGTAAAACCTGATTATCCCTTGAGCCATCTCTATATACAGTTACTCCTTTACATCCAAGCTCATAGGCAAGATCATAAACCTCTCTGATATCTTCCTTTGTTGCACTATTGGGAAAATTCACTGTCTTAGAAACTGCATTATCTACATATTTCTGAAATACCGCCTGTGTCTTTATATGCCACAGAGGAGAAATATCATGGGCTGTTACAAATACTCTTTTTATTGATTCTGGAACTTCTTCAATATCCCTTACAGAGCCATGAACTGCAACCTTATCCATTATTGAATCTATCTCATCATCGGAGAAAAAATTTCTAAGAGCATCTTGGAACTGAGGATTAACCTCAAGCAAGCGATCATTATCCATAACATTCCTTACATAGGCAAGGGCAAATATAGGCTCAATGCCACTTGAGGTATCTGCTAAAATGCTTATTGTGCCAGTAGGTGCTATGGTTGTTGTAGTGGCATTTCTAAGGGGGGACTCACCTTTCTCTGCATAAACAGACTTCTCAAAAGTTGGAAATGCCCCACGATTTATTGCAAGCTCAGCGGACTTAATCTTTGACTCTCTCTGTATAAAGGACATAACAGACTCTGCCACTTCAATAGCCTCATGGGAATCATAGGCGATATTAAGTTTTATTAGCATATCTGCATATCCCATAACGCCAAGTCCTATTTTGCGGTTCATCTTTGTCTTTTTCTCTATCTCTTTTAACGGATAGTTATTCATATCAATTACATTATCAAGAAAATGGACAGCCCTGTGAGTAATTTTCTTTAAAAGTTCAAAGTCAATCTCTGGCCTGCCATCTTTTTCTTTTACCACTTTGCTTAAATTTATTGATCCAAGATTGCAAGATTCATATGGAAGAAGAGGCTGCTCACCACAGGGATTAGTGCTTTCAATAAGGCCAATCTTTTTTAATGGGTTAAATTCATTTATTCTATCTATAAACACAATGCCAGGCTCACCATTTTTCCATGCCATGTCAATTATCAGATCATATACATCTCCTGCATTAAGTTTACCTGACGGAGTTCCATTCCTTGGATTTATAAGGTAGTAATCTTCCCTTCTCCTTGCTGCCTCCATAAATGAATCAGTGAGTGCAACTGAAATATTAAAATTAGTCAAAGAGGTTTCCTCTGACTTTGACTTTATAAACTCAAGTATGTCAGGATGATCTACATTAAGTATGGCCATATTCGCACCACGCCTTGTTCCACCCTGTTTAACAGTCTCAGTTGCTGTATTAAAAATATTCATAAAGGATACAGGACCGCTTGATACTCCTGCAGTACTGCTCACCACATCATTTTTTGGCCTTAGTCGAGAAAAAGAAAAACCAGTGCCTCCTCCGCTTTTATGAATAAGCGCCATATTTTTTAAGGCATCAAATATACCTTCCATTGAATCCTCAACAGGCAGGACAAAACAGGCAGAAAGCTGACCCAAAGGACGACCTGCATTCATCAAAGTTGGGCTATTGGGCAAAAAAAACATCTCAGCCATCATGTCATAAAATTCAGTGGCAACCTGATTTACATCGTCATCTGTTCCTCCGTAGAAAAAATCTGCCAATGCCACAAATTTTGCCACTCTTTCAAAAAGCCCCTTTGGTGACTCAATTATGTCTCCTTTATCATTACGAGCAAGATACCTCTTTTCAAGAACAGTTAAGGCATTTACTGAGAGTTGTGGTTCAAGAGATGAATATATTTTCACGTTCTCAAATTTTTTCATCATAGAAAATCCTCACCATAAACTTTATTAAATTTTAATAAACAAAATTTATCAAATAGTCATTTTAAAATCTCATACAGACATTAAATATGAATTATCTTAATTTTCAATATTTTATTGATATTTTCTATATTATTTTTGTCCGGTTTTCTTATTGATGTATTTGCATCAATTTTAATAGTATAAGATAAAAGAGTTAATTTTCTATACCCAAAAAAAGCTTTAGAATAGCTAAAATAACTTATGCCTTATTTTTTATAAAATTAAAGTCAAGGGTTTATCAGTAATTATTCCTAAATATAATTTTTAGTGTAAAATCAAGAAAATATTACCTCCACAGCCGAAGACAGCAGTGTAATAGAGTATTTTTATTTTAAAAAAGTTAAGGAATAAATACTAAAGTTTTATTGAAAAAATAAAAAAAATATATATATTTTTAAAATGTTTAAATAACTAAAATACCGATAAAAACCATAGAGATTATTTTTGCCATGGGGGAAGCATGAAATATCAGCTCACAGCACGACAGGAATTAGAGAGAAAAGGCGCATTTTTTTATATATTGTCTTATTCTATAATGTTTATCACTTCTCTCTCTTTTCAGCTTATGGCAGGTCTTAACTTTAAAGAAGTGCTCCCAAGCATAGTCATAAATTCAATAAACCTAACTCTGGGCTTCCTTGTATATCGAAAAAAAAGAAAAGGTGAAAAGGCCTATATTATTCCATGGTTTATTGCCTTTTTGAGCATATCAGCTGTTCTTGCTACAAAATATAATTACGCTGCCCAATACAACTGGACCTTTGCAGTCCAATCTGTTAACTCTACTTTTATACTTGTTCTCTTTGTTGCAATGCTGTATCTATTTTATCAACCATGGCTTTTTAAATTCTTTTCAACCTTTACAATCATAAACTGGATAATATTTCTCTATCTTGCATATATCAATGGAGCTGAATTTTACTGGCACAGTCGAATAAATGGCATTCCTGTTACGCATGGTGTTATAATTGCCAGAGAAATTTTTATTATCATAGCATCAATTGTGATATTTATGATTACCTACCGCAATATCCCTGATATAGTTAAATATGAAGAAAAGGTTGAGGAGCAAACAGAACAAATAAAGAAAAGCATAGAAACTCAACACAGGATGACCGAGCTCATAAAAGAGAAGATGGAAAATCTCTTCCAGAAAGTAAATTCCCAGAATGAGCTTATAAATAAATTTAATCAGAAAATGGAAACTCAATCTGCAAGCTTTGCCGAGATGTCTGCCACAATGGAAGAGCTTGCAGGCTCTGCTGAACAAATTGCCTCTGAGGCTGTTTCGCAAATTGATGGCAATGTAAAGATGGAGTCAATAATCGAAGAATTCAAAAATATCCAGGATGAGACAAAACAAAATCTTGATGACACCTATAAAGACATTCAAGCAGTCTCTGATAAGAGCAATATCGCAAATGACGCCCTTGGCGAGGTGGAAAAGACTGTTGTTGCAATTAAAGAGCAAAGCGGAAAAATTGCAGAAACAGTAAATCTCATAGTAGACATTGCAGACAAGATCAATCTACTTTCTCTCAACGCCTCTATTGAAGCAGCACGAGCTGGAGACGCAGGAAGAGGCTTTGCTGTTGTTGCAGATGAAATTGGCAAACTGGCTTTTCAGACTCAGGAAAGTATAAAAGAGATTGAGAAGGTGCTCTCTGAAAATACAAAGAATACAACTGATGGGGTTTCTGTTATACAAAAGACCGCCTCTATGATGAGAGAGATGATAAACCACATGCAAGAGAGCTCTCACAAAATCCAGACACTACAGGAATCAATTTTTATAGAGCAAAAATACATTAAGATAATCATATCCCAGATGAATGATAATATATCTCAGGCCAAAAAAATAGGGACAGCAACTGATGAGCAGAAGGTTGCGGTTGAATCAACATCTCAGGCCATAGAGCACCTAATAGAGATCCTCAATGAGATGGTTGAGGAGCTTAAGGATCTATCAAAGGCTGCCCATGAGATTTATGAAAATGCAGTCGATCTCTTAACTGACACAGAAAGAGCTCTAAAGGGAGACTCTTAAAAATTATATTTTGCAAAGGAAACCTTCAATTGGGAAAAGAAGAATTTAAAGCAGCTCTTTTTGATGCTGTAGAAAATTTAGTACAGCACAGACTCTCCAATCCAGGACGAGAACTCATCATGAGCTATTTCAATGATAGCGATGGAAATTCATCTCTGGAAAGAGCAATCAAAGCAATGGAGAGATATATCCATGATGATTTCCCTGTAAAGGAAAAACGAAGCAAAAAGTTAAAGGCAAGCCTTAACAGACTTGCCTATGAAGCAGAAAAATGGGATAATGAAGATTAAATCTTCAAAACACTTAACCAGTAAATCTATCTAATCATTGTTCTAAATTGTTCAAAGAGATACCTTGAGTCATTAGGGCCAGGGCAGGCCTCTGGATGATACTGCACAGAAAAAATTGGCAATTTTTTATGTCTGAGGCCTTCCACTGTGTTATCATTGAGATTTAGATGAGTAATCTCCACATCCTTTATATTTTTTACCGAGTCCATATCCACAGCAAATCCATGATTCTGAGATGTTATCTCAACCTTTCCTGTGGCAAGGTTTTTTACTGGTTGATTGCCACCTCTGTGACCAAACTTAAGTTTATATGTCTTGCCTCCAAGTCCAAGTCCAAGGATCTGATGACCAAGACATATCCCAAAACATGGAATCTCTTCTTTCACAATATCATGAACTAAATTATAGGCATAAGTAACAGCAGCAGGATCACCAGGTCCATTGGATAAAAACACGCCCTTTGCACCATCGGCAATAACATCTTTTAGAGGAGTTGCTGCAGGATATACAGTAACATTAAATCCAGAGGAATTAAGCAGCCTTAAGATATTTCTCTTAACACCAAAATCATAGACAGCCACAGAAGGATTTGACGCATCCCTTTGGCCGAATTCGTATTTCTGCAGACAGGTCACTTTTGATGCAAGATCAAGCCCGTTCATCTGAGGATGAGCCTTTAATCTCTCGATAGCATTCTTCTTATCAAGAAAAATTCCTGATCTCATTGCTCCTTTATCTCTCAGATGCCTTGTAAGCATCCTTGTGTCAACACCCTCTATGGCAACAATTCTACCCTCTTTGAGATAATCCCCCAGTGAACCAGTTGCCCTGAAATTTGAATAGGTTTTGCTATATTCCTTAACTACAAAACCTGCAACCTGTATTTTTTCGGACTCTACATCCTCACCATTTACACCGTAGTTACCAATCATTGGGTATGTCATCGCAACAATCTGGCCACAATAGGATGGATCTGTTAATACCTCCTGATATCCACTCATGGAGGTATTAAAAACAGCCTCCCCTATTGTCTCACCTTCAAAGCCAAAAAGTTTCCCTTCAAATTCTGTTCCATCTTCAAGTATAAACCAGGCCTTTTGTGCCATTAAATTACTCCTTATAAAATTAAAAGCTTATTCAAAGCGGACCTTTACCGAACCGCCATGCTTATCACCAAAACCCTCATATTCAGACATAAGAGTCACAGGTCCTTTTGCCTTTTGTAATGACTCTTTATTTAAAAGCTGGAAGGTTGTCCGTCTCATAAAGGTTTCCACTGATGTGCCAGAGGAAAATCTTGCAGCTCCCCCTGTTGGCAAAATATGATTTGTCCCTGAGTAATAATCCCCTACAGCGACAGGGGCATATCTACCCAAAAATAGAGAGCCAACGTTCTTTATTTTATCCAGATACTCAAGAGGATTATCCACCATGAATTCCATGTGCTCTGGGCCATATTTATTACTAAAATCAATTGCCTCTTCAATTGTATCAACTAAAATTATAATTCCATTTTGTATAGAGGTCTTTTTTATCTCATGCCTGCCCCTCCCTGATTTAATGTCTTCTTCTATATGCTCATTGACCTCACGGGCAAGCTTTTCAGATGTTGTAACAAGGACAGCCAGAGCTCTTTCTTCATGTTCTGCCTGAGATAAAAAGTCCCAGGCAACCCATTTGGGATTGGATTTTTCATCAGATATAATTAAAACCTCGCTTGGACCTGCCATGGAATCTATCTGAATTATTCCCATGCTGAACAGATATGTCTTTGCTGCTGTTACATAGATATTCCCAGGTCCTACAATAATTTCTGATTTTGGCAATATAGGTGAACCAAAAGCAGCCAGGGCAATACCTTGCGCCCCTCCAGATTTTATAATCTTTGTAAGTCCAAGCTCCTTACATATTGCAAGAGTTACATCAGGAATATTGCCATTTTTATCAGGAGGAGTTATGACTGTTATATTCTTTGTCCCTGCAATCTGTGCAGGTATAACTCCCATCAGGACAGATGATGGGTAAGAGGCTTTGCCGCCAGGGACATAAATACCAGCACTTTCTATTGCCTGATATGTCATTCCTAAAATAGTTCCATCTTCTCTGCTATAAATAGAATTATCCCTTAGCTGCCTTCTGTGGAACTCTTCAATATTTCTTCTTGCTTCCATAAATGCTGCAAGGAGTTCCTTGGAAGTATTTTTATGAGCCCTTTCAATTTCTTCCTCTGTGACATATACAGAATCAAGCTTCACTCCATCAAACTTATGAGTATATTTTATAACAGCTTCTTCCCTATTATCCCTAACATCCTGAACGATGGGAACAACTGTATTTATCATAATTGAGCTAAAATCCTCACCAAATCTATTAAAAAGCCTATCCAACTCTGTAGTTGTAAGCTCCTTATACCTCTTTATCTGGACCATATAAATCTCCTTAGGTTACAATAAACTCAAATTTTTAACCATTAAAAAAGCTATTAAAAATGTCAAGTTTTAGATCCAGAAAATCTTTTTTTTAATCATCCTTTACTTTTTCATATCAACACAAAGAATGCGCTTTATTCCACTTTTATTGTGATACGTAACTGAAACTGTGACACAGATATTACCTGTTGCTGAGGACAAATAGGGTTCTGTAACAGCCACATCAGTTCCAGCTGAGATAAGATAAAAATATTCCTTACCAGATTGGTCTGCCCCTATTTTATCCGGATGGAACATAACGCTTTGAAATTTTCCAATTATTTTTGTATTAACTATGCTATCGCTTATTTGAATTCCATCATTATTCAAAACATAGGCACATTCAATAACTTCATCCTTATCTATTTTGTCATGCAGAATAGAATTTATAAAGGTTTCATCAATTTCTGAAAGAGCTCCGGCAATTTCATGTGCTCTATCAAAATAAAACTTAAGTTCCCTTTCTGCTTCCAGAATCATCCTACTTTTACTTTTAATGAGTTTTGCAGAAAGCTCAGTTATTTCCCTTGAAACTTCATCCAATAGATCTAAATCATCTAATGGTTTACTGAAGAAATATCCCTGCAGCATGTCTGCCCCAAAATCCATAACAACCAGAGCATCCTCCAGCGTCTCCACTCCCTCCGCAATTACAAGAGCACCTGTTTTATGTGCAAGATGAGTAACTGACGCCGCTACCTCCCGCTTATAAAAATCATTGCAAACACCCTCTGTGAGAGATTTGTCTAATTTCACTATATTTGGTCGCAGACTTACAATTCTTGACCAATTTGAAAAGCCTGCTCCAAAGTCATCAAGTGCTATAAGAAAGCCGAGATTCCTATATTCCTCAACAAATTTAAAAATTATATCCATATCGCTTATGTCTGATTCAAGAATTTCTATGACAATTGCAGAGGGGGATATACCATTTTGAATTACAGAATTTAAAAATTTCTTTGATCCAAAGCCTTTTATTATTGCATCGCTTTCTACATTTATAGATAAAAACTTTTCCCCATCAATGGCATAAATACTCTTAAAAGATTCCAAAGCCTTTTTCCTGAAAAGTCTATCAAGTTCTAAGGACAGTCCCAAACCTTTAGCATACACCATAAGTATATCTGGTGCAATCAGTCCACATTCTCGCACTCCTCTGTTAAGAGCCTCAAATCCTACTATTTGCTTTTTTTTAACTGAAACTATTGGTTGAAAATGGGTAACTACTTTCTCATTAGCTATAATGCCCTTTAATTGTATTAACCTATCATCATCATCCATATTCATGACCTTATCACTTATAGTTTTTAGGTCATTATAAAATTAAACCTCAAATTCAAAAGCATTAACTCACATTGCTATGCAAAATTCCATAAAATTAACATAAATTTAAAAACTCACAAATAGGCAAAAATTAAAAGTTATTCATATTTTTACTTGAGTAAAAAGCTGCTGCTAATAATCTTGCTAAAAGTTTAATTTTCAAGAGGTGAAAAATGTCATTTCAATCCATACCAGCAAGAAACGAGATAAAAAATGAATATAAATGGGACTTAACCCCCATGTTTAAAGATGATCAGCAATGGGATAGCCTATACAAAGAACTTGAATCGAAAATCGAAGAATACGAAAAATTCAAAGGCAGACTTGCAAAGTCCTTTGATGCCTTTAAAGCTGCTATTGAATTTGATTTAAATCTATCACGACAATTGGAAAAGCTTTACACTTATGCTCATTTAAAAAGCGATGAAGATAAGAGCAATCAAACATATCTGGCAATGTATCAAAAAAGCGTAAACCTTTACACAAGAATATCTGAAGCCTCAAGCTTTATAGTCCCAGAAATTCAATCCATTGATCCAGAGGTTATGAGTAAATATATCTGTGAGCCTTCAATGAAGGAGTATAAATTTTATCTTGAAAAGATTATACGCTACAGACCTCACACCTTAAGTAAAGAAATTGAACAGATCCTTGCAATGGCAGGGGAAATAGCTCATGCTCCCGCACAGGTATTTAGCCAGCTTGATAATGCAGATATAAAATTTGGAATTGTTAAAGATAGCTCTGGGAAAGAAATTGAACTCAGCCATGGAAACTTTTCAACACTCTTGCAAGATGAAAGTAGAAATGTTCGTGAAACTGTATTTAAACAATATTACAGATCTTATGACAATTTAAAAAACACAATATCTGCCACCCTTGAGCACTCAAATAAAAAAGACGTATTTTTTGCCAGAGTGAGAAACTTTAAAAGTAGCAGAGCTGCCTCATTATTTTCTGATAATGTTCCAGAAAAGGTTTACGACAATTTAATAAATACAATTCACTCAAACTTGACTCCACTATTTAAATATTTAGACTTTAGAAAAAAAGCTCTCCACTTAGATGAACTCCACTTCTATGATACCTATGTCCCAATTGTAAAGAATGTTGATTTTTCTATGACCTATGAAGAGGCTGTAGAGACCTGTGTCCAGGCACTTGCCCCACTTGGCAGGGAATACACAGAAATAATGAAAGAGGGACTCCTTGGCGGATGGGTTGACAGATATGAAAATAAAGGAAAACGAAGCGGTGCCTATTCCTCTGGCTGCTATGACTCCTACCCTTACATACTCCTTAACTATGAAGATAAAAACATCAACTCTCTATATACTCTGATACATGAAGCAGGACACTCCATGCACTCCTACTACTCAAAAAAAAATCAACCCTATGTAAATGCTGATTATACCATATTTGTAGCAGAGGTAGCTTCAACCTTTAACGAAACACTACTGAGCCATTATCTACTTGACCTTTACAAAGATAACAAAAAGATGAAAGCCTACATCTTAAACAGAGAGATCGATAATATCCGTGCAACTCTCTACAGACAAACAATGTTTGCTGAGTTTGAAAAAATCACCCATGAGATTGTAGAAAAAAACGAGCCACTTACACTTGAGGTTATGAGAAACTCTTACAGGGATCTGCTAAAAGCATACTTTGGCAATCACCTTAAAATAGATGATGAGCTTACACTGGAATTTTTGCGCATTCCGCATTTTTACTCTGCCTTTTATGTTTATAAATATGCAACAGGTATCTCAGCAGCTATTGCCCTTGCAGAAAGAGTGCTAAATCATGGGGAAAGCGCAAGGGATGCCTACATATCTTTTCTTAAGCTTGGTGGAAGCAAATATCCTCTGGAAGAATTGATAGATGCAGGTGTTGACATGAGTTCACCTGAACCTGTTGAGATGGCAATTAAACACTTTTCAAATCTTGTTGACAAACTCATACAGGAATTTGATTTATTCTAAAAAAATCGAGGAGTTTTTTATGAGAGAAAAAATTGTATTTCTTGATGCAGCAACAATAGACTATGGTGATATTGATTTTTCTGCTTTTGCAAAGCTTGGCCATTTTATTGCCTACCCTATAACAAAAGAAAACGAGGTCATTGAAAGATGCAAAGATGCCTCAATCGTTATTACAAATAAAGTTCAATTTACCAAAGACGTCATAGCTGCCTGCCCTGATATTAAGCTCATTGCTGTATCTGCTACAGGCTATAACAATATTGATGTGGAAGAAGCAAAGAAACGAGGAATTCTTGTAACAAATGTTCCAGGATACTCCACTCCTACAGTGGCTCAGCTGACCATGTGTTTTATTCTTGCACTTGCAACGAATTTATTAAAATACAATGAAGCAGCTCATGATGGGACATGGAGCAAGTCACCATTTTTTACCATTGGGAACTGGCCTTTCTTTGATCTTGAAGGGAAAACAGTTGGGATCATGGGGCTTGGAGCCATAGGAAGTGAAGTTGCCAGGCTTTGCACAGCCTTTAATATGAATGTTGTCACTCTAAGCAGAGATGGCTCTACATCAGGTCCATACAAAAGACTTCCTCTTTATGAGCTTGCGGCAAAATCTGATTTTGTTTCAATTCACATGCCTCTAACAGATTACTCAAAATATCTTATTAACAAAGAATTCTTTTCTCATATGAAAAAAACTGCCTTTCTCATCAACATGGCAAGAGGTGCAATTGTCAACTCAACAGATCTTCTCCATGCACTTCAGGAAGGAAAGATTGCAGGTGCTGCAATTGATGTGATGGAAAAGGAACCACCTCTGCCTGATGATCCTTTACTAAAAGCCCCTAATCTTATAATCACACCCCATATAGCATGGGCAAGTTTTGAATCGCGCACAAGGCTGCTAAATGAGATTGCAAAAAATATTGAAGAATTTCTTAAAGGAAATAAGCGCAACATAGTAAATATATAAAATAAAAAATACAAGCTCGAGGTAAAAATGGACTCAGAGATTAAATACGTCCCAGTAAAAAATCACGGCCATCCAGGGACTTTTAAATATAATTGGTTTTACTACAGATCTGCAATAAGAGCTGTGCTCAGGCCTCACAGGCTCCACTTTAAGCATCCACGTTATGGCAGAGATGACAATTTCTACTATCTTGAGTCAACATGGAAAAGATGGCACAGGCTATACAATGTCCCTCTGACAGTTAATGTCCCATTTACAGTTTACAGCTACTCGGCATCTGTTGGCATGATGGCCATACTTAAGGATCTGGGAGTAAATTTTCGTCATCTCCTTCATCTCAAAAGCGAGATTAAAATAAACCAGATCATGGAACCAAATTTTAAATACTCAATTCATTACTCATTTGAAGAGGCCTTACGCATAAAAAAGGACAAAGCTGCAATAGTAGGAACAACAAAAGTAATCCGCAATGGCGTAACTTACATGGAGGTCAAAGATCACTTTGTAATTAAAAATGTCCCTGAAAAATACCTTGCCATATTAAAAAACGATACCAGCAATCAATTTAAAGGCATAACAAGATTTATTCCAGAGGAACTGGAAAATCCTGTTATTCACGAATTGTTTATCAAAGAAAACTATGCCCGAGATTATGGACGTGCTTCAGGTGATAAAAACATAGTCCACACAACAAAATTTACATCAACAATTTTTGGTTTTGGAAGGCCCTTTATCCAGGGCTTATGCACTGCCAATCTAATAATGTCAAGGCTATGCATGGACGGATTTGTTCCTGAATACTTTTCAATTGTCTTTTGCAGGCCTGTTTATCTGGAAAGCAAGGTTATATTAAAATATACAGACAAAGAATATTATCTCACAGACAAAAGGGGTAATGTTCTCGCCTTTGGAGAACTATCTCAAAAGAAACAATATCTTAGGGAAAATGAGTCTGCATAAAATCAGACTCATTTTCTTTGATACAACCCTGTTATACTTGCACTAGCAAGGACATGTCCTTTAATTAGTCTTTTAAATTCATGAATATCAAGACCTGAATCTTTAAAAGAAAAATCAAGAGCATAAACTGTAAAAACATATCTATGAGGCTTACCCTTTGGTGGACATGGCCCATTGTAACCAATCCTTCCAAAATCGTTTATACCCTGTAAAATCTCTCCACTCTTCTTAACAGAAGGAAATCCAGTGGAAATAGATTTTTCTGTTCCTGGAATATTGTAAATAATCCAGTGAACAAAATTACCACCAGGAGCATCAGGATCCTCGCAGGCAATTGCAAAGGTTTTTGCCTTACCCGAAAATGACCAGTGAATCTCAGGGGATAAATCCTTGCCATCGCAAGTGTAATCCTTAGCCAAAAACTCATTGTTTTTAAAGGATTTTGACTCCACAGACATAGTAGCAGAGGCGGATCCAGAAGATGGAAAATCACCAATTACTGCAAAAGACATCAGGGAAAATATAAATCCTAACCTCATAAAATCCCCCTTAATAAAATTTATGCATTGAATTAATAAAAACATATTCTTTGTAAAAATCAAATATTAAGTTAACTACTATGAAGTATACTAGATCAAAGTGAACATAAATTAAAACAACAGCCTTGAATTCTTATTATGAAGAAATTATTTGAAAATTTTCTTTTAAAAAAAAGAGTTGATTTTTTAATTTATATCTATTATTACCGTTTTAGCTGTAATTATAAAAAAATTAGATGGAGGTTATGTATGAAAAGGTTTTTTCGTTTCGTTTCGTTGTTAACTATCTGCATCTTTCTTGCCTTGTTTCTCTCTTGTAGCCTTGATTATAGTCCACAACAGTCAGGCTCATCAATGAAAAATTATAATTATTATTTCAAGGTTTATGTCCCTGAACGATATGTACGGACAATGAATGAAGAAAAAATTGCGGAAATAAATAACAAAATTTTTCAGTTGGGTCAATTTTTTGAAAAGCAGTGCGGTAGAAGATTCCGTAGCTCGGAAGATCCAATAATTAAAACAGCAATTGTTGCAGCAACGGTATTTATCAGTGAGGAAGTGCGGAATAAAACCATTGAATTGGCAAATGAAGGAGCATTTGTAATGTTCTCATATAAAGAGATGCTCATCGATAACAGTGAATTGGATATAGAGCAAAAAATGGTTTCTTCAGAAGAATTTAAATTATTTGTTTATGATGGCAGCAATGATCCTTTTGATAAAAGAGCTTGGAAGGAAGAAAAAATCAATCATACAATTCCATCCAGTTTAAGACATGAATCAGATGTTTATAATTCGTCAGAAATTTCTTCAGCCCCGAATATTCATTTTAATGCTAAGAATGCTGAGTTGGTACAGAATTTTTTCAATTCAATGGTTGATTTAATAAGTGCAGATAGTCGTGTCGATATTGATAATATAACAGAAGATATCAGTATATTAAAAACTAAATCATCAGAAATGATAGTTGAATTTGAAGATATTTCTGCTGAAGAAAATAACAGAGGCTGGAAGAAAAAGATTAAGAAAGTAACTTCTAAAGTGATTACAACGATAGAACAAAAGTATGATTTTAAGTTAGATTTTACAGATAGAAATTCTTGGATTTATCTTGGTGTAACTGTTGCTGCTGCCACCATAATAATTATAGCTCCTCAAATAGCACCTGGGGTTTTTCTAACCGGTAAAGTTGGCAGCACAGCATATATTGGAGTTGCCTTTCTTTTTTAGTTCTTATTTGATATTCTGTCCATGCATATATAGGTGTAGGGGAAAATATCAGTTCCATTTATTTTATTTGTTCGACTGAAGACTTATGTGTAAGCTAAATTTTTTTATCAAGGAGATGCAGTGAAATTCTCAGGAAACATTGTTTCCGAGTCTGCACTTAATAAAGTATGTTTAAAAAGTATATATAGTAAAATAGGGAAATATTGAAATATTTAAGGAGGAGTGACGGTAATGAAGAAAATTAATATATTTTGCTTAGCAGTGATGATTATGATGATTGCTATTTCATCAAAAAATCTTTATTCTTATGATCGTGTTTATTTTAATGTTGGACTGAGCTTAAATCCTATTTTTAATATTTATCATGATGATCTTGATGAGGCAAATTCATCCTTTTTTGACCAACTGAAGGAAGTGGATTTTGGTTACGACTTGAGAATGTATGCGACTGTGTCATCGCAAATTCTTATTGGAGCAGGGGTTTCTGCTTTTACAACTTCTACTGATTCAAAGAACATTACCGGCAGAGATTATGAAAAAACCGGGACTACTCTGATCACTGGCAGCATCACAAACATGGAAGTAATTTATTATTTTAATAGAATTACAGACGGTTGTTTTTTAAAGATTGGGTCGGGTATTGGTGATATTGCAATATCAAAAACAAATCATAAAGACAAATTAAGATCAGAGATCGGCGTTGGTGTGAAATCCGGTGTCGGCTATGCTTTTACAATTAATGAAAAGGAATCGGCATTTCTGGTAGGATTAGATTATATTTATATAAGTGCTCCCTATATGCGCGATTATGATAAAAAGCTGAATTTTGCCCTCTCGACTTTTCTGCTATATGTAGGCATAATGTGGTGAGTTTTTCTGTAAAGCTGAATTTATGGGTGACGATTCATGCTGTTTTTTGTGGAATAGAGTAAATGGGAAAAAGTATTTTTTTAAGAGGACTAAAAAAGAAGTGGAAAAAAGTCAAAACTCTTGTTAAAGAGAACAAGCCGAGAGTAGTTGGTGCGCTTGTATTTGCTACTGGCGGGGCTCTGGCATATTTTGGTAATACTATACCCGGTGTAGGTCAGGGTTTAGCTTATATAGGTGCTGCTTGTCTAATGTATTCTGGTGGGCAAATGATGAAGGAAAATGAATATTATATTGGCTGTAAAATTAAAATAGAAAATTAAAATTGCTTATGGAACAATGATTTATTCCAAAAATTTATAAAAAGATTTCAATGATGGAGGATTGAAAATATGGAGATTAAAAAGTTTATTATATATTCAATCTGGATATTTATAATATTTTCTACGGTGAATCTAATTGCCTCAGAAGAATCCAATCCTCAATCGCATAAAGATAAAACAAACGTAACTTTTTCTCCTTTTGCCTATAATCATTTCACTGGCAGTATTTCCGGTATCAACGATGATTATGGTTTTAGGGAACAGTTCCTTGATGTACCTGCGAAAAGGGTTGGCATTGAAAAATTATTTAAATTGAGTTCATGGAACGCTTATGCCGGGCACATGGTTCAATTATCTCATAATCGTATCAATACTGGCATTAATCCCTATGAGGGGCCTGATTATGAAAAAAAAGGGACGAGCATAGTAGATCTTTCATTTGGTTTAACAGGTATGCAGGCAATAAGCTTTATATCGGAACAATTGTATTTTAAATTAACTGCTGGCTTTTCATATATCCATTTTCGGCGGGAAGAAGTTAATGATAATGATACAATTTTAGGTAAATATATTGATGTAGGACTGCGTTATGTATTTTCTTCAGAGACAAAATATAATATCAATGTAGGTATAGATTTTTCATATGGTGATAGTTGGTTACGGTTAACTGGAAGTACTTATCAAGGAATTGGCTTACGCGGAATCTACCCTTATGTGGGGATTATGTGGTAAGCGGATTTATCAATAGAATTTTTCGTAACGGTTTTATCTCCATCCTGCTTTTTGGGCTTTTGGTAAGCTATCTCAATGCGGAGGAGGTAAAACCTGATTCAGGTTTTACTATCTCGCCGGGATTTTCTTTTCTTTATGGAACTGTCTATGAATATGTTTTTGTAGATGGGAGAAAGGCAAGCGAGCTGAAGTGGGATGTTAAACCACTGGTTATGGCTGGAACAGAAATTGCTTATAATTACAGCAATTTGGTTATTAACGGGAGTTTGTTGTTTGCAATAAATGAGCGCACTGGCGAAATAAAAGATTATGACTGGGATGATTCAGGCAATTTAAGTCATTTTTCAAGCCATTCAGTCAGTCAAAGCGGCTCTCTATTTTTTAATACAAGTATAGCTTATCATATAGAGATAAACAAAGAATTTACATTTATCCCTGTTATTGGCAATCGATTTAATAGAATTCAACTAACAGCAGAGGATGGTTATCTTGAGTATCCTCCAGGTTCACCTCCTGTAAGTGTTTATGGAAAGGGTATAATTTATGAACAAAGATATCTTATCCCTTATGTTGGCGGTGTGCTGAGTTATTCCGGCGATATATTTGTGCTCTCAGCAGGATTATATTTTTCTCCTTTTCTTTATTGCAATGCCAGAGACAGTCATGTTAAAAGAGATATTGATTTTTATGATAGTATAAAAATGGGAAAATATTATAATATATATACTTCACTGGAATATTTCTTTTCAGAAAAACTTTCCTTAACACTAAGATCATCATATACCTACATTCCACTCTCAAAAGGAGATAGTTACTATGTAGACTTATCCGATGGCTCAAAAAGTTCTAGTTTTAAAAATAGCTCTGGTATCAAAGCAGAATATTGTGAGTTAATGTTATTATTTAATGTTAGTATATAAAATTTTTTCTTTGCCCTTTAAGGCAAACTAAAAACTGAAAAATATTCTTGATTTTAAAAATAATTATGCAATAATAAATTTTCCCTTATACATTTTAAACACCCAGCAAGGAGCTTACTATGACAAAATTACGTCTTGATTTTGTAGATCTCATGCGCGGTATTGCCATGCTTGTTATGATTGAAGTTCATGTGGTCAACTCTCTAATGGATATGACCCTGAGAAATACTTCATGGTTTGGATTTATTAATTTTGCAAATGGTTTAGTGGCTCCTTCATTTATATTTATATCAGGATTTGCCTTTGTCCTGGCCTCACAAAAAAAACTCCCTGAGTATAGAAAATTCCGTTACGCCTTCTGGAAGCAACTGGGCAGAATTGGACTTATATGGTTTACAGGCTATATGCTCCACATACCTTATTTTTCTCTTCACAAATGTATTCACATTGCTACAGAGCGTCACTGGCTTAAATTTCAAAGTATAGATGTTTTGCAATGTATAGCCTTTGGACTTTTTATAATATTCATCCTGCGCTTAGTTATAAAAAATGATAGAATTTTTATTGTATCGGTCTCAGCCCTTGGTATATCCTCTGTAGCCTTCGCTCCTTACGCTTATAACGCTGATTTAAGTCATCTGCCTGTATTTGTTGCCACATATATTGCACCTGTGCACTATACACTCTTTCCTATTTTCCCATGGTTTGGATTTATGGCAGCAGGTATATGGTGTGCATGGGTTTTTACCAGATACAACAGTGCAGGTAAAAGCTATATTTTTTTTAAAAGGCTTTTGATAGTTGGAATTTTGATGGCTCTCATGTCCCTGCCTCTGATGTTTTATATTAAAGACTATTTAGGACTTTTCAATGATGTTCGCCCAAATGCTCTATTTTTTATAGCAAGGCTTGGTTTTGTAACTGCACTTTTATCTCTGTGTTTTTATTACTGCCAGTGGAGAGGCGAGCCATCTGCCATAATACTCTACCCAAGCCGAGAATCTCTGGCCGTATATTTTATACATCTACAAATACTTCACAGAGAATTATGGAAAGGGAAATCCCTTGTGGACATATATCCCAACACACTTTCCTTCTGGATTTGCATAGTAATCACAATTGCAATGATATTGGCCATACTTCCAATGGCAAGGATATGGAATTACTGGAAATCAAAATATGAATACTTTGGACTAATTGCAGTATGGACTATGATCTTTATAGGCGGAATAATTTTTCTGCTGCGATAAAATTATTCAGATCAATTAGCGGGCCTACCATAGCAGCTAATTGAACTGAAAGTCTGGATATTTTTTTAAAATTTCATCCACTTGCCTTTTTACATCCTCTGACATTTCAATGTCATCAGGCCATTCTCTCACATGCCCATCTATTATTCCCTTTCGAGTTGCATCAATTATAACGCAATTTTTTTCCAAAACTATATCTCTTGAGGGATCAACATTATTAAAAAGTTTCCACAGCACAACAGAATAATCTTTTATATCAATATGGAAATCAACAAGGACAAAAATCCCTTCAGTGCATATATTGCTATGAAGTATGCGATTTTTGAAAAAGGCGGAATTTTTACCCTTGTTCTTTTTTACAGAAACTATAATTACTCTGTTTTTACAATGTTCAAAGGCTATATCAACATCAACAAAATCTTCATCAAGAGCTGTAAGCTCATACTTCAGTGAAGCTAAATTTTTTGTTCCATGAAAAAAGTCATCTCCCCGCTTTTCTTCCCCATCAACTCTCTTTGTTATATCAATACCCAGCTTTGATCCATATAAAGGCCTCTCTGCAGAATGATCAAGGACATCAAGAATCCCCTTTGTCAGAGTTACGTCTGAAAATAGATCTACAGTATTTAGCAAATATTCCATAAGAAGCTTCCCTTCCTTCAAAAGAGCTTCATCATCTATAATTACCAACATCTTTGCAAAGCTCATCTGTCCGGAGCCCCATAATCCATTCATAACTTTCCCAGCATGATGAGGGAACTCCTTGTCTATGGCAACAACAGCTATATTATGGAAAACACCTTCCCAGGGAAGCATATAATCCTTAATCTCTGGCAATATCGTTTTAATCATCGGCAAAAAAAGCCGCTCTGTTGCAAGAGCCATATAGCAATCTTCCATTGGTGGCTTGCCTACAATTGTAGCGCTATATATAGGATTTTTTCTGTGAGTAATGGCAGTGACATGAAATACAGGATACTCACCTTTAAGAGAATAATATCCTGTGTGATCCCCAAAGGGCCCCTCGATTCTCAATTCATCTGGATCAACATATCCTTCAAGAATAAATTCAGCATTTGCCGGAACCTCCAGATCTACAGTTACACACTTAACCATCTCTACAGGTTTTCTTCTTATAAAGCCAGCAAGAAGCATTTCATCCACCCCTCTTGGCAAAGGTGCAGTGGCAGCATAAGTCACAGCAGGATCTGTTCCTACGGCAACAGCCACCTCCATTCTCTTGCCAGCTTTTTTATATTCATGATAGTGATGCGCTCCATCCTTGTGAATATGCCAGTGCATGCCAGTTGTCCTTTTGTCAAATATCTGCATGCGATACATTCCTGCATTTCTCTTTCCATCTGAAAGGCTCCTGGTAAATACAACAGGCAGAGTAATAAAGGGACCTCCATCTCCAGGCCAGCAAAACAAAACAGGAAGTTTTGTTAAATCTACTTCATCACCTGTTAAAATAACTTCCTGGCAAGGAGCTACTCCTTTGCGCACCCTCGGAAGAAATCGAGACATAGATAGGAGTTCAGGGAGCAATTTTATTTTATCCATCAAGGTAACAGGAGGCTTCATATTGATTATGCTGTGAAGTCTACCTGCCAGTTCATCAAGGGAGGAACTGCCAAGAGCCATATTAATTCGCCTTATGCTGCCAAATTGATTTGTAATTACAGGGAAATTATATCCCTTGACATTTTCAAAGAGTAAGGCCTTACCTCCTCCTGGCATCTTAGACATGCGATCTGTTATCTCTGTAATCTCTAAAATATTTGAAACAGGATCCTTTATTCTAAGCAACTGGCCTTCCATCTCCAGATGAGATATAAATTCATGAAGATCTTTATAGTTTTTTTTCATCATTACCTTCCAATTCAATATTTATCAATACCTTTCCATGAAGTAGAGAGATCATGCTCTATGCCAAGGAGGTCAAAAATTTTACCTGATATAAAATCTGCAAGGGATTCTATTGTTTGCGGTTTATGGTAAAATCCTGGTGAGGCTGGCAAAACAATAGCACCACTTTCACTTACAGCTAACATATTACGGATATGAATAATGCTCAAAGGAGATTCTCTAAGGACCAGGATCAGTTTTCTCCTCTCCTTAAGAGAGACATCTGCCGCGCGCTGCAAAAGAGAATCCGAAAGTCCCGAAGAAATACAGGCAAGAGTTTTCATCGAACAAGGAATAACTACCATACCATCTGTTTTAAAGGAGCCGCTTGCAATAGGAGCAAACATATCATTGTTTTGATATTTTTTAAAATTTCCTGATAAGTTTTGTAAAAAGTCATCCAGGCTTTGTTCCATTTCATGAGCAAAAACAGCCTCTCCCATTGGACTTGCAACAATGTGCAAATCAATTCCATATTTCAAAGAATTAATAATAAAATTCTTAGCATAGATACTCCCTGATGCTCCTGTAATTCCAATTATAAGACTTTTCATCTATTTACCCGTTAAATAACCTGTAAGTATAGCAACAAAAACTAATACTGAAATTATACTATTTATATGGAAAAAAGCAATATCAATGTTGGTAATATCATCTGGTTTAACAATGCGATGCTCAAGAACATACAGGAGAGCAATTAATGAGACAGGTATTAGATACCAAATACCAAAGCCTGCGCTCCATAGCAAAGAAACAAGAAAAACCACAGTAAGTATATGAAGAATTGCAGAAATATAAAAAGCTTTTTTTATGCCAAATCGAACAGGAATTGAAAAGAGATTATTGGCAAGATCAAACTCATAATCCTGACAGGCATATAGAATATCAAATCCTGCAATATGAGTCATAAGGGCAAGGGCCAGTAATATAATTGAAATATCGGGCCAGCCTACAATGGCAACCCATACAGCAACAGGAGCAAGTCCAATGGCAAAACCAAGATATATATGTGCAAGCCAGGTAAATCGTTTTGTATAGGAATAGAAAAAAAGCACCACAAGCAAAGGAAAGCTTAAGATAAAGCAAATATAGGAAAGCATGGCAGCTGAAAAGATAAGCAAGATTGATGAAAATATAACAAAAACAATTGCCTCATTTTTTGAAATCTTACCCTTTGGAATCTCTCTTATGGCAGTTCTTGGATTTTCTGCATCAATATCTGCATCTACAATTCTGTTAAATCCCATGGCAGCAGATCTTGCCCCGACCATTGCAATTATAATCCAAAAGATCATTGATGGAGTAACAGGTTTCACTCTTAAGGCAAGAATAAGACCCGCAAGGGCAAAGGGAAGAGCAAAGAGTGTGTGGGAAAGCTTAATCATTTTAGAATAACTTACAGTTTTCTCAAAAATTCCCTCCTTATCATTTACAGTGGTAAGCTCATTGGAAAAATTCCATGGACACAATTTTTTTTCCATAAAAGATACTAAGGCATAAAGAGCAAGCCCCATTATACTCATTGCTACAATACCGACAAAAATCATAACATAATCAGCCCGTGCCCATGAATCCATAATAAGATATCCAAGTCCAGTTGTTGTAGCAAAGGACTCTGCAAAAAACAAAACTGAGATTGCAGTGCCTATTGATATCCTTATTGCAGTAAAGCTATGGGGCAAGGCTGCAGGCAAAACGACATTTGTTATAATATCTTTTTTACCTCCTCCTGCAGAGATTACAGAATCATAATATCTCGGATTTAAAAGCCTGACACCGTCCCTTGTGGACACTAAAACCTGAAAAAATAAAATAAGTGTAATAAGCACAATTTTAGAAACATCCCCAAGGCCAAAGAGTAAGACAATTACAGGCAACAAAACCATCTTTGGTATAGGATAGGCCATATAAACAATGGGGGATACTATTCTGTTCATAGTATTGCTATATCCTGCAATAGCACCAATTGGGAAAGCAATAATCCAGGCAATAAAAATGCTTATGCAAACACGTCGCAGACTGATAAGAAAATGATACCAGAAGGCAGAAGTCCATAGCTCAGATATAAACCTGAGAAGAACAAGCTCTGGCTCAGGAAGAACTGGACTGGACATAAGCACAGCAATAAGCTTCCATAGGATAAAAAAAGCAGCCAGCGTCACAAAAATGCTCAAAAATGAATTATTCTCTTTCACCTTTTTCTATTATCCCCCTAACCTTATTACAGATCTTGTAAAAGTGTTGTGAGCCTCTAAAATCAAGAGATCTTCTATTTTTATTTTCAATCATAACCTCAACTCTTCCGGGATGAGAATTCATTATTATAATCTTATCTCCAAGGAATACACCTTCTTCAATGCTATGAGTTACAATTACCATGGTAAGTTTTTTTTCAATCTGTATAGTTTTAATAGTATTTTGAAGTTTTTCTCTTGTCAAAGTATCAAGAGAAGAAAAAGGCTCATCCATCAAAAGAATTTCCGGTGAAGAGACAAGAGCACGGGCTATTGCCACTCGTTGTTTTTCTCCTCCACTTAAATTAGAAGGAAACCTCAAACTTAATTTTTCTATATTAAGCTCCTGCAGAGCCCTTAGAGAAAGTGCATCCCTTGTGGTTTTTTCCACACCTTTAATTTTGAGGCCAAGCTCAACATTTTCCCTAACAGTCTTCCAGGGCAACAATCCGTAGTCTTGCAAAATAAAGGCAACATCATCCTTTGCTCCCTTAACCTCTCGACCATGAATAAGAACCTGGCCAGCATCAGGTCTTAACAATCCACCTATTATGTAAAGGAGAGTTGTTTTACCACATCCAGATGGACCAATTATGGAAAGAGACTCCCCTTTTTTAATTGCAAAGTTGATATTTTCAAGAACATTGATGCCTGAAAATTTTTTTGAAAGGGAATGGACTTTTATAATTTCTCCGGAAACCATGTTATGCTCTTATAATCCAAGGTCTGGGATATCATACCTTTTTGCTGAAGCCAATCATTTACCATTTTTATATCCCTCTCAGAAGGAAGAGCTGCAGATTTATAAAAAGGAATCTTATAGCTCTCTTTAAGATCTACAGGGAAATTTATTTTAGAGACCATAAGATCTTTATAGCTTTCAGAATTTTTATTTATCTTTTCCACAGCCCTATTATAGGCTATGAGAAATTTGCTTAAAACAAGTGAATTTTTTTCTATAAAATCCTTTTTGAATACTATAACCGTTGCACTTGTATCAAGTTTTCTATCATCAGCAATGAGCTTTGCACCGCCCTTTATTGCCTTACTTGCAAGAGGCTCCGGCAAGAGAGCAAGCTTTAGAGAGTCAGACATTAGCATCTGCATCCTCACAGGTATTGCCTTTACTTCAACTCTCTTCACCTTTGATGGATCTAAATTATTTGAAAGGAGAATCCTGTCCAAAAAATACTCAATAACTGAGCCAATAGATATTGCAACCTCATTGTTGCCAATATCTCCTATTGTCTTAATCTGTGAATTGGGAGAAGCAAGCAAAGCAAATACAATATTATCAGGAGAGGTATGATATGATTCAAGAACTATCTTAATATCAACACCACTTTTCATCTGCAATAAAGCTGCAACCAGATCACAAAATTGACCATCGAGGTTTCCAGAGGCAAGAGCAGCATCCCTCTCAAGAGCACTATTGAAATTCACAAGCTCTACATCTACACCTGCTTCTTTAAAAATATTTTCACTTTGTGCAACCACAAGGGGTAGTGTATCAATAACAGGTAAAACTCCAATGCGGATCTTTTTATTCTCCTCTTTGCAGGATGAAAAAGCAAGCAATGGAACAGAAATAATTAAGATAAAGATCTTTCTCATACAAAACTCCCAATAGAATTATTAAAACTATATATACAGCCTAACTCCAATTCTTGCAATAAAACCAGACATGTCAATTTCAACATTATCTTTATCAGGATGAATTCCCCTGTACCCAAGATCAAGAACAAAATCAACTGCAGAATTTTGCACAAGTTTATATGCTGCAGAAGCATAGGCCTGCCATGCATATCCACTATAAAAATCAGTGCCACTATCTTCATCTGATGAGTAATCTAAAATCATAAAGGCATAGCCCAATCCTATGGTAAATGAAGGCTCAAAGAAAAGCTTTTCTTTAAGAAAAGGCAATCTCACCTGAGCATTTGCAAAAAATGGAAAAGTATAAAGATTAGTCTCTGCTTTTAAAGAGCCATTTACAGATCCTCCTGCATTTACATCCTCCAGTTTATTGCTCCATTGCACCCAGAAAAAATCACCTTCAAGACCAAAGACAAAAACAGGATCAAGATTATAGATATAGTTTAAACTCACATCAAGTCCAAACTTACCAGGATCAGCGGCATAGCCTGTTCCAATTTTTCCAATAAACTCATTATCCGATGGATTTGCAAAAACATTTTTTTCTCTTGGGACAACTATTTTACCATCAGAAGTGGCACTCTGTGCAAAAACAACGACAGGCAATAATGTGAGAAATATTGTTACTGCTAAAAATTTTTTCATATATAAGCTCCTTTTATAAAAATTGTCTTACAATAAAGCAATTGTATAAAGCAATTCAACTCTTTTTTATTAAATTATTAGTTTACACAAAAATAGAACTTTTCAATCCCCAGCTTTAAATGATGAAATTATCTGTGGAATATCCCTTGCATATAAATAGAGATCTACAGGCAATGAATTTATATATTTTACCATGTAAACCTTATCACCATAGCTGCCAATCTTTTTATTATAATAATTAAGTTCAAGTCTATTTGAGCTGTTTCTCCTTTCAAAGAGTTCCCATGATTTAACATTAAAAATCCTGATATAAAACAAAGGAGCAAAGCCCTCTGGCAAAACAGAGCCTGCCCAATCTCTTGATCTTGTTGGCAGAGCAAAATATATAGCCTTTACTTTTATATCAGATTCAACTATCTCATCATATTCAAAGACAGAATAATTACTCCATGATGAGGGAAGATCTATAGAAAAATAATACCTCCTATTTATATATTGAATCCTCCCATCTTCTGTTACTTTACCCTGAGAAAGACAGGAAATAAAAAGTAGCAATAGAAATAAATAATTAATTATAAATTTAGAATTCATTGAGTTATAATAAAAAAAATGCTTTTTCTTTTCAAGAAAAATAAATCTTAATTTAAACATTGAGCGGCCTCTTTAATATATCTAAAGATATATTAAAGAGGTTTAACTCTTGACAAAAATTTTAAATCTGCAAAAATTTAAGCACAGTAGACCATAAGGGTGTAAAAATGAAAAAATATCTCTCTCTTATAATCATAGTAGCAGTGATTCTGATAATTAGCGGAATAAACCAGGCCTTTAATCTTGTTCACTGTAATATGAGGCGTGACTATAAAACAATGGAGGATCGCACCATCCAGAATATTAAAGACAAAATTGCTACTCTGGAAAAAGAGGATATAAAAGATACAACAACAACTAGACGACTTGCTGAGCAATATGCTCTACTTGGCAGGCTATACATCGAAAGAAAATTATGGGATCAGGCAATAGAGTGTTATCTTTCATCGGAGAAATATGGAGGTAATGGTGCTGCTGTGATGTATGCCTTAGGGCTTGCCTATGCAAATAGAGGATATGACAGAAGCGATGAAAAGGATTTTGAACAAGCAGAAAGCTATTACAGAAAATCTCTGGAAAAGCATCCAGGTTATGAGGATGCAATGTATGGCCTTGCAGTATTGCTTTATTATCATAGAAATAATAAAGAAGAGGCTCTCAATCTAATGAATGAGCTTGTATCAAAAAATAGCGCCAATTATATAGCAAGATTTGCCTTGGGTAGATTTTACTATGAAAATGGAGATTTACAAAGGTCTTTGCAAATCTATCAACAGCTACAGCAGGATCTGGAGAAACCGCCTAAGTCAGAAATAATAAATCAATATAGACAGGAATGCTCTGCCAACATTGCAAGAATAACAGCAGAGCTTTATTCAAAATAAATTATCTCCAGTCAAACTCTTCATCTGGAAGAGGTCTTTGCACCCTCTTATCCTTTGATTTTTCTAAATACTTTTCTTTAAGTATTACAATATCAACACGCCTATTATAAGCTCTACCTTCAGGAGTGCCATTATCCTCAATGGGCCTGAACTCCCCATAAGCAGCAGAGGATACCTGCTTTGGATCAACTGACTCCTCATCAACAAGGTGTTGCAAAACAGCAAGACTTCTGGCAGAAGAAAGATACCAGTTAGTCCTGAAACCATCTCTTATCATTGAAGGAGAAACTGGCCTGTTATCTGTATGTCCCTCGATTCTAATAAAATTTGGAACATTTCTTATAATATTTGCAACCTTAGCCAGCACAGGAAACATCTCTTCCTTCAGGGCAGCAGAGCCAGGCTCAAAAAAGAAATCTGAGGCAAGGCTTATAATAAGTCCACGCTCATCTTCTCTTATGGATATATATTTTGCCTGAATCTCAGCCTTAAAAGCCTCCTGAGCCTTAGCAAGTTTTTTCCCAAGGGCCTTATTCTGTTCAGTTGAGGGCAAAGCCATCATATTGTGTCCCATATCTGCAAGATTTCCCTTCGATATGGAACTCCCTCCTGACATTACCCCTAAATTACCTCTGAATGAATTTATTATCATTTTAAAATCATCAGCAGTGGCAATGGTCTCTTCGCCCATCAAAATGATAAAGAAACACATCAATAAATTATTCATATCCCCCATTGTGACCATCCATGCAGGTGGCCCCTTGGGTTCACTTTTCTTTCGTTCTTTCTTTGCCATCAGCCAGCACCACCCTCTTCTTCAGCAATTCCAGCCCTCATTGCAGGTGGCAAGAAGGAGACTAATTTCTCTTTAAGTATCCTGGGGTTTTCACCTGCCTGTATAGAGAGAATGCCCATAAGCACCATATTCTTCATCAAAACCTCTTCACCTGTTAGGGAGTCAAGATTTGCTGCCATAGGTGTAAAAACAAGATATGCCAGAACAGCTCCATAGAATGTGGTTATAATAGCAACAGCAAGATATGGACCTACCATGGACTTGTCATTAAGGTTAACCAACATCAATACAAGCCCCATGAGAGTTCCTATCATACCAAAAGAAGGAGCAAGACCTGCAAAATCATCAAATATCTTTTTGTTACTATCATGTCGGGCAGCCATCTCATCTATTTCAATTTCCATAATAGCACGGACAAGCTCTGGATCTGTTCCGTCAACAACAAGCTGCAGACCTTTTTTTAGAAAAGGATCATCTAAAGCATCGAGATCATCATCCAGTGAAAGCAAACCCTCCCTTCTTGTTTTTTCAGAGAAAGATACAAGAGTGACAATCATTTCAGCAAGATTAAACTTGGGAGGAAATATAGTAAGCCTCATAAGCCCTGGTATCTGAGCAAGTCTGGGTAGAGGATATGCCACCATCAAAGCGCAAAAACCTCCTCCAACTGTAACCATAACAGAAGGAGCATCCCAGAACATCAAAACACTACCTCCTGCTATTATAACAGCAAGAATCAAAACGCTAAAACCTGCAGTTAACCCTATTATTACAGATATATTCATTATTAGCCTTTTACCTCAACCTTTTGGGGATTATTATCACTTCAATTTGAGAAATTCCTTCTCTATTTTATTTTCGGCATTTTCTTAATAAAGAAAAGCAAAAGATATAAATTTTTATTGCTTCCAATAGTTTTAGGTAATAACAAAAAACTTACGTTGAAAAATATTTCACAATATATTACTTTAAAAAGGAACTATCAAAAAGGGAGGATTTAAATGGACGTTTATAATCCTATATTTGGAATCACATGGCCAGGGCCTGGTGTCTTTGGTATTGCCATTGTTCTGTCCATGCTTTTACTTGGCCTCATTGTCTATATCATACTGCTATATCTTAAAGCAAAAGAAAAAGAAAAGGCTCATAACTATCAACTCTTTTTATTTCAGGTAAAGAGAAAAGGGCTTAACAACTTTCAGATAAAAATATTAAACAATATGGCTGCATACTTAAAGCTAAAAAGTCCAACGACTCTTATAAAAGATGCAAATCTCTTTGAATCAATTCTATCTGGATTTTCAGATTATCTCAAAAGAAATAGCTTAAACATCGAAGAGAATGAAAGTATATGCAAAGAGCTCATTGTTATCTACGAAAAATTATACATCCCAAAAATGCAATATCAAACTCTTTATTCAATGAAAGATATAGAAGATGGGCAACTAATACATATTGAAGGTCCAGGGAAGAGCTCATATATAGGGAAAATCTACGGAAGAGATAAAAAATTCCTTGCTGTAAAGCTCATATCAAACAAAAAAGACCTCAAAAATTTTCAGGAAGGAATGAACTTAAAAATTACTCTCATAAGAGTCAATGACGGTGAGTATATTGCAGAGACTACATGCAATGGAATCGAAGAGGATAATATCCTTATTGCAATGACAGATAATTTAAAGAAAATAAGAGAATTCAGACATCAATACATAAACGTTATGATACCAGCCACAATTATTCTTGAAAAGTTAGACGAAGATAATCCAGAAGAAAAAATAGAGGGAGTAATCTTTCGACTAAATGAATTTGAATGCGAAATAAGAACTGACTCTGCTTTAAACTACAACAGAAAATACACAATAGTTTTTGAAATCCCGGAATTTTCTTTTAAAATTGTAAGTCAGCTTATAGCCTCTCGAACTGTAGAAAATGGTAAAATTTACTATAGCACCATGAAATTTTCTGAAATGTCAAAAGCTGCCAGCGCAGTTTTGAAAAATTTTATAGTGAATCAGGAATAGCTCGCTACCTTCAAATGCAGCTTTTTCAATAAAAATTTTCTTGATTTTTTTGACACATTTTTTGGCTTATTTATACATATTATGTAACCTCTTAAAATTCAGCAATTTTATCTTAAAATAATTTTTAAAATAAAAGGAGTACTGGAAATGAGCAAAAAGCACTTTCAAACTGAAGTGAGTAAATTATTGCATCTGATTATTCATTCTCTTTATTCTCATAAAGAGATATTTTTGCGAGAGCTTGTATCAAATGCCTCTGATGCCCTTGACAAGCTCAAATTCCTCAACCTGACTGACGAAAAATATAAATCTCTCAAATTTGATCCAAGAATAGATATTTCCTTTAATTTTACAGAAAAAACACTTTCCATAAGTGATAACGGAATAGGAATGAACGAGCAAGACCTTGACGAAAATCTTGGCACAATAGCACGCTCTGGCACACGAAACTTTGTTGAAAAAATGACAGGTGATGCCAAAAAGGACTCAAATCTCATTGGCCAATTTGGCGTTGGATTTTATTCAGCCTTCATGGTTGCAGACAAAGTTGAAGTGATATCCAAAAAAGCTGGGGAGGATTCTGCATGGAAATGGGTAAGTGATGGGAAAGAAGAATATACCATTGAGCCTGCAGAAAGGGATTCCCACGGAACAACTGTAACTGTCCACCTAAACAGAGAAGGCGAAGAATATGCAAACAGATGGACAATCCAGTCTATAATAAGAAAATACTCAAATCATGTTCCCTTCCCTATTTATCTGCATTATGAGGAGATCAAATACGAAGGTGAAGGGGACAATAAAAAAGAAATCAGAGAGCCAAAGGTTGAACAGATAAACTCTGCCTCTGCAATATGGAAAAGGCCAAAAAGCGAATTAAAAGAAGAAGACTACCTTGAATTTTATAGACAGATCTCCTATGATCTTGAGGATCCACTTCTTTATATTCACACTCAGGCTGAGGGGACTCTGGATTATACCACTCTCTTTTATATACCTGCAAAAGCTCCTATGGACCTTTTCAGAGTGGATTATCAGGCTGGAGTCAAACTTTATATCAAACGCGTATTCATCACAGATGACTCAAAAGAGCTCATGCCAACCTATCTTAGATTTGTGCGTGGTATAATTGACTCAGAGGATCTACCTCTCAATGTAAGCAGAGAAATTCTCCAGCAAAATAAGGTTATGGCAAAGATCAAATCCTCCTCTGTGAAAAAGATACTGAGCGAGCTTGAATCCCTAAAAAACAGAGACAGATTCAAATACAACATATTCTGGAAAGAGTTTGGTATCCCAATGAAAGAGGGGCTTTATCAGGATTTTGAAAATAGAGAAAAACTCCTCGAACTGGTGCAATATAAATCAACAAAGGCTGAGGATTACACTACACTCTCAGAATACGTAGATAGAATGAAGCCTGAGCAAAGCGCAATATATTATATTACTGGAGGTAAAGAGCAGCTTCTGCGAAACTCTCCTCTCCTTGAGATATACAAAGAAAAAGACATTGAAGTCCTGATTCTTGATGATGAGATTGATGAAATTGTCATAAGCACTGTGCCAAAATACAAAGATTATGAGCTAAAGTCAGTTAACAGAACAGACTCTGAAGATGATCTAAAAAATAATGAGGACAAAGAAAAAGAAAAAAAGATCGAACCTTTGATAAATAAAATCAAAGAACAACTTGGCGATAGGGTAAAAAATGTCCTTGCAAGCACAAGGCTAAGCTCATCTCCAAGCTGTATTGTGGCAGATGAAAATGATCCCACAGCTCAGATGCAAACAATACTGAAGATGATGGGGCAAAGTGGATTGCCTGAATTCAAACCAGTGCTCCTCATAAATCCAGAACATGAAATAATCAAAAAACTGGAAAATACAACAGATGATTCCCTTATAAATGATGTAAGCCTCTTACTTCTTGAACAGGCAATGCTTGTGGAAGGCCTTGAGCTTAAGGATCCAAATGGCTTTGTGGCAAGATTAAACAGAATAACATCAAAAGCTCTTTAATCTACAATATCTTCTGCTATAAAAATATAGCAGAAGATATAAATTCCTCAATATTATATCCATAGATTTTTTTAAATTGACTTTAAAATCCTCAATCAATATTTTAATCAATTAAAAGTGTTTTTGAAAAAATTTCTCTGTAACTAAGGATTTGCAAAAAATGGCTGATGATATTATTGAAATAGTTAAAAATAAAAAAGCGCGTTTTGAATACGAAATTTTAGATACCTTTGAGGCAGGGATTGTTCTTAAAGGCACAGAGGTAAAGTCCATAAGACAAAAAAAGGTAAGCATCCAGGAATCATACGCTAAAATAAAAAATGGCGAAGTCTTTATTGTAGGTATGAATATATCTCATTATGATAAGGGGAATTTCTTTAACCACGACCCATTGAGGGAAAGAAAACTTCTCTTACACAAACAGGAGATAAAAAGGCTCACAGGAAAACTTGCAGAGAGGGGATTTACTCTTGTGCCACTGAGACTTTACATAAAAAATGGCAAAGTAAAGCTTGAGCTTGGCCTTGCAAAGGGCAAAAATATACACGACAAACGCAAAACAATCCAGGACCGAGATATGAAACGGGATATGCAAAGGGAGATAAAAAAGTATATGTAACTTAACAATAAACTTTAATAGACATAATATTTACAAAACATCTGGAATTTTAAAATAAAGGGCTAATCTATAAAAATTAGCCCTTTATAATTAAAAAACTATAACAGATGCCTTATTATTCAATCTCATCAACTGTGAGAGGATACTTTGATAAAGGCTCACAGCCATTTTTTTGAATTACTATGGGATTTTCATATCTAAAACCTATATTCTCATCGGGGCAGGCATACTGTATGGCACATATTATTAATTCATTTTCCTGGTATATGTGATCGGGATTTGTCCAGAAAGGAAATGGCCCATCATTTATTCCGATACGCCATTCATCACCCATCATCCCTATACCATGCTCAAAGCCAGGCACCATGTAATCGGCAAAGCCTCTCTCCTCCGCAAAAGCCATCATCTCCTCAGCCAGAGACGAAGGAGTAACACCTGCCTTATATGTTTTAAGAGTAAGATTCACAATATCAAGAAAATTCTGTGCATGCCAGAGTTGCCTGTCACTTACAGGTGCAATTAGATAATTGTGAGAATGATCCCCCAGTCCAAGCATAAACATGGCGTGAATATCAACCATTAAAGGCTCACCTGCCTGCAATTTTTTGCGTGTAGCAGGAGTGCAGGCCCCACCTGCAAGACCTGTTCTGTATCCGCACGCTATTTCATTACCACCTGTATAGCTCCATTCCCATTCACTGCCTTCCTTCCTCATAGCATAAGCAGCCAGCCCTGCAATCTCAGTTTCTGTCATACCCTTCCATCCGCCCTTTTGTATTGCCTCATAAACAGCTTTATGGCCCACATCCACAATACGTGATGCTTCCCTGAACCTGTTAATAGTCCCCTCATCCTTGATCATTGATAGCTTATCTATGATCGTGTATGAATTTACAAAGTCAACATCAGGTAAGGCTTCTTTAAAGCGTTCATATTCATAATGTGTGAGGTTGCCTTCAGGAAGATAATTAGACATTCCGCTTTCTATACCAACTCTCCCTTTCCTGTTTTTTAAAATATCTCTGATATAATCGGAAATAAGCTCAATCTGATCCTGACCACCCATTGGAACAAAACCAAAAACATGATCCTCATCAATCCATGATTCATCTGCAATACGTGCAGCATCAATTACAAAGGTAAAGGCTGCAGGCATACCTTCTGCTGGTATAACAACAAAACTTCTCCATGGGCAAAAAGCATCTAAAGTCCAGGATAAGGTCCTGAGGCGAGATCCAAGGTATACATCTATTTTTTCCTTTGCCATTTCCTCCTGGATAGCCTTTATCCTTGCAGGGAAGTCTATAAAAAATGGGCCTTTATTTTCTAAACGTGATGTCATAGTAATTACCTCATATTTTTATGGAATAAGCGAAAGGTTTAGTATTTTGCAGGTATCTCAGATAATACCTTATTCAACCTATCTGCAATGGCAGCCAGCTTTAGGGCCCTTACCATGCTCCCTTTTAATTTTAATTTCCCTGTCATAAGGGCCTTTTGAGAGCCCAGCTCTGCCCGTGAGATCTTTGCAAATGTTTCATAGTCCCCTGTGATCTTAAACTCAGCTTCTGGTGGCTCTCCCTCCCCTACCTGCAGTGAATCCAATTTTCCATCAACAAACTTGAAAAAGAGAAACTTACTCCCTCCTCCAGGACAATTTAGATAGATATTAGACATAGATGAAGTTATAAAATTCATTTTTTCCGGAGTAAGACTCTCCTTTAGTCTCCTCTCTGCTTCATCTCGCCACTGAGGCGTTAGATAAATTAATTCCTGTGACATATCCCCCTCCTTAGATATAAAAATATTTTATGCTACTGCTTATGCTACTGTTTGAACAATCCATTGGTAATGAGATCCAGCGTCTGCTCGAACATAGAGCGAACATGTGATTCCTCACTGCGAATATACATACGGATAATAAACATCTTATAAATAGAAAAAATCGCCTTTGACATTGCAGTTATACCCACAGGTCGGAAAACACCTTTCGCAATACCATCTTTTAATATCTTCTTTATCATATTGACTGAATTATTATTAATTTTTTCATAGGGATCATTATCAGTAAACATAGGGAATATCTCTGGATCATGAATTAAAATACTGCGAAAATCATCATCAATAGAGAGATACTCCACTGCCTTATGGCACATAATGAGAAATTTATCCCTTGGATCAGCTTTGTCCTCTATTGCCCCACGGACATAGTCCTGCCAGCGTAAAAGAGCAAACTCCACTGTTTTGCGATAGAGATCCTCTTTATCTTTAACATAAAGGTAAAGATTCCCCTTTGTCATATTGAGCTCTCTTGCAATATCCTCTACAGTGGTCTTTTTATAACCATAGGTTGCAAATACCCGCAAAGAGGCTGAAAAGATTTTTTCTGTGCTTTCTTTCTTTCTCATGGCTTAAATAAATAAATGAATAATTTGTTTAAATATTCATTTAAAATTTAAATAAAAATTAATCAACAACAAAATCATTTTTTTTCAATTTTTATCTTTTGAAAAAGGGGAGACCTTCTATAGAACTGAATCTTAAAAACAGGGGAAATTCAGAGAATGTTTTGAAAAAAGTTATATATGCAAAAGCCACCTTCCGGGGCTTCTTGTCTCTATAAAAGCAAAAATCTCTGCACTAATTGGCATCTTCAAACTCAAAGAGACTATTTAATACTTTATTCTCACCCTATGGCCATAGCCTGCTTTGTAATTTCTGGGATCTTTGTAAAAAGCTCCTCAAGCTCCTGATTATTCATTTTTAAATTATCAATTGCAAACTTGCTTAATTGATGATACAAGCCATCACTTCCTATCCCAATACCTGCCATAATACCTATGGAATGAGCTATATGAACAATGGAGACTTCTGTTTTGAATTCAGCTGGAGCATTTTCTGGTTCTGCATAATATCGAACAATAGCTCGCAACACTGCCGGGAAATTCCACTTCTCAAGAATCTTCTCGCTGATTTCCTGATGACTATATCCCATAACATTTTTTTCAGCTTCTGTAAAGGTTATATTGTTTTTACGAACCTCTTCCAGTATATCGTTATAGGTATTTTGAACAAAGATTGCAATGACAGTCTTTCCAACATTATGAATTATTCCACCAGTAAAAACTACATCTGCAATATCCTTACGATTTTTAAGAAGCGCTATTTGTTTTGATAAAATACCCACAAGTAGACCCTGCTTCCATAACTCTCCTTTACCAAGGTCATAGCCAATTACATATTTATCAAGTATCGGCTTGGCTGCAATAACCATCACAATATTTGTAAGCTCTTTAATTCCCAGAGTCACTATGGCTCTCTCTATAGAGGTAATCTCTTTCCCTTTACTAAAGTATGCAGAGTTACATAGCTTCAAAACATTAGTGGTCATTGATTGATCCTTGGCCAATTCCTCAGCTACAGCCTTAAAGGAAACCTCTGGATCATTTACCATATTAAGTATCTTAGTAGCCACCTCTGGCATAGTGGGAAGAGCTGCTATATTATTTATTGTACTCTCTATTCGCTGTTTTATATGTGCCTGCATTAATATACCCCGGAAATTAAACTTTATAATATATTTTTTCCTGGCCAGAAGCCTTAACCTTCAAGCGCCCGTCTTCAAGAAAAAAATCAATAACTCTACCGGCATTACCACCTACATCCTCTTCCAGAATTGGAATCTGAAGTTTTTGTAGAGCCTTTTTTGTTTCTTCTATATTTCTATCACCAATTTGTCCCAAGGCAACATTTGCATCAAATTTAAACATTGAAGCACCACCTGCAATCTTTGCAGACATGAACTCTTTTTTTGCTCCCTGTTTTATAAGCATTTGAACCAGCAAAGGAATAGCAGTATCTGCGAACTTCTCTGGATTTGAACCTCCAGAGGTGTCTGTGGGCAACAATATATGAGCAAGGCCGCCTATCTTTTTCATTCTGTCGTATATGCATATACCAACACAACTACCGAGGATTGTCCGCAAAACAGCAGGATTTTCCCCTGTCTTTACCTGAGCTACCCCTACATTTATCAGTGTTCCGTTCATAATTATTCTCTTGACTAAGAGTTTTTCCCAGAAATAAAAATCCAGATAAAATCTATATGTAAATACATAACAAAAAGCCGTCTCCTTGTCAAGTATTCCTTGAACAGATATATAAATTGTTGATTTTTTTCAAGAGGTTTGATATGATGTTATCATGGATTCTATAGAAAAACAAATCAATGATCTAATAACAAGCCATGAATCTGACTCTAATCTCATAGAGGGAATATATTTAGACGACACACTGAGTGAATTCTATAGATTCAATAACGAAATAGAAATCCCATCCCTTGCAGTGTCTGAAATAACTAAAGAAGAATACCTAAGACTTTCATCAATAATAATCAATCTTATACCAGAGTTTTTGAAAGGCCATGAATTCTCCTCAAAGAGGTTTCCGTCCTATGAGCAACACTCTCTGCATTTTATAAAAAGAATAGAGGGTAAAATCATTGACTTCATTCACCTCTTGCGTATAAATTTTAAGCAAAGCAGCAGAGGCAGCAGAATTATCCAGAAGGGAGACTCTCTCCACTATCCTTCTTATAGCACAGACAAGCTCTATTTCAAATCACTTCTTATACCTATACATAAAGGAAGCGATAATTTTAAACAAATCAAGCTAAAGGAAGAAGAAACCATTGAAAGTGACGGAAAGCGCTTTACCTCTGCAATATTTGATGAGCTTTCCACCAAGGAAATCTCTATAGAATTTTCGAAAAAAATAGGCCTGGATGTTTTTACTATCCCCTCAAAAATATATCCCTTTATTTCTTATGACTTTTTTACAGCAGTCTTAAATATACCTGATCCCTTTGAATTTAAAATTGCCGCCTCTGCAGAGATTTATGAGCCAATTTTTTTATTTCTTTACTTAACATGCAAAAACTTCAAAGGTGATATTAACCCTGATGATATTTTAAAATTTATAGACTCCATAAAAAAAGAAAAGGATACTATCTCTTTGACTCCAGGGTTTCTATTGAATATAAAAGACTATTTTTCAGCATATTCTTTTTTAACAGAGGAGGAACTTTTGCTAAGGGGATGGAAAAAATTCTCAACAGGATAAAACTTCATGGAGATACTAAAAAGAAAAATTATTCGATACAAAAAAGGGCTCTTTACTCAAGAAGAAGATGATGTAATAAATGAAAGTCCATTAACCATAAAAATAAATGGTAAAATAGCATACTATTGCATGAGGCTTCCAGGAAGCGATGAGGCTCTTTCCATTGGTTTGCTTTACAATGAAGGGATTATATCTTCGCTCCATGAGATTACAGATATAAACAGTTCCTCGGACCTTATAGAGATTTTACTGCCGCAAAAAGATAAATTCTCAGCAAAGACAATCACATCTTCCTCTGGAGCTACATCTCCATGGTCTCTTCCTGCACCGGCATACAGACACGAAACATTCAAAATTAAACCAGATGAGCTCTTTAAAATACAGAATAATTTTTTTGAGAATCAAAAACTTTTTGAAATTACAGGAGGGACTCATTGTGCTGCTGCCTTTGATAAAAATGGCACTCTCATATCCTTTGCCGAAGACACAGGTAGACACAACGCTCTGGATAAAATAACTGGTAAAGCCTTACTTATTGGCAGAATTCAAGATATTGCAATAGTTATGCTTTCCTCAAGATTAAGTTTTGAGATGATAAAGAAATCCTACAGAACAGGAGCTCTCATTATTGCTGGAGTTTCAGCTCCCACCTCTGCTGCAATTGATGCTGCAGCAGATGCAGGAATTACTCTTATAGGATTTTTACGAACAGATAGATTCAATATCTACTCACACCCAGAAAGGATTGATGAGCTTTAAGATTAAAACCTCTCAAAACCTTCGTCTGACATAATATCCGAGAGTTCTGATTTTCCATCAGAAGTCTTATTCTCTGCAATGTATGAGTTCCGGGTTTTATTTTGAGAGGCTTCTTCTTTTTTATTCTGAGACTCCCTCTGCTGATTCACTCTTAAGGCAAAGCTTTTTTTGATAGATTTATCTTTATCATAGTGATCACTGCTAATTTTAAATCTGCTTACAAGAGCCAGCAACTCCTGAGCCTGATTTGCCATCTCCTCACTTGCTGATGCAGTTTCTTCTACTAATGCTGCATTTTGTTGAGTCATAGAATCAAGTTCCATAACAGCCTTATTTATCTGTTCCATACCAGTTCTCTGTTCATCACTTGCCGCAGCTATCTCTGATATAATATTTGCCGAAAGCTTAGCTGCCTCTGCAATATCCTTAAGAAATTGTCCCGTTTTTATAACAAGCTCTGTCCCCTCATCAACCCTGGATACAGATTCCCTTATTAGCTGCTCTATCTCCTTTGCTGCAGCGCCAGATCTCTGTGCAAGATTTCGAACCTCACTGGCAACTACTGCAAAGCCACGTCCCTGTTCTCCTGCACGCGCTGCTTCCACTGCTGCATTAAGGGCAAGAAGATTTGTCTGGAATGCTATCTCGTTTATGACAGAGATGATCTCTGCAATTTTTTTACTGGATTCATTAATAGCGTTAATTGCCTTTATTGCAATATCTGCCTGCTGGCTGCCAAGGGAGGATTTATCAGCACCCTCCTTTGTAAGCTTTTCTGCGTGCTGTGAGTTCTCTGCGTTCTTTTCAACAGTAGCTGTGTTTTCCTCTATTGTTGCTGCAATCTCCTCCAAAGCAGAGGCCTGTTCAGTAGTTCTCTGAGAAAGATTTATATTACCCTTAGATATCTCTTCAACTGCAGAATTTAAATTCTCTGCAGAGATTATAATCTTTGATATTAAATCCTCAAGATTATCTGCAGAGGTATTTAAAGCTCTGGCTAAATTTCCAATTTCATCTTTTTGCTTTATATCAATTCTCTCTGTAAAATCCCCATCTGCAATTTTATCTGCAAAATCGCTCATCGCCTTAACAGGATTAGAAATCTTGCCTGCGATGTAATAGCTCACTGCAACGCTTAATACCACAGAAAAAATAAGAATCAAAATAGTTACAAAGGCAAGCCTTCTAACAGGTGCATAAAGAAGCGACTTTGATACTGTAACGCATAATATCCATCCTGTTTGTTCTATAGTTGAATAGTAAACAAGAATCGGAGTGGAATTAAGCTCTGCCTCCCCACTTCCATTCTTATTTTTAAGTATATCCTTCCCAAGCAAAGCAAAGCCACTTTCTGGATGCTGCGTAATTTTTTTCTTCATTATAAATTCATTATCATAAAAAGTGATGAATGTCCCATCGCTATCAAGCAAAAATCCTTTGAGATCTATGGTCTCATCCCTAAGGCTATTTACCATTTTTTGTAGCTCAGCTATATCAAAATCACCGCTTGCAACACCCATAAACTTTTTATTATCATCATAAAAAGGAGATACAGCAGAGACCATTGTAACCTTTGTGGCATCATCATAAAAGGGATGAGACCATGCAACGGTATTTTCCTCTTTGCCTATACCTGTCTTATACCAATCCTGATTATGAAAATCATAAGATGCCTTCTCATATTCGAGAGTTGCAATAATATTTCCCTTATCCTTATAAACATAAGGTCCAAAATATTTAATAGTAGGGCTATACCTATATGGCTCAAACCAGACTCCAAAGCCAAAACTTGAGTTATTATCCTTATTCAGATCTCTAAGAAAATCTATATAGACTTGCCGTGAGATAGAGCCTTTATTGCTTTGTGCAAGAGATGCAATAGACCTTACAATAACAGCATGATCATTTAACTTCTTTTCAATCTCACTCTTGACAAAAGAAAGCTTGAGGGGCATTTTTTCATTTATCTCTTTATTGATTGAATAATAAGTGGCAATAAGAAAAACTACAGATGTTGCAACAAGAAGAAAAACTACAATAGAGGAAATGTATAATATTAGCTTATTTTTGAAAGAGTGAACATTCATATTTATACCTCAAAATTTTTCTTTAGCTTCTTCATCTACTGCTGAGTCTTCTCCAAATTCAGATATTGATTCAACATCTTTTGCTGTAAGCATTATATCAGGATTTAAGATAATGATGAGATTGTTATCCTGATTTAATACACCCTTAAGCACCTCTCTCTCTATGCTTGTATGGAAATTAGGAACATCCTGCAATTTTCCTTTTGCAGTAATTACATCAGAGACAGAATCCACAATAACACCCACAAGAGAATTTTTGTGCTCTACAATTAAAATTACAGTAAAGGCATCATACTCCTTTTCCGGGAGATTAAACTTAAGACGCAAATCAATAACAGGAACAACAAGACCTCTGAGATTTATAACCCCCTTAAGATATTTTTCGCTATTTGGCACAGGAGTAATAGTTGTCATCCCTACAATTTCCTTTACCCTTAAAACCTCTATACCATATATCTCATTGTTAATTATAAAGGTAACATATTGCTGCGCAGAATTAGCTGTTACATTAATATCTGTTTCAACTGGCATTTTATCCTCCCACCTCTGAGATAACCCCATGGCTATCTTTTTTGTAATTTAAATATAATATATTTAGCCATAAAAGTCAAAAAAGCATAAATTATTATAAGAAAAATCATAGAATCATTTAGCTACAAAAGAATAAAAAAGAACTAAAAAGTAAATTAATAATTTCCATAAATTATATATTGTCTTTTTTAAAAAAAAAATTTATATTTTATTACAGTAATAATTACCATTTGCAATATCCCCTTTGCTCTTTAGAAGGGGGATTTGGGGTATGTTATTCCATATAAAGTTAAGGAGTTGACATTTATTTTATTATAACACTAAAAATTCAATAAAAAAATTTGGAGGCATTATGAAAGTTTTGATTGCCGGTGGCTATGGTTTTGTTGGCAAAGATCTTGCAGCTAAATTGCTCAGTGAGGGATATGAGGTAACTATTGGCGGAAGGGGGAGTAATAAAAATTTTTCTATAAAAGGAATAGATCATTTAGAAGCTGATTTTATGATAAAGGGCCAATGGCAGGAACAAATAAAAAATTTCGATGTAATAATAAATCTCGTTGGTGTAAATATATTTCAAAGATGGAATCCAGAAATAAAGGAATTACTATTTAACAGCAGAATTCTTTCCACAAGGAATATAGTGGAAGGCCTTAAAGGAAGTAAAAAGAAAAAAATCTTAATCAATGCATCTGCTGTTGGCATCTATGGTGATAGAGGCGATCAGGAGGTAGATGAAAAGTCCGAGACAGGGAATGATTTTCTATCTCACATATGCCAGCACTGGGAAAAGGAAGCCCTTGTAGCAAAAGAATATGGAGTAAGAGTTGCCATAGTCAGATTTGGAACAATATTGGGCAAAAATGGTGGAGCTTTTCAGCAAATGGAAAAGAAATTCAAATCCTTTATGGGTACAAAATTAGGTAGTGGAAAACAATGGTTCCCATGGATACATATTGAGGATGTTATCTCTGCTATTATAAGAATAATCAGGCAATCTAAAATGGAAGGCATATACAACCTGGCATCTCCAGGATATGTAACAAATGGTGAATTTACAAAAAAGCTTGCATCTGCTCTTAAGCGTCCATTGCTTATTCCCTTTATGCCTAAATTCATGCTTAAAATAGTTTTTGGCGAGTTTGGATCATATCTTGTTTTTAGCCAAAAGGTTGTCCCTGCAAGGCTTATGGCTGATGGATTTAAGTTTAAATATAGTGATGTTGATAAAGCACTTAACTCGCTTATAGAAAAATGATTACTAAAAATCAAAATTAAAGTTGTGAGTTATTATTTTAAAGGTATTCTTTATATATGGATTTATGGCAATTCATTTTAAATATAGTGAACAGTGCAACACAGGGCAGATGGCTTTTACTATCCATATTGCACATTTCTATACTATTTATAATATCTGTAATATTTTACATTTTCTCAAAAGTTATAAAAAATTCTAACAACCGGATCACAGTCCTGACAGAAGAGAAAGAGCTCAATTTCTATATGGCAGATATCTCAAAAAAAATCCTTGAGGATTTTGAAATAGATAATGTCACAAAAAATATAATGATATACCTGATAGATCTTACTTCAAGCAACTATGGAGTAGCATGCTATCTTGATAAAAAAAATAAAACTGTTTTATTCCCTTTTGTATGCACAAAGAAAGACAAAGATTATTCTTTTAACCAAATAAAAATAGGCATGGAAAAAATGGGTGCCCTTGTAAATAATTTGCTACAAAAAAAAGAAATCATAGTAGTAAATAAAATGGAAAATAACCCCATAAAATCTGATCTGCCGGAGAACCATCCAGAGATTCATAACTTTATAGCTGCCCCCTCTGTAGCTGAAGATAAAATACTTGGCTTTATTATTGCTGGAAATAAAAATGGAGGCTATTTAGAAAAGGATATAAAAATCACACAAGCTCTATCCTCGCTCTTTGGGCTTGCACTTTTGAGAATGAATTTTGAAATTGAACTTGCGGAAAAAGAAAAAAGATACAGGGAACTCTTTGACACTGTTCATGATATGCTATACATTTATGATTTCGAGGGAAACATCTTAGAGGCTAACAAAGCCTTCTACAAGCTCACAGGTTTCCCGGAGGAAGAAAACCGCAGACTGAATATCATCCAGTTGCTATCAGGTGGTAGAAACAATAAATATGATGAAAAGGATATAGTAAAAAGCATTGAATTAATCAAAAGAAAAGGATTTCTCAACGGAGAGATCGAGATCACAAATGAAAAAGGGGAAAAGCTGCTGCTGGAGTTTAAAAATTCAATAATTTTTGATAACGATGGCAATCCAAAGGCTATAAGCGGCTCTGCAAGAGATATCACAGAAAGAAAAAAACTTGAAAAAATTCTCATTGAAGCAAAGGAAAAGGCAAAGGAGTCAGAAAAGATTAAATCAAACTTCATAGCAAATATATCACACGAAATAAGAACGCCTCTAAACGCAATACTTGGCTTTACAGACATTCTCCTTGAGGAAATACAAAACAGCAACCATAGAAGCTATCTTGATATAATCCAAAGCAGTGGCAAACTTCTGCTGTCCATTATTGACGATATTCTTGATCTATCAAAAATTGAATCAGGGACCATCAAAATAATAACTGAGGTATTCAACCTTAAAAATCTCATGGAAAACTCATACAACAGATGCCTTATACTCATTAAAAAAAGCGGCAAGGATATATCTCTTTCCTGTGAGATAGATCCTAAGATACCGGAAAATCTCTATGGAGACTTGCATAGACTTGAGCAAGTCTTAAGCAATCTACTTATGAATGCGGTAAAATTTACTCCTTCCGGCCATATAAGATTTGGGGTGAATTTAAGGAATGACTATAGCCTTGAATTTTTTGTGGAGGATACAGGCATAGGTATACCGCAGGATCATATAAAAACAATTTTTGACAGATTCACACAGGTTGATACAGAGAGCAAAAGAATTTTTGGTGGAACAGGTCTTGGACTCACCATATCAAAAATGATTATTGAAATGATGGGTGGAGAAATATATGTCCGTTCAAAGCCAGGTGAGGGTTCAAAATTTATCTTCACATTACCTTACTCTCCTGCTGTAGAATTAAAAAATACCAAAATTCAAAAGGAAAAAAACAAACCCGAAGGTAACAAAATACTCATAGTTGAGGACAATGCGATAAACAGAACTCTTCTTTCTAAAATACTTGAAAAAGCAGGTTATAATATAGTAGCTGCCAGTGACGGTTTTGAGGCCATAAAAATCTTTCAGAATGAAAATAGCTTTGACCTGGTGCTTATGGATATACAGATGCCTGGTATTGATGGAGTTGAAACTCTTAAAATGATGCGTGATATAGAAAAAGAAACCTCCTTAGAAAAATCTGTTCCCATAATAGCCATATCTGCACACGTAATGCCTGAGGATATTGAGAAATTCTTAAACTCAGGCTTTATGGATTATGTAGGCAAGCCTTTTAACAGAGAAGAGTTACTTGCAAAGATAGAGGCTTCAATAACTTAAAATTGATCCTCAGCAATCTAAATTCTTTATAGTCATGAAAAAATTCTTGCCTCTTTTTACCTCTGCCATTCTTAATGATTTAAGAGTTTCAATTTTACGGAGGAATAATGGGACTATCAGTAACTTATAAAATACTAAAAGACCACCTTGTTGATGGTGAGCTTATACCAGGAAAAGAGATAGGAATAAAAATCGATCAGACCCTCACTCAAGATGCAACAGGGACTATGGCCTATCTTCAATTTGAGGCCATGAATATACCCGAGGTCAAAACAGAAATTTCTGTATCATATGTGGATCATAATACTCTGCAGATGGGCTTTGAAAATGCAGATGACCATAAATATCTACAAACAATGAATGCGAACTATGGCATATACTACTCAAAGGCTGGCAATGGGATATGCCATCAGGTTCACCTTGAACGCTTTGGCCGTCCTGGCGCAACATTGCTGGGTTCTGACAGTCACACTCCCACAGGGGGAGGCATAGGAATGATTGCCATTGGTGCAGGAGGTCTTGATGTTGCTGTTGCAATGGGAGGTGGTGCATTTTATCTCACTGCTCCTAAGGTGATAAATATTGAACTGAAAGGAAAGCTAAGACCTTGGGTCAGCGCCAAGGATGTTATACTCAAGGTCCTGGAGATCCTTTCTACAAAAGGCAATGTTGGCTATGTGGTTGAATACACTGGTGAAGGGATTAAAACACTTTCTGTTCCAGAAAGAGCCACAATAACAAATATGGGGGCAGAGCTTGGAGTAACAACCTCCATATTCCCAAGTGATGATATTACCCGTGAGTTTTTGGAAGCCCAGGGAAGAGAAAATCTATGGATGGAACTCCTTCCAGATGATGACGCTGCCTATGATAAAAAAATTGAGATAGATCTGAGCACACTGGAGCCTCTAATTGCATGCCCTCATTCCCCTGATAACATAAAAAAGATCAAAGAACTCAAGGGAATGAAAATAGACCAGGTAGCAATAGGAAGCTGCACAAACTCCTCTTACAAAGATCTCATGACAGTTGCTGCCATACTTAAAGGCAAAAAAGTTCATCCAGAGGTAAGTCTCATTGTTGCTCCAGGTTCAAAGCAGGTTTTTGAGATGATAGCAAAAAATGGCTCTCTGGCTGATATCATTGCTGCAGGTGCAAGGATCATGGAATCAGCATGTGGTTTTTGCATAGGCTCTGGACAGGCACCAGTGACTAATGGTGTTTCTTTGCGAACTAACAATAGAAACTTTGAAGGGAGATCTGGAACAACTAACGCCAGCGTTTACCTTGTAAGCCCTGAGGTTGCAGCTTTATCTGCCATAGAAGGCAAGCTTGTTGACCCACTGGAGATTGACAGCTCTCTTTATCCTGAGATCAAAATGCCAGATAAATTCTATATAGATGACTCACTGATTATCCCTCCTTCAAAAACAAAGGTTGAAATATTTCGAGGACCAAACATAGGTCAGCCACCTTACACAGATCCTTTAGCTGATGAGATCACTGGCGTGATAGGACTTAAGACTGGCGACAAAATAACAACTGACCACATAATGCCAGCAGGTCAGAGACTTAAATATAGATCCAATATTCCAGAATATGCAAAATACGTATTTGAAAATATTGACCCAGAATTTGCCTCAAGAACACTTTCAAACAAAAAAAATGGAATATATACAGCAATAGTCGGTGGTGAAAGCTATGGACAGGGATCAAGTAGAGAGCATGCTGCAATCTGTCCAATGTATCTTGGTGTTCGCATAGTTATGGCTAAATCCTTTGAGAGAATACACTCAGGAAACCTTATAAACTTTGGTATAATACCTCTGGTATTTAAAAACAAAGAAGACTATGACAAAATAAATCAAAATGATCCCTTTGTTGCCAGAGATCTCATAAAGACTATAAAAGAAAACTTAACAGTTAAAATTGAGATTGCTGGAAAGATCTATGACTTTGAACTCCTTGCAACAGAAAGGCAAAGAAAAATTCTCCTTGCAGGGGGTCTTCTTAATTACACAAAAAACTCGATGGCCTGATAGTTTATGACAAAGAAAAAACTCATACTCTGTCAACCTGATGACAAAAAGGGCTGCAGCCTATGTTGCGGCCTTTTTAATCACAAAAATATTACCAAAGAAAATCTTACAATCTTTCTCAATGAGGGAAAAAAAAGAAGTCAAATCCTCCAGAGCCATGAAAACTGGCAGGAACCAAATTCTGTGAGAGATATAACCTCCCATGTTTGTCCTTATCAGGGATTTCTAAAAAATGGCAAGCCAGGGTGTCTAATCCATCCACTATTTATAAATAAAGATGAAAGAAATCGTTCACTTTTTTCTGCACAGATATGTGATAAGTTTCTATGCCCTGCTCATGAGATCTTATCAATGGAAGAAAAGCAAGCACTGATATCAAATGTGGATGACTGGCATCTCTACTCAACAGCAATAGCCGACCCATATTCCTTTTCTATACTTTATGAGGCATGCAGAGATATTGCACAGGGAAAATTAAATAAATCACTTCTCAACTATGGGCTTTTGCTACATAGTAAAAATTTACAAAACTATGATGGGGATATCTTCTTTTACTCTCTACCAGAATACAAACAAAACTGCAAAGAGTTTTCTCTTAAATATAGAAGAGAAATCTTTCAAGAGATATTTAAAGAAATTCTGCAATTTTATAATTCAAAGATGTATTGATTAGCAATCCCAGCAAATATGCAGGGATTGCTAAAATTTAAAGGGCTCTCATCTCTTCTCGCCTGAGAATGCTCTCATCCTTTGTTCTTATAATCTGCTCAATAGCCTTTATTACACCAGCTTGATCCTCCGGTAGATAAGCCTTTATTGGCAGATAATTGGAGGCATGATTAGATGTGAAGTAGCACCTCCTCCTTACATTCATATTCTTGATTATAATTCTAAGCTCATTTAAAAGCTCAAACTTATCAGGTAAAATAAATTTCCCTTCTCTGTATTCCTGAAATAGTTGAGTATTGGGAAGAATCATCACTGTAAGAGCTGAGGCAAAGTCAGGGGACATCTCTCCCAACAGTCTCCCTGTATCCCTTGCATGTTCAAAAGAGAGCTCTTTGCCACCAATGCCAAGAAGCACTGTCTGAGAAAGCTTAATGCCTGCATCCATGACCTTTGCTGCAGCCTCTTTCATATTATCTGGGAATGCACCTTTTCGGATTCTCTTCAGGACCTCAATATTTCCACTTTCAATACCCTGATACACCACTTTGAGGCCTGCATCATGGAGAGTCTTAAGCTCCTCAGGAGTTTTTCTCAAAATAGCCTTTGTATTGCCATAAACATTTATGCTTTCAATGTCTGGATTCTTCTGTTTTATGTAATGCATTATTTTAAGCAACTCTTCAGTTGGAAGAATCAAGACATCACCATCTGCAAGAAAAGCCTTCCTGAAGGAATACCTGTAAGAAGAGGCCTCATCAATATCTCTTTTGATTGTTTCCCAATCTTTGATCCTGAATTTAGGATTCAAATCTTTATATGTTCCACAAAAGGTGCACATATTGTGAGAGCATCCCACAGTGACCTGAATTATCATACTATAAGCCTCAGAAGGCGGCCTTATAACATGTCCAACGTAATCCATGAAATATTACTCCTTAAAAAATTTATATAAAAATAAGACACAAAATTAGATATTGAGTTACAATTACAAAGGCAAGTTAATATGGCAAGCACTTTAGAATAGCTACTTAAAATTTACAGCCTTGTGAAGCTGAATATTCAAACGCACACTTAGTCTATCTTTGATTATTAGATTTGCAAGAGCCCATGGTTCCATTAAATTTGCCGCAGGAGTAAAATTTATGACACAATCAATTTTTGAAAGATAACTTTTTATAAAGTCCTTTGCAAATTGATAATCCTCCATAATGCCTATAACAAATTTAACCTCATCATATTTTTTTAGGTACTTTAAATTATCCATGCAAAAAGATCCAGCCTCCCCACTTGATGGAGTTTTAACATCAGTTATTACCCTAACCCCCCTTGGCATATTATCAAAAAGAATAGTGCCATTTGTCTCAAGCTGAACTCCATAGCCATAATCTGTAAGACTTTTCAATAAAGCATGAGTATCTGACTGCAATAAAGGCTCGCCCCCTGTAACTGTTATATGATTGAATGGCTCAAAGGAAACAACCTTTTTGACAATATCATCAACCTCCATATCAATTCCACCGCTTTTGGCATAAGCAGTATCACACCAAGTGCAGTTGAGGTTACAGCCAGAAAGCCTTATAAAGACAGAGGTAAACCCTGTTGTGGTTGTCTCTCCCTGAAGAGAGTAAAAAATTTCATTTACTTTTAGAGCCATATAAAATCCCCATAAAAATATTGTTTTAGTTTCTCAAAGTTGCAATCATTCTAAAAGGATTGATTAAAAGCTCAAGAGCATCAATTATTGATGTTGTGACAATATCTGAAAAAACTACACTCTGAGGACAAGCCCCTTCTTTTTGGATAACAGAAATACTCAATCCAGCTTCTTTAAGCATCAAAAGATCATTATAGCCATTACCTATGGCAATCACACGCTCTTTCCCAAGCTCTTCAATAAAGTTTAACTTTTGCTTTTGTTGATTCTCCTTTTGCAAAATTTTAAGAGAACAATTAACACCTGAAAGTTCCGCCTCTGCCCTTCCAAAAGTATCTGCGGTTATAACATGGATTTGAATATCACTGGAAAGTTTAGCAAGCAGTTCCCTTACACCCGGAAGTATCACGCCATCTACTGCAATAGTGCCATTATAATCAAGGACGAGATGCTCTGCTTTAAGAATATCTCCTCCAGGGATATCTATTGTAATCATCCTGACTGCAACCTACAAAAAATTTTTAAATTACTATAAGCATATTGCCTATCAAAAAGCTATTAAAAAATTTTCACTCTAAATAAAAAAATCAAACCTATAGTTATTTTAGTGGACAGGAAAATATTATCTTTTTAAAAAACTATTATTTATTTAATTCTTCAATGGAAATAAAACAAACAGGAGATTTTTCATGTCAGATAAGATTAAAATGACGACCCCTCTTGTAGAGATGGACGGAGATGAGATGACCCGTGTTATATGGAAGCTCATAAAAGAAATACTTCTGGAGCCATATATAGAACTTAAAACAGAGTATTACGATCTGGGACTGGAAAACAGAGACAAAACAGAAGATAAAGTAACAGTTGAATCAGCTCTGGCAACAAAAAAATATGGAGTTGCTGTTAAGTGTGCCACAATCACACCAAATGCAGAAAGAGTCAAGGAATACAATCTAAAGGAAATGTGGAAAAGCCCCAATGGTACAATAAGGGGCATACTTGATGGAACAGTATTTAGAGCCCCCATAGTTATAAAGAGAATAAAGCCCTTTATACCTGCATGGAAAAAGCCAATCACAATAGCAAGGCATGCCTATGGTGATGTTTATAAAGACGTGGAAATTATTGCAAGTGGCAAAGGAGTAGCAGAGCTTACATTTACATCAGAAAGCGGTGAGGTAATCAAAGAAACAGTCCATACTTTTGACTCTCCAGGTATACTCCTTGCAATGCATAATCTTGACAGTTCAATAGCAAGCTTTGCACGGTCATGCTTTAATTATGCTCTTGACACAAAGCAGGATATATGGTTTGCCACAAAAGATACAATCTCCAAAAAATACGACCACAGATTCAAAGATATTTTTCAGGAGATATTTGAACAGGAATATAAAATAAAATTTCAAAAAGCAGGGATTGAATACTTTTATACTCTCATTGATGACGCAGTAGCCCGTGTTGTTAGATCTGAGGGAGGATTTATCTGGGCATGTAAAAATTATGATGGAGACGTAATGTCTGATATGGTGGCAACTGTATTTGGCAGCCTGGCCATGATGACATCAGTCCTTGTGTCGCCAGAGGGTTATTATGAATATGAAGCAGCCCATGGAACAGTTCAGCGTCATTACTACAAGCACCTCAAAGGGGAAGAAACCTCAACAAATTCAATGGCAACAATATTTGCATGGACAGGTGCCTTAAAAAAACGTGGGGAGCTTGATAATCTACATAATCTTGTAGACTTTGCCAATAAGTTAGAACAGTCCTCAATCCAGACTATAGAAGAAGGGTTTATGACAAAAGACTTAGCAGCCCTGTGCAATGATGCAGACATAGTTTCATTAAACACAGAAGGTTTTATCAGAGAAATTGACAAGAGACTAAAACAGTTAATCAATGCATAAGAGCAACTTAAACTTAAAAAAAAGCTACTCAATGGAGCAGCTTTTTTTCTTAGCATTATAAATAATTTTATTCAAGAGGAGCGCCTGTAAATACAGGATCAGTAGCTTTAATTGTAGCAGTTTCATTCCACTTGATGGCCTTTGCTCTACCAAAGAATTTAGGGAACTCACTTCCAATATAAAACTGAGAAGCAAGAACCTTTCCTGTATAGAAAGCAGCCTCATCATTTTCTGCCAAAAGCTTATCTCTATCTGCACCCTTTGTATCTCCAACAAGCTCTTTCATCTTTGGCAAAGTTTTGGTAAGAGACCAGAGATGGCACCATGCGATTGCAACCATATACATAGCTTCCTGAAGAGGAGTTGCATGCATAAATAGATGGAGGAATTTACCCTCAGCCATATGCTTTTTAAGCATTTCAATAATCTCATCAAGCTCTTTAAGACCATCAAGAAAAATCTCAATGTATTTGTCTTCAACTATGCCTTTAGCAGCAGCAATAGTATCATCCATTCTCTTTCTCATAACCTTATAGTTATACTGATCCTTATTCATGAGAATCTTTCTCATTGTAAGGTCCATGGACTGAATCCCGTTTGTTCCTTCCCAAATAGCAAGAATTTTGGAGTCACACATATATCTGACTATTGGATAATCACGGCAATATCCATATCCGCCATAGGTCTGCATAGCCATTGATGTAATTTCAACACCTTTATCTGTGCATCCAGCTTTACAGATAGGAGTAAGGATCTCAACAAGGGCCTGAGCCTCTTTTCTTGCTGTTTCATCAGGAGCTATATTAGCAAGGTCAATATTCTTATATAGATAGTAGCAAAGAATTCTCTGACCCTCAAGATGAGATTTCATCCAAAGAAGCATTCTCTTTACATCAGGATGCTTGCTTATTGTTACCAGAGGAGCATCTGGATTTAACATCTGAGTTACATCAGATCCCTGATATCTATTCTTTGCATAAGTAACTGCATGCATATAAGCTGCAGAGGCATTACCCTGACCCTGAACTGCAACACCATTACGTGCATAGTTCATCATCTTAAACATAATCTTCATACCCTGACGCTCTTCGCCAAGGAGATAGCCAATACAATTACCATTGTCACCAAAGGCAAGCTGGGATGTTCCCTGACCATGAATACCCATCTTGTGCTCAATGCCTGTGCACACTACATCATTGAATTCTCCAAGGGAGCCATCTGGATTTACTCTGTATTTTGGAACGATAAAAATCGAAATACCCTTTGTGCCCTTTGGATCCCCTTCAATACGAGCAAGAACAGGATGAATCATGTTTTTGTAGTAATCGTTTTCTCCAGATGAAATAAATATTTTCTGCCCCTGGATCTTATATGTTCCATCAGGCTGCTTTACAGCCTTAGTCTTGAGGTTACCAACATCACTACCTGCATCTGGCTCTGTCAAGCACATTGTGCCACCCCACTCACCAGTCATAATTTTGTCAGCATAGAGTTTTTTCTGTTCTTCTGTTCCAAAGGCATAGATAAGTTCCATTGCTCCATGGGAAAGACCTGGATACATGCCAAGGCTATAGTTTGCAGCACAAACATATTCATTAACAGCAGCACCAACCATATTAGGCATCCCTGTTCCGCCATGCTCTGGAGAATCTGTAAGACCCATAAAACCAGCTTCATAGAATTTATCCAGTGCTGGCTTAAAAATTTCTGGAATCTTAACTTCCTTTGTTACAGGATCCCATTTTGCACCAATCTTGTCACCTTCTTCAGCAGTAGGATAAAAAACCTCAACAGCCATCTGCTCTGCAAGATCAATAGTTGCTTCAAAAGTATCGAGATCAAAATCAGCAAAAGCAGAGTATTCTGTCATCTTCTGTGCTTCGAGGAGCTCAAATAAAACAAATTTTACATCCCTTGTATCAACCAGTGGATTAAGCATATAAGCCTCCCTAAAAAGTGTTTATTGTATATATATTCCAGAAAATAAGATTTTTCTGCTCCTGGGCAGAATATGCACACTACATGCCAGCAATCTTATTTACTGCTTTCACTTATTTAAGGAAAAATTACTTAAAAAGGAGCTACACCTAAAAAAAGCTCTAAAAAAGTAATCCCCCATAAAAAATTATACCTTTGGATATTAAACCAGCAAAACTTTCTGTTTAAAAGCTTATTGCACCTTAAAAAAAGGGCAAAATTTCTACGTTACTAAATGATTTTTATTAACTAAATATAAAAATGTCAATAAAAATTAAATTTTTCAAATCAAATAAAGCCTAAAGTCTTATACTCACCTTGCTGTTGATTTTCTCTTTTCCTCCTCTTCTCTTCTCAGCTCTTTTTTAAGTATCTTGCCGACATTGCTCTCTGGCAAAGAAGAGCGGACCTCTATCTCTGAAGGCCATTTGTATTTTGCAAGGTTTTCTTTACAATAATTCATAACCTCATCTACAGTAAGAGTTGCTCCCTCATTTGGCACAACAAAGATCTTTATATTCTCCCCCCTCTTCTCATCAGGAACTCCAATGGCTGCAGCTTTTTGAATAAGTGGATGCTTATACAAAACCTCTTCAACTTCCCTCGGATACACATTGTATCCGCCAGATATTATCAGATCCTTTTTACGATCCACAACAAAGAAATAACCATCTTCATCCATATATGCAATATCTCCAGAATAAAGCCAGCCATTCCTTATGGACTTTGCAGTCTCTTCTGGCTTATTCAAATAACCTTTTGTTACCTGGGGACCCTTGAAAATCATCTCTCCTTCTTTGCCAACTGGCATTGAATCTTCACCTCTTTCCAGATCTACAATTTTCACTTCAGTATCTGGATAAGGAATACCAATGCTACCTGGTTTATTAAGACCCCCATAGGGATTAAGATGAGTCTGAGGGGATGTTTCTGTCATACCAAAACCTTCATTTATATCTGCACCTGTAAGCTCCTTGAATTTTTTAAGCACCTCTACAGGAAGAGAAGAACCCCCTGAAGTCAAAACCTTATAACAGGTCATATCTGTTTTCTTTAGATCAGGATGCTGCAACATCCCCACATACATTGTTGGGACCATGGAACAGACCGTTGGTCTGTATTTTCTTGTTGCCTCAAGTAATTCCTTTGGCTGAGGTTTTGGCACCATAACAGCTGTCCACCCCATATACATTGGAAGATTCATGGCAGCACTCATACCAAGAACATGGAAAACAGGAGCAGCAGCAATAAGCACCTCATCTCCTTTTTTAAGAGTGGGAAACCACGCCTCATACATCTGAATCATACAACAGAGATTTTTATGAGTTAAAATTGCGCCCTTGGATTGGCCAGTGGTTCCGCCAGTGTATTGATAAACAGCCGTATCTTCAAAATCAACAGTCACCTCTGGAACATTACCCTTAAAAGATGCAGCCTCAGCCCAGTGATATACCTTAGAGGCAGCAGGAACATCTGCACATAGCCCCTTTTTCTTTCCAACTAATTTAACCAAAAATTTCTTAAGCCCTGGGAGATAATCAGCAATTGATGTCCATATTATATGTTCAATTTTGGTTTTCTCTCTTAAAGCAATCATCCTTGAAGCAAGGAGATCAAGTGTAATCAAAAACTTTGCTCCGGAGTCATTGAATTGATATTCCAACTCTCTATCTGTATATAAGGGATTATTCATTTGAACTATACCCCCTATTTTGAGAACAGCATAATAGGAGGCAACTGTCTGAATCATATTTGGGAGAAGAATAGCCACAACATCTCCTTTATTTATGCCTTTAGAAGATAAAAAAGCAGCAAGAGTATCAACCAAATCCCGTAGCTCACTGTACTTTATCCTATACCCCTGAAAAATAAGGGCATCCCGATCAGGATACTTTGCTGCTGTCCGATAAAACATCTCATGAAGTGTAATCCTTTCATAATTTATTGAAGCAGGAACCCCTGGAGCATAAAATTTAAGCCACGGTTTTGAATCATAAATATCACTTGCCATAAAAAATCCCCCATATTTTTCATAGTTTAGATAAACATTGTATCATATTTTAATATAAATAGTCAAATTATTTATTTGTTTTTTAAGAAAATATCGATTAAACAAAAAAAAAGCTGCCCAAGGGCAGCTAAGCCTGTTACCAGAAACTTTTATTATGTCAATATTGACATATTTAATGTTACAATTCAAGAACTTTTACAAAAAACTGCACAAAAAATCATATTATTAATTTTGTAATAAAAATTATTGGGGATATCAGAAAGCCTGACATCCCCATCTGGAAAAATTATATAAGTCTGAATTTGCCTATCTCCTTATCGCCTTCAACAACGTGAATAGCGCAAGCAAGGCATGGATCAAAGGAACGAACAACTCGAGCTGCCTCAATAGGATTTTTTGGATCCGATACTGGAGTGCCAATCAAAGCCTGTTCAACTGGACCCCTAACTCCTTTGTCATCCCGTGGAGAGCAGAACCATGTGGTAGGAACTATTGCCTGGTAATTAGCTATTTTGTGATCCTTAACAACTATCCAGTGGCCAAGAGCACCCCTTGGAGCCTCAATGAGACCTTCGCCCTCCCCTGATTCCGGTATAACATAGCTATTTCTTGTCTTTTCATCTGAATCAAGATCATCAAGCCATTTGTGTATCGCCTTTGCAATAAGTTTGCTTTCAAGAGCCCTTGCTGCATGACGTCCTAAAACAGAATTAGCTGCTGGCAATTCAGCATTAAATACTTTAAGGAGTGAATCAACCTCTGCCTTAACATCCTTATTGCCAGATAAATATGCCACAAGCGTCCTTGCAAGAACTCCCACTTCCATAGGCTTGTCATCATACCTTGGGGCTTTAACCCATGAATAAGCACCACTTTTTTCTGGATCAGCAACAGTCTCACCCTTAAGAGGATGGAGATTTGAACCGGATTTATACCTTGCATATTTTATCTGTTCTCTAATTTTAGATGAATCAAATTTCTCCAGCTTGCCTGCAGTAATAACTCCCTGTTCAAACATAAAACTCTTACGATCCTCATCCTTGTCAAAAACGCCATAAGAAAGGAAGTTGTCATATTTGCCGAGCTTAAAGTATTCAGGGAAAGCTTTTGCAACAGCTATTACATGATTTATATAAGTCTCATTTATAAACTTTTCTACTTCTTTAAGATACTTTTTGAATTCCTTTATTCGTGCACCTGTTGGCTCAGTTGTAACTCCACCAGGGACAAGGGCTATTGGATGAGGAGCTCTTCCTCCAAAAAGGGCGACCATCCTATGAGTCTTTTCTCTTATTTCAAGAGCCTTAACATAGCCTGCAATTGCATCAATATTTGTATCTAGATCTTTG
>Ga0255343_1000511_pt1 | contig 60218 bp, 76 predicted proteins | sample wastewater_treat_4_FD_192413 | JGI IMG/M metagenome (GOLD analysis project Ga0255343, IMG submission 192413) | Wastewater microbial communities from Lulu Island WWTP, Vancouver, Canada - plant16 | ecosystem: Engineered > WWTP > Wastewater > Unclassified | place: Canada: Vancouver, British... | reverse complement strand
CACGATATCAAAGACATAAAGAATGGGAGAATAATTACAAGAGATGATGAAAAAACAGATTATAAAGGATTTAAAATATCTAAATCTGTAACAGGATTAAAGGCTGAATTGAGGAGACAAGGTTTAGTGGAAGGAAACTTTTTTAAAACTGTTGATTCTGTTCAAGATCAAATACAAGAGCTTGAAGAAAAAAGAGATCAAGCAAGAGCAATGGGGTATGCCGGAGATCAATATCAGGAAGAGATTGATAAGTTGCAGAAAGATACAGATTATGACTCCAAAGACGAAGAAACTTTTTATGTCACAGCAGGAAATAATAGTACAGATTTAGGCAAAGTAGGTACAGCCTCGACAATAGAACAAGCAAGACGAATAGGTAAATCAGCAGTACAAAGAAGTTTGCCATATGGAGAGGGATTTTATATGGTAAAAAGACAAGATGGGTTGGTTGTAGCTAGCGGAGAAAACTCAATTAGAACTGGGTTTAAGTGGATTCAAAAAGACTCCAAAGACGATTTAGAAGAAATGATTTACAAAATGGCTAGGGAAGAAGCAGATAAACCCTTTAATGATGATGGGACAATTCGCACTCCCGAACAAGCTCAACTAGCTTATGAAAAATGGTACAAAATAATTAAGAGTAGATACAAGAATGATTCTAGGACGGTAGGGAGAGTAAAAGATAAAAAAACAAAAGATGTCTTATCTGATTTTGATAAAAAACAATTGGAAAGAGGAAAATATTTGAAGATTATTTTACCTGCTGGAATGGGAGAACCTTTGTACACTGATAGTTTTAGATCGGCAATAGTTATGGCTAAAGAATATGGTAAGGGCACTCAGATAGTAAATTTGAAAAAGGAAACAAAAGACGTAGGTATGCAAGGAGCTTGTGGAGGACAGAGAAAATTTGATGGTTCTGGAATGGGGATTGGGAATTTTAGAAATGGAAAAGATATTTTTACTCAAGATCCTCTTACTGAAAAAGGTAAAGAGATAATGGGAGCGATGAAAAAACAATATGGAGAGAAGAAAGGTGAGCAGGTGTTTTATGCCTCCAAGAACAAAGGCGCAATAAGTGGCGTTGATGTAAAAGACAAGAAAACCAAAGATGAATATAAAAGAATGTCAACGGCAGAGTTGCAGAAGAAAGCCAAAGAAGGTTATTTTGAATTACAATCAGATCCTAAACCAAGAAACCATAGTATAGTTTTGAATAGTATTTGGAATAATCCTTCTTTAGATTCCAAACATAGGAGATGAAATAAGTAGGTAATAACAAATAAGGGAGAATCATAATGGATGATTTGATAAACTTAGATGAGAAACTTGAAAACGCAGATTGGTTGAAATCCACTTGGGATTTGCCTCCAATCGGTAGTGATGAGTTTAAGGAATATTTAAAACAAACCAACCAAACAATGGAGGACATGAAACATCTTCCCGTTTATAAAAATTTACAAAGGAAAAATGCGAGAGATGCTTGGATGTTAAAAGTGTTTGGAAAGAAAAAGAAGAAGTGAGAGGTTCTAATGCTTGTATATAAACACATAAATGAATTTAAAAATATTCTTTCAATATGTTTATTGAATAAACATAACACTATTGATGGTAATGAAAATAGAGCGCCAGAAGGTGGTGTTACATTGAAAGGAAAGTTTTTTCAAGGTGGACAATTTATTCCAGCAGAAGGTGGGTATGCAGTAGAATATGAAAAAATAAAGAAGAAAGCTCAGCAAGAACAGAAAGAATCTAAAAGTGAAACTTCTCAATCTAGTGAAACTTCTCAATCTAGTGAAACTTCTCAATCTTTGGGGAGTAAGGAACGCAATAGAGAAAAAAATAACATTTCAAGAGTAAATAAAATTAAAAAAGAATTTACAAGATTGCCTGCAAGTGAAATCAAAAACAGTGTTGTGACTAATTTGTCAAAGAAAATGAACATGGATTATGAAGTGGTAAATAATTTAGTACGGAATTGGGCAACGACATCTGGCAATAATCACCCTCATTCATTAGGGTTGCAGTATGCAGCAAAGGATATTTTTGGAGTTGGTAAAACGCTTCATTTTAGGAAAACTAAAATAATTAAAGGGGAAGAAAAAGAAAGATTCATACAGACGATTTATGGAGAAACGCAAAATTGGTTTAAAGAACAAGGATTTAATCCTGATGATAAAATTTTGTTGTATAGAGGAGTGAAAAATAAAATACAAAGTGGGGAATATGCTTTACAGCCTTTGTCTTCATTTTCGTTTGATAAAGATGTAGCTGTCCTCTTTTCAAAAGAAGGAACCAATGGAACAGTTTTTTTATGTGAAGTACCTGTTAAAAATATATTTTCTACACCTTTAACCGGAATCGGTTGTGCCAACGAATCTGAAGCTGTTGTAATAGGAGCTCCTATCGATGTCCATGTTTTAGAATCTGTGATAATAAAAACCAAACAAGATTATAAGAATGTCGGGAAATATGATGATATTTACATATATAACAATTTAACATCATTAGAAGGAGCTCCAAAAGAAGTTGGTGGAAATTTTTATTGTAATAATAATAACAATTTAACATCATTAGAAGGAGCTCCAAAAGAAGTTGGTGGAAATTTTGATTGTGATAGTAATAACAATTTAACATCATTAGAAGGAGCACCAGAAAAAGTTGGTGGAAATTTTTATTGTGGTAATAATAAAAATCTAACATCATTAGAAGGAGCTCCAAAAGAAGTTGGTGGAAATTTTTATTGTGATAAAAGATTTACAGAAAAAGAAGTTAGAAAAGTCTGTAATGTAAAAGGAGAAGTAATACATTATTAAATGGATTAAATTCTTTCAAGGAAGAATTTTAGTGCAAGAGAAGAAGGAGATTATAAATGAATAAATTTTATACTTCTGAGAAGATAAGTGAAAACATAGAAGAAACTCCAGAAGGATTTTTGATTTGCAAAAATGTTCCTATTGCTAGAATAGGCAGTCAAACTTATAAAGCAGATGAGGTTCCTATTGAGCCGAATAGAGATGGTTTAGTTGAAATTAGAAGAACAGAAGAAGAGGTTTTCAAACCAGAGGTTCTTCAATCATTTGAGGGGAAACCATTTACCATCGATCATCCTGATGAAATGGTTACTCCAGAAAATTGGAAAGATTTAGCACATGGGTTTGTAACAAATATTAGAAGAGGAACAAAAGAAAAAGCCAATTTAATAATTGGCGATGTAATAGCAACAACTAAAAAAGTTATAGAGCTTATCCAGAATGGAATGAGACAAATTAGTTGTGGGTATGATGCTGACTATGAACAGATTCGACCTGGTCTCGGAATCCAAAAAAACATTATTGGCAATCATATTGCTTTAGTGATGAGAGGGAGAGCAGGTCATAGGTGTGCAATCGGTGACAAACAATACACCAATTGCGGAGAATATAAATGTGACCATGAAAATAAAATTGAGGAGGATGAAGATGCTATGAGATTTAAAGACAAATTGAAAGGAACTTATCGACGACTTTTCAAAGATGATGACTTTAAACAAATGTCTGAATCAGAAAAAGCTGATAAGTTAGCAGATGTGACTTCCAACACAATTGAAGAAGAGATTGATAATATCAGTCCTGAAATGTTGGAATCGAAAGAAGACAAACCGATGAAAGATGATGATTTGGAGAGAGAGAATTTAACTGAGGAGGGTTCATCGAATGACGATGAACCGAAAATGGAATCTTCTAATGGTAACGGTGACATAACAGTAGCAGACTTAAATGAAAAGATTGATCGTCTTATTGGAATCATCGAAGCATTTGTAAAATCTGCTGCTTCTATTACCGGAGATGAAGATATTTCAGATCCGATGCCAAATGAAGGAGAAGAATCTGTTAATGATGAAGATGAGGAGGGAAAAACTATCAAACCTGATGAGGAGTCAGAAACACCAGATAATGAAGATGAAGAAGATTTAGACCAGAAGGAAGAAAGGGAGAGAGCAGAAGCAAGGGATTGTGATTCTATATGGCATGACATTGCTTACAGAGCAGATCTTCTGTATCCTGGAATTAGAATTTCCAAACCTACAAAAAATCACAGGAAGACACTTGATAGCATTAAAAGAAGAGCACTCAAGAAATCTTTTGTAACTGATGCGGAAGCTGTTTCAGTGTATGTTAAACCAGATAAAGTAGACAGATTGTCAGGAGAGGCTCTGAATATCGCTTTTATGGCAGCTTCTGAAGCCATAAAAAGTAAAAACAATCAAGCAGTAAGAGACTCGGTTGTGGTAAATACGAAGGCTGTAACTAACGATATTCGTAGCATACAGGAGAGAAATAAACAATTTTGGGGTAAAAAATAAATTATAAATTTAGGAGGTAATTGATTATGAGTAATGCGTTTTTGTATAGAATGGGAGCTGGTTACGCAGGAGCGATTTCCAGAATTGAGGCGTTAGTGGCTGAACCGAATCAGCTTGATAGAACAACTCCTCCGGGTGTTTTTGGAGTTCCGGTTAAGCTTGTTGCTGGTAAGATTCAGATTTGCAAAAGTTCGGATGTTCCCTATGGATTTCTGATTCGTCCGTATCCGACACAGGCTAATGTTAATGAGGCTCTTAATGCTGGGACACCTGATCCGAATCAACTTTGTGATGTAATGAGATCCGGTTATATGCAGGTAAAATGTACTGCAGGAACTCCTGCAAAAAATGCGGACGTGTATTTTAATTCTTCAACTGGTCTTGTTCAGGCTGAGAGCGGAACGAAGATTGATAATTGCAAGTTCATGGGTACTGCCGATTCTAATGGTCTGGTTGAAATTGCTTATAACATTTAACTAAAGAAAAATTATTAAGGAGGTTATACAATATGTTAACATACGACAAATATACGATTGATAGTACAGGTGCGTTTCTCATTGGAGAGTTGGAAAGATTGGACCAAACTTTGCATGAGCCGTTATATAATGTAACATGGGGTCGTGATATTGATTTGCGTGAAGATGTTTCTATTGCAGATGAAGTTTCAAGTTTTACTAACAGCTCTTTTGGTGCTCCTGGTGCTCCGAATTCTAGCGGTAAGAACTTCATTGGTAAGAATTCCAATGCAATTCCTGGTCCGCAGTTAGACATCGGGAAAACCAGTTCGCCTTTGTATCTGTGGGGTATGGAAATTTCCTATACAATTCCTGAACTCCTCTCAGCGCAGCAGATGGGTCGTCCTGTTGATGCCCAAAAATATGCTGCTTTGCAGATTAAGTATCAAATGGATATTGATGAAATGGTTTACATCGGTGATTCTGATTTAGAAAAGTATGGACTGGTGAACTCGAATGTGGTAACTGCTGCTAGTGTTGCTACGGGATCTTCTGGTTCTACAAAGTGGACTAGCAAAACTCCCGATGAGATTTTAGAAGATGTGAATAGTCTTCTTCAGGCTGCTTGGGCTGCTGCTGCTTATGCAATTTGTCCTTCGAAGCTTTTGCTTCCTCCGGCACAGTTTGCATATTTAACTAGCCAGAAAGTTTCGAATGCTGGAAATATTTCTATTCTTCAGTTCTTGGAAGATAACAGTATTTCCCTGAAAGTTAATGGCAAGAAGCTTGATATTCAGCCTTGCAAATGGTTGGTTGGTCGTGGTACTCCGGCTGGTTCTCCAGCAGTTGCAACTGATAGAATGGTTGCTTATACACAGGATAAGAATCGTGTTCGTTATCCGTTGGTTCCGCTTCAGAGGACTCCGTTGGAATATCGTTCGATTTTCCACGTGACCACTTACTTCGGTCGTCTGGGTGTGGTCGAAGTAGTCTACCCAGAATGCATGTACTACGCCGACGGAATTTGATAATAATATCAATGACTTAGAAAGGTCTAAAACAAATGATAATTTATAAAATTGTTAACAGAATTAACAATAAAATTTATGTAGGGCTGACTCGAAAAGATGTTAGTCAGAGAGTGGTTGAACACATCACTGACAAAACGTATATCGGGAAAGCCTTGCGTAGATATGGTATTGAATCATTTGTCATCTCAGTCATTGATAAAGCAGATTCTGTAGAAGTTCTGAAGGAGAAGGAATGTTATTGGATACGAACATTGGATTGCAAAGCTCCAAAAGGCTACAACCTTACTGATGGCGGGGATGGGCTTGTTAATCCTTCTGAAAAAGTACGAAGAGCAATTAGCGACACTTTGAAGAAGCATTATAAAACTACACCCCCTACAGCAGGCTTTGCCGGACACTCTCATTCTGAGGATTCAAAGAAAAAGGTTTCTGATACATTAAGGATGGTTTTCTCTGATCCGAAAGTAAGAGAGAAGATGAGCAAAGCACAAAAAGAAGTTCCTAAGTCGGAAGACCATAAGAAAAAGATTGGTCTTTCAAACAAAGGAAAGCTTAAAGGAAGGATACCATGGAATAAAAATTTATCTATGAATTCTATTCCTGGCTATGTAAATCCAATGACGGGAAAGAAACGACCTGATCTTGCAGAACACAATAAGGCACGATCTGGAGAGAAGAGATTCTATTCTGAAGAAAGGAATAGGAAAATAGGTTTATCTAGGCTCGGAAAGAAATATCCTAGAAAGAATCTAGCAAAAAAGGAGAGGTTACAAAATGAAGATAAAATTGAATCGGGCAATTCAATTGCCGAATGCAGCGAAAACAATTTTAAGACCTGGAGTTCATAATATTCCGGATGATGTATTTTCTCATTGGTTTATTCAAGGATTGGTTGGGTCTGGTGAAATATCTGTAATAGAGGAAACTAGTACTCAACCAGTCTTTGAACGCCGAAAACCTTCATTCGTTGCTCCGCAGGCTCCAGTTTTGCCTCTTGATGTTGAGGTGGAAGAAATTAAGTCTGTAGAGGATCCAAAGGTTGAAGTTGAAGAAGTAGAACCTGTAGAACAGGCTCCGGTAGAATCTGTAAAGGTTGAAGCTGCTAAAGAAGAGACGCCGGTAAAGAAGATTCGAAGGAGAAAGAAAACTGTATAACAAAACTTTAGAATCCTCTCTTTTGTATCATTAAAGAGAGGAAGAGAGGATTCTAAAAGTAAATTTAGTTACAAGGAGAAAGGCAAAAATGGGGTACAACAATAAAATACCAATGCCAGATAAATATTTATTGCCTGATGGGTCAATTAAAACATTTAGTGGTGTAGAGGTTGCTTCAGCTGATACAGATAGAGCTGAAATATATAATAGAATGCAATTACAAGCAGCTAAATGGCTGATGCCTAATGGATCTATTGTGTCGGCTATCCCTATCTCAACAAAAACTCTGGATGCCTTCACTGGCGATTCTGGAGCAGGCGGAACCAAAGGATTGGTTCCTGCACCTGCAAGTGGAGATGGGGCTGGAGGGAAGTTTCTAGCGGCGGATGGAAGTTGGAAAAAACCGCCTGAAGGTGGTGGTGGAGGTGGTGGTTATTCTGACTGGAATACAGTCACTGACTTTACAGCAACGCCAGCTTCTACTTCTACCTTGACCATGACCAAAGACCTGACCGCAACTATTCAAAAGGGGCAACCTTTACGCTATACTATAAGCGGGACGGTGTATTACGGCATAGTGGGGGCGATTGCTGATGACCTGTTAACAGTGAACGGTGCGCCGTTAGGCGGTGACGTAACCAAACTGGAAATCGGCGACCCGAATAAAGTAGCACAGGTTGTTCTTGCTTTCCCTGACGATTATGAAAAAGCCAACGACACCGCCATGATTAAGAATCAGTTGAATACAAATTTCTTGTGGCAGCGAGCGAAGGCTTATCTTGTGAAATATACGGTATGGTCTGAAGTGGCGGATACTGGCGATGACGGGAAAGTGAGCGTGAGAATTAACGGCGCCGAGGTCAACACTTCAGCCGGTGGGCTTACGATTGTGGCAGACGAAACACTTTATTCAACTGTTGTGAATATTGATTCTACCGCTTATGACATTAACCCTGGAGAATCTTTGGAAGTGACCTGTTTAAAAGGCACTAACGGAAACGCTGAGAATTTAACTGTCACGATGTTATTTGTAATTCCGTGAGGTGAATGATGGGTAAAATGGCTTATTTTGATGGTAATAGTTTTTTATCATCTACAAGTGATATTTTCTCAACTATCGGCAGAGGTAATTGGGAAATACGCTTTAAAATAAAGGCATTTAGTGCAGGAAATAATTCAATATTTGGCATTGAAGGTGAGTATTCGGGGAGCCCTGTATATGCACCATTAGTTTTAGTTGGTGGTTTAAATAAATCAGGACGTATTTCTAGTAACTTACAAGATGGTTCTTGGCCTATAATTAGTCCAACAGTTATTGCAGATAATATTGTTCATTATATTAAAATAAAAGGAGAAGCTGATGATACTAGTAGGCAATTATATGCTAGTATTGATGAAGAAGAATTTGAAAAGTATGATGAAGAATCTATAGATGAAGCACCGCCTGATTGGGATGTATATTCTGGAATTATTTCTAATGGACAGTGGGGTATTGGACTCGGCTCTAAATATGATACAATTTCTAGCGAGCCAATCAATAATTTTGTAGGTTTAATTTCTGAATTTGAATTATTAGATAATAATGGGAATCGATTACTCTATTTACCTTTAACTGAAGATTTTTTAGATTATTCTGGCAATAATGTACCCATTACTAATAATGGTGTTGTATTGGTAAAAGATACAACAATGCCTATATTTTATAACTCTCTTTCAATTCATAAATATTCTTTAATAAATTATGAGAACATGTGGTTCTCTGAAATATTTGGAGCTTTGCTTGTAGGAAATGGTTATATAGGAGAGAATGTGCAGGTGACAAAATGTGGAATGGGAATTATAGCATCTTTTATTCCACCAATCCCAAAGGGCTCTCAAATATCTGCCATGATTGTATTAGAACAATTAGCTGATGAATATAATTCATCCAGCCCTAAAGCTAAAGTAATTGGATATTTAGGCACGCCTCCAGAAACTCTTACTGCTCAAGATTATAAAGATTTTAGAGGTACTGCTGTAGGAGGAGCTGATAATAGCTATTTAACAAGTTCTTATGAAGTTTATAACAATAATGATAAGTCTCCAGGTAAAGAATATATAAGAGCTACAAAACCTGTACAAGAAATTGTTAATTTAGATGATGTTTCAAGGTTATTATTATTTTTTGATGACCATGATGGAGAATCTTCTTTGGGGGAATTTAAAAGTTTTAACCAATCTGATAAGAAAATTTCTGTAATGGTTGTAGCAGGTGGAGATATTATATCTTCTCGGCTTGGAGGACATGTTGTAAAGGCAACAGTAGGCGGTAATTCAATGTTGGTTCCGCTTCCAATTCCAGTAATAATTTCTGGTGATTTATCATTTTATGAAGGATTAACAAAACTTGGAAGCTGTCTTTATTTCCCAAATATATTTATAGAAGAAGGGAAGCAACTCCTTTACGCAAAATTGTATTTACAGGTTTTGCAGATAACTGGAGATGGACACGGTCTTGGTGGCGAAGATACAAGTATAATTATTAGAGCAGAAAAAAATAATTCGCCTGATGAAATTATAGACATAACTGATTATATGACTAGAACAAGAACTACGGAGTCTGTTATTATTTCTGATGAGTTGTATGATAATAATCAGCATATTGAAATTGATATAACTAGTGTTCTTAATGAAGTGCTTTCGTTAGGTGATGTTGATAAACTTAATATTTACATAGAAGATAATGGGTCAGACGATTATCATAGTTATGCTTTTGCTACAAATGCTTATATTGTGTTGTATGCGCAATGGTTAAAGAAAAAATCACATAGTCAAATCATAATCATAGGGTAAGAGACGGGTGAGAGAATGGAAGAAGAACGCAGACAATCATATACTAGGCTTGAACAGAAATTAGACTGCCTTGCTGATAATCAAATAAAGTATATGAGCAAGCAGCAAGATTTAATCGAGGATGTTGCTTACATTAAAGCGACAATCAACAACGGCATTAAAGAAAAGCTGATTGAAACTGTTGAAGAAGTCAATGTAATAAAGTGCAAGTTGGATAATCTAGAGGACTTCCAATGGTTCAGAGATTTTGTAAACGACATGAGGACGTCAGTTTTTAAGCATATTATGAAATGGGCACTGATAGGTGGAGTGCTTGTTTTCTTTTTGTCAGCGTTCTTTGTGGGCGGTGAGAGGTTTTGGAGGTTGTTTATTAAATAATGTCTAGAGATTTAAACAAGGCGACACCAAGATTAAAAGACTTCGCCGAGAAGCTGATTGCTGAAAGTAAGCGGATATTAGGCATTGACGTTTTCGTAGTCGAGGTTGACAGACCGTATGAGGTACAGGTTGCGTACTTTGCGCAGGGACGGGACACTTTAGAAACTGTAAACAAATTAAGAAAACGTGCCGAACTTCCGCCAATTACAGAACAGCAGAACAAAAAAATCACTTGGACAATGAACTCAAAACATATAACTAACCTAGCCAACGATGACGAAACTGATGATTTGTCCAGGGCAATAGATTTTGGGATTAAGGACTCAAAAGGCAATTATCACGGTGACGCAAAGACAGACCTGAACAAAGACGGAAAAGCGGATTATAAACAAATCGGTATCATAGGCAAAATGATTGACAAGGATTTAGTGTGGGGCGGGGACTGGAAAACACCAGATTACCCGCATTGGGAAGAACCAGATTATATAGGAGCGTGAAAATGAGTTATTTAATTGTAGGAGTAGTAATGTTGGCGGTGGGTATTATCGGTGGTGTAGTCGGTGGATATTTGGCTTACCGAAACAACCAAAAGAAGTTTAATGCAATCATTGAACTGCTGGACAAGGAAATTGCGAAAGGGAGATAGATATGAACATTGTTGGAGCAGTGCTATTTTTTATTGTAGTGGTATTTATGGCTGTTGTTGTGTTCTATGTGACGTTCAAAAAGGAAAAAGAACCTGAAAAAAAGTCTATACCAGAACACGAATCAGACTCAAAAGAAAAAGAGATTGAGTGTGAAGATTGTAAACCTTGTGAGGACTGTAAGCCAGTGGAACGATATGAGCCTGTTACTTGCCTGCGGATTGAAGCTGAAAACTCTTACTACATTACCAGTGGAGAATTATGCACAAGGTCAATCGGTGCAAAGTGCATTTATATCGGGAAAGCAGACAAGTTTGAATGGGCACTGGTGAAAGAAAATGAGGTCATTCCATTAAGAGGCGATACAGACCATATAAAAAACGTTGGCAATTTTAAAGCAGGCTATTCGTTAAGGTGTAAAATCACTGGAAGCAACATAGCAGAGTGTACACGACCAATACTTTGAGGAGCGCAAGTCTCCTAGGTTAGGAGTTTGAAATGATAATTGCCTGGATTCAAAAATACGTTATCTACATTCTGTCAGGAGTGATTGCTGTTCTGTTAGTCACAGCAGGGATTCAGTATGTCAGATACCTGCACGCTGAAACTAAACTTCAAAGACAACAAATAACCTCACTTCAAAAGGCACTTGATGAATACGCAAAGAACACCGAGGCCGCTCGACAGACAATAGAACGTCAGCAGAAAATAGAATACAATCTGCGGACAATTAAACAGCAATTAACAAACATGACCAGTACAAGATTGGAGGCAACAGATGAAAAAGTTTTTACTGATATTGCTTGGTCTTTCAATAATCATGGCCTGTCACCAGAACAATGTGACAGTAAAAAAGATATGTCCAAAACCATCAAGGCCTGTCCTCGTAATACCTACTGGACAGCCAGAGATGTTGGAGCGATGACATACGAGTTATCGAGATATGCTTTAGGACTTGAGGAGAGTATTAAATGTTATGAAGAGCCTTTGGAATAAAGTAATTGCAAATGCTTTTGATTCTACTGATAACACTATTCGTGGAAGTTTTATCAGCCAGATACTTACTGCGTTTATGGTTTACATAATTTACAAGGCGGTGAACGACACGGCAGTAATGGAAAGGGTTTCAAAGCTATCAGAGATCATCCTGGGCTTCTATTTCTTAAGCCTCGGCATTTGGAAAACAGGACAGATCATTAAGTACAAAGCAGACAAGAATGACTAAACATGGAGAAATTAAATGGATGAGATGATAGAGCAATTTAGAATAGATTTCCCAGAGTTTACAGATGATGAAAAATTTACAGATGGAATGATTGCTTTTTGGTTTGGTATTGGAGACAAGTTGGTAGATAAGGTTCGATTCTTAACAGATTCCGTTGTACGAAGATACGCACTTTCCCTTTGGATTGCACACCATATAATTATGCAATACAATAACCAAGTCGCAGTGGCTTCAGGGAATTATACAGGTGAGGGTATAAAACCAGCAGTTAGCTATCATGTTGGTGATGTTAGCATTACATATGATGGTGCTTCATTTATGGAGGCAGATGGTGGAGATTGGAATACAACCATCTATGGAAGAAAATTATTAAGATTAGTTAGAAATTTAGCAGTAGCTTATCAGGTGTAGATTATGGCAGGTCTTACCGTTGAGATTGATAAAACATTAAGCGTTATGAAAAAAATAAAAGAGCTGAAAAATGTTGATGTGCTTGTTGGCATTACTGAAGAAACATCAAAAAGAGAAGCTGGAGAAGTCAACAACGCTCAACTTATTGCCTATCATACAAAAGGAGTGATGGCAAAATCAATGAGAAGGGAAATTAAAGAAAACACAGATGCAGGAATGTCTTACAGTGAAGCTCATTCTCTTTATATTATGTCACACGGCTCTCCTCTATATCATATACCACCAAGACCAGTGATTGAACCTGCAATTACTGCATCTGGAAACAAAGAACGATTAGAGGAAGATTTAAAAAAAGCAGGAAAAGCATTTTTAGAAAATGATGAACAAGAAGCTGTAAGAGCATTACATATAGCAGGAATGGATGCTGTCAATATGATTAAGTTATGGTTTGAGGATTCGAGAAATAATTGGCCTCCACTAGCAGAGTCAACTATAAAAGCAAAAGGATCTGACAAGCCATTACAAGATACAGGCAAGATGAGAGATGCAATCACTTATGTCGTTGATATCGAATAAGGAGTGAAAAATGCCATTTCAATTAAGTCATGTTGTTTTACACCCAGCATTTTCACAAATATTTACAGTTCTCCGATCAAATGGAGATTGGGTAAATGGAAGATGGACAGAAGGTCCTGTAACCAAAATAGAAATGACTGGAGTTGTAAGTGTAGCAAGTGAAAAAGATTTACAGATATTACCAGAAGCAGATAGAGTGTCAGGCATGATGGTGTTTCATTCTGTGAAACCGCTCTATATTACAAGGATAGGAACAGAAAAGGGAACTTCCGATAAGATAATTTGGAAAGGACAAGAGTGGAAATTAAAGCATGTCTGGGATTATTCAGATTATGGTTACTACAAAGCTTATGGCGAAAGAATATTAGGCGCATAAATGACTGAAAGATATTTGACAATGACTCAATTTGAGGACTTGATGCAAGGTTGGTTTGTTAAGATTTTGCAATGGGGAGACGAATACATGAGCCCATCCAAGACGAATGATGTTAGAATTTCTTGGCCACAGTCCGGACAGCCAGCATTTACAATTGATGAAGATGTCGTCTTCCTAAAATGTATCGAGATTGATAATCCTTATAACAGACAAAGAGAGGTTGAGGATACATGGAAAATGACATCACCAGAAAGTTTTGATAGAGAAATTTCTTATACAAGAGTTTGGCAGGTTGATTTAATTATTTATGGACCAGAATCATTTGAGAATGCTCAAACAATAAGGAATAAAATATTTTATCCGGAGAATTTACGAGTTATAAATAACAGTCATGTGTATTTAATTCCAGATGTTGTAGCACCTAGGAGAGTGCCAGAGATTTTTCAAGGAATGTGGTGGGAACGAACAGATTTGAGTTTACAATTCAATGAATCTGTAATTAGGAAAGCGACTGTTCCTGCTATTGATAGGATAGAAGTGGTGATTTATGAAGGAGATAAAGGGAAGCAAATTGCAAAAATTAAAACAGAATAAATAAATGGAGGTAGGTAAATGACGACTTTAAATTTGAAACAAATTGTAGATGTGTCAGTTGAAGTCTCTCCTACAGCTGCACCTAGAGCAGCATTTAATCAGTTGCTGATTATAGGAGTGAAAGGACTGACGATAGGTAAGCCTATTCAGAAATCTGAGAGATTAAGGAAATATTCTTCAGTCTCTGATATGTTGATGGACGGTTTTGTAGTAGATGATCCTGAATATATAGCTGCTGCAAAATATATGGCTCAATCACCAGTGCCAGAATCTTTTTGGATTGGAGTAAGAGACAATACATCCAGTCCTGAAGAAACCGTTCTTGAAGCATTGACTGATTGTAGGATCAAACAAGCGGATTGGTATATAGTGTATAGCACGGACGTTACCAAAGAAGAGATTCCTGAAATCGCTTTATACGTTGAATCAGCAGTTCCTTCAACAATCTTTGCGTACAATACTTTAGAAATGGGTGTTTTGATTGAAAATCCAACTCCTGCAGACGTTTGTACAGAATTGAAAGATCTTTCCTATTCCAGAAGCATAGGAATGTACACAACTTCAGCCCATGCGATATGCGGAATCATGGGGTATGCTTGTGGAGCTAATTCTGGGTTAGCCAATTCAGCTTTTACACTTTTTGGAAAAATGATTGTCGGAGCTACAACTGAAAATTTGACATATAATCAAAAGTCGATAGTGGAAGCAAAAAATTGTAATCTGTATTTGAACTATGCCAACTACTATAATGTTTTTGAACCAGGAGTGATGGCAAATGGGTTCTTCTTTGACCAGATTATCAATAGGGATATGCTGGTCAATGATATTCAACTATCCTGTATGGATTTGTTATATCAGAATAGAAAGATTCCTCAAACAGAAGCTGGTATGGGTATGATTTACAATGCTTTGGTTACCGCTTGTGAATTAGCTGTAACAAGAGGTCATCTTGCACCTGGAACATACACCGGTGTTCCGTTTTTGAATCTCAATACAGGTGACGCTCTTCCGAATGGGTATATAATTCAGACTACACCGTTGGCAGATCAATCTCCTGCTGATAGGGCATTGAGAAAAGCAGTTCCTTTTTATGTCACAATTAAGGAAGCTGGAGCAGTGCATAGTATTACAATTGAAGTTATCGTGAATATATAAAAGAATAGAAGGAGGTAATAAAAATGCAAAAATCAACATACAGTTTTTTAGATTCTGTTTGTGTATTTGCTCATCCACTTGCTGGTGCACCCATTGTTATCACAGGCGAAGGAGCAGGAAGAATAACTATTGCAATGACTAGTGAACGAACAGACATGAATGTTGCAGCAGATGGAACTGTGATGGTTTCTAAAATGGCGGGAAATACTGGAACTATTACAATTGAAGTACAACAGACATCAAGTGCCTATAAGAAAATTCTTATGCTGTTTAATCAGGTCTGGAATGCAGAAACAGGAGCATGGGCAACTGGGACTATTACAATCAGGAATACATCAGACGGTACAGGTCATATCTGTACAGGAGTAGCCTATGTTAAGATGGGAGAGAAGACTTATGAAAGACAAGGTAGGATGGTGTCGTGGACATTGATGGCAGCTGATATTCAAAGTATAGCTGCTTAAAACGAAATTCAAATTAAAAAGGAGAATTTATCATGAGAGAGAAAACCAAAGTATTTCAGTTTAATGGACACAATTGGAGAATAGACAAAATCAATGCTCTTGAAGGTAGTAATTTGTTGAGAATGTTTACTTCTGCAGGTAACACCAATCCTCAAGAGTTCCTTGCTAATATGCCGAGTGAACAATTCAAATCAATTCAGATGATGCTTTTAGCACAAGCATTCAGAGTTGATTTGGTTAACGGGGAAGAAGTTTTTCATCCGGTGATACTTACTAGTGGTATTGTTGATAAGGAATGCGAAGATTCAGGAATTTTGTTTATGCTGACTGTTATAGCATTGATGTTCAATATGTCTGGTTTTTTCGCAGAAAACACATTGAAGGAATTTCAGGACATAGTGAAAGATTTCAATGTGTAAGAGCAGAAAATGTTGATGAATTTGCATTTTTCCCAGTAGTTTCTGGATTGTGGAAACAACATGAATTGTGGGATGGAACATATACAGTTGATGATTTGTTTGATATTCATGAAATGCTGATGGTTAAAAATGAGAATGAAGCGAGATCTCGCGAGTATTATTCAAGGGGAGAGCGGTGATGCCAGCACAAGATGTCATTAAAAGTTATTTGATTTCTCTTGGTTACCAAGTAGATTCAACAGCATATAACAAATTTTTAGAATCTCTGAAAAGAACAGAAGCAACGGTAGTAAAACATTCAGGAGTAATTGGTGGAGCTTTTGTCAAAGCTGGCATTGCTTATGCAACGGCGATAGGGACGATAGCAACGACTACTGGGATGTTGGTAAAAAGTATTGCTGAAACTGATTTAGGATATCAAAAAACCGCTCTCTCCTTACACATGGCAAAAGATGCAGCCAAACAATATTCAATTGCATTGAAAGTTCTTGACCAGCCTCCAGAAATGATTGCTTGGATGCCAGAACTCAGAAAACAATACATGGCTTTGCGACAAGACGCTGTGCAGATGGAGCTTCCAAAAGAATTTGAAAAGAATGCTAAACAAGTAAGATCTCTGATATTTGAATTCACTAGATTGAAACAAGAATCAATATATTCTCTACAATGGATTGGATTTAGTATAATGAAGCATCTTGCTGGTCCTTTGGATAGAGCAAAATTTACCTTCAAAGAATTTAACAATCATCTCATTCAAAATCTTCCTCAAATAGGCTCTCATATAGGGACAGTTATTTTTGGTATAGGAAAGATATTTTATAATCTGGGGAGAAGTATTAAAACAATAGGATCTTCAGCAATGGCATTGTGGGATGCTTTAACTCCCTCCTCTAAATTTTTAATCGGAATGGGGAGTCTTGCCATTATATTTTCAAAAGTTGGTCCGTTTGGGAAAATAATAATACTGCTTGGAATTGCTACTCTTGCTGCTGACCAGTTTTGGGGCGCGTTAGAAGGGAAAAAGACAGAATTACCAACAAATTATATATTGATATTTGCTTCCGCTATCGATTTCCTGGCAGAAGTAATGTATCGAGCTATGGCTGTAGCTGCTGGCTTTTGGACCATGCTGACTTTGCGCAAAGATCAAGTCGCTCAATTCTTCTCTGAAGTAAGTCTTGGAATGAAAAAATTTACTAAGTGGGGAATGGAAAAATCAGGAGTTTCAGGAAAAGAGTTAGAAGAACAAGAGAAAAGCATCGCTGAAACTGAAGAAACAATAAAAGAACGAAAAGGCAAAATGCAATTACGTAGGAATATATTTGAAAACTATGTAACAATGTCTACTCATGAGCATTGGGTAAAAGAAGGATGGATGGCTAACCTTGTTGAAAAGTATCCTCATTTTTTAGACACAGATAAAATGCGGGAAGAAGCAGCCAAAGATGTCGGTGCACAAAAAGATGCATTTAATTACTATTCAGAAAATCTTGAAAAATTTTTAACTCAGTTTTCTGAAATGACTGGTACTGCTTTCCCTGACATGTTTGATTCTGATGAAGACAAATCAATAAAACAAAAGTCTTCTGGGTCTTCTAAAACTACATATGATGACCTAATAAAAGCAGCATCTGAAAAATTTGGTGTTGATAAGAATCTGATTAAAGCGATGATGATTGCGGAAAGTGGTCTTAATAAAAAAGCTATTTCACCTAAAGGTGCTATTGGATTGATGCAAGTAATGCCACAAACAGCAATTGAGTTGGGCTACTCTCCTGAACAAATGTTTGATCCAGAACACAGCATTATGGCTGGTACTAAATATATGGCAGATGCACTAAAACAAATGAAAGGAGATATTCCATTAGCTCTTGCATATTACAATGCAGGACCAGGGAATGTACGGAATTATGGTGGAGTGCCTCCTTTTAGAGAAACGCAGAAATATATCGAAAATGTTATGGGGCATTATGACAGATTGCGAGCAGCTGGTCCTGTAGTGAATGGTGGTGTAAATATAAGGTTTGATGTAACAGTACAAAATTCAGATGAGCTTCCTGAAAAGATAAATGATAATCTCTATAAAGGAATTATGAATAATGAAATTTTGGGATTGTTACTTGGCGGAATTACTTCAGATAATTATGCTACTCCATTTACACCACCAGAAGATTATTTTGCACATGATACTGTAGGAGGATAGATGAATCCTTTGTTGAAAATCGAAAATAAGATTGATGGTCTTGAGAAGAAAATAATGAATCCTTTGTTGAAAGCTACTAAAAAAGTAGATGAAATAATTCCTTGGAAGACTATCGGGAAACTACAAGGGACATGGTTAGGAGGTAAAGCTTTATTTGATGCTTATGCACCAGATTCTTGGAAAAATAAACCACAGATTTTTTATATTGAATATAGCAAGAAGACAAACATAGAACCTATCAAATCAAATATTCCACAAACGTATGTTCAAGTCAATCAAGATTTAATGTCTTATGCTTATGGGACTGAACAAAAACAAAAAATATATTTTGATGCTGTATTCAAAGTGGAACACTTGAGTGCAAGAGAAGTCGCTTCTCATCCTGTACAGTCAGGGGCGAACATTTCAGACCATTCTTATAAGATTCCTGCAACTCTGACAATGGATATTGGTGTGTCGGATGTTATGGCAAATTTTAATCCTTTGAATGTTGTCCTGGCAAATAGTGAATCTCGGTCTGTAAATGCATTTAATGAATTGCTTGAATTACAAGATACTGGAATGCCCATTACTGTATATACCAGATTGAAAAAATATGAAAATATGGTGTTAACTAAAGTGAGAGCAATGGAAGATTATAAAACAAGGTATGAATTGCGAGCTCAAATAGATTTTCAACAAATAATAATTGCAGAAGGAACTGGTAAAAGTAAAGTGAGTTTAGACTCAAATGTTACTAAACAAATGACTCAAGTTACCAATAAGACTACCGAGATAAACACTGACAGTCTTACAGGCCTAGGAACAGCTAAAGAAGGTGGAAAGGCATTATTCAATGTGTTTTCGAAAGTTTTTAAAAGGCTGTAAAAATTAAAAGAGGAATAAGAGGATATGTCAACACAACCATTTACAGGGGCAGTTTATATACAAGGAAACCGATGGACAGGTAAAATTGTAACTGTTGGATCAGAGAAAGATTATCCTACTCTTGATGCTTCTATTGCTGCAAATCCTAATAACTGTGTTCATTTGATTTATGAAAATCAGGGAGAAGTTACAAACAATATATATGGTGAGCATTACTTTGTTGGAGTGGGCTCAAACATTACAATACATTCAAATGGTTTATTTGGTCCTGATAATCATGCGACTAAAGTATTTTGGGAGAATCTGATAATTTCCACTCCTGGTGGACAAGCAATAAATATAAATGGCAATACTGAATTGAGATTACATAATGTTAAGCTAATTGGGGATTGTGTGACGTTCACCGTTGCTTGGGATAATTCAACTGATTTTGTTGTTTTCACAAATGTAACATTTGAAAGAAGAGATTGGACTTTAGCAAATTTTATAGAAGGTGTTACTATTGATCGTTCTAAAATTACAATAGAAAAATGTTATATTGATGATTCATGGACAGAGTATGGAGCATTTACCGGTAGTTTTGCAACATATGATGTTGTCGCTACACCAACTTCTGGTTATGGCTATGGTGAAGGAACTCCAGGTGTTTTGATTTCTGTTTTGGAAAGTTCTCCTGAAATTGTCTATACAGATAAAGATGGATTAAATCCAACTTCAGAACCAACTTCTTCTTCTAAATATATAGTTTATAAATTTAAACAAGACGGCAGTTTCTATATGCCGTATAATGGGACTATAGATTATTTAGTAGTTGGTGGTGGCGGAGGCGGAGGATTTGGTAGTGGAGGTGGTGGTGGAGCAGGTGGATACAAAACAGGTTCTATTTTTGGTAGTGTTGGTTTATATCCAGTTGTAGTTGGAAAAGGTGGAACAGGTGGACTTAACTACCTTTACCAACCTTCTACATCTCCCAATATGGAACATGGGGAAGATGGAGGAGATTCTTCTTTTGATACTCATGTGACTGTTAAAGGCGGTGGTGGTGGCGGAACATATAGAAATATTGAAGGAATGATTCAAGATGGAAATCTTGGTGGGTCTGGCGGTGGTGGAGCTGTTGGAGTATATACAGGTTCATTGGGTGGAAGTGGAACAGAAGGACAGGGATGCGCAGGAGCTCCAGGCCATTATAGGTATGGTGGCGCTGAATATGAAGCTGGTGGTGGTGGAGGCGCAGGTGAAGCTGGACAAGAAGGAAAATGGATTCCAAATGTTGGATCTGGTGGTGGAGCAGGTGGAGCAGGAATTTTAAATACAATTGCTGGTGGTGAAGATGATTATTATGCAGGTGGAGGCGGAGGTGCTGGATATGCATTTGGTGGAGCTGGTGGTTCAGGAATAGGTGGTGCTGGCGGGTACAACCCAAATAAACAAGGCGGAGATGGTGCGCCAAATACTGGAAGCGGTGGTGGTGGGGGATTACAAAAAAAAGGAGGTGATGGTGGCTCAGGTATTGTTGTGATAAGGTATGTTTACAATCTGGATCCAATAAATCGTCCTACGATAAGAACAGATGAAGCTACATCAATTGAATCCACTTCTTTTGCTGCTCATGGGGAATTGCTTGATGATGGAGGAGGAACTATTGATGCTTTAGGGTTTGTTTACAATTACATTAAAACAGGAATTCCTACGATTGATGATTGTGATGGATTTGTTGCTGTAGAAGAAAAACAATCCGGAGAGATAGAATACCCATTTGCTGGAATGAATGTAGATACAGAATATTCAATAGTTGCATATGCTAAAAATGAAGCAGGAATTTCTTATGGTGGTGTTGTTCGAGTGCTTACACTAGCTCCGATTATTGTGACTTCTGATCCTTGTACATCAACTGTTACATCTATAACAGCTCATGCTACAATCTCCCCAGCGACATACGAAATAACATTTGTTGGAGTTCGTTATTGTATAGATAATGGGGATTATAATTGGCAATATTCAGAACAGTACGGTGATTTTCTAGGAACTCCAAACTTTAGCAGAACATTTAACGCACAAGCAAATCAGAGTTACAAGATACAACCATATGTTAAATATAAAGGGAATATTTACTATGGAGAAATTGTTGATGCCTCTACAATTGTTATCACAGAAGTAAAAGTTTCTCCGTCTATTTCAGAAATAAGAGTAGGAAAAACTATACAACTGACCGTCATAGCAACATATTCTGATGGAACAGAACAAGACATTACTTCATCTTGTGGTTTTAGTTCTCAAGATTTAGTGACATTTGAACCTGTGCATGGAGAAGAAACGGTATTTATTATTGGACCATCAACAGGGAATATAATTGCATCAGTTAGTAGTGGTGGTTTAGTTACTGGAATTGCGGCAGGTATAGCCAAAATTTATGTCTATATTTTTAATTATAAAGAAACTGTTAATCTTACAGTTGTTCAGCCTGATGATGGGGAAGTTGATACTGGTGGTGTATGGGATGGTGAATTACCACCAGATTATACTCTTGCTAATTTAGCCGGAATAGCAATAATGATAGATGTTGCAATGTATAGGGGAAGTTCTCAACAAGCATACTTAATAGGAGAATTCGATGATAGTCCACCAACATTTTCTGAATTAGATTCTTTAAAAGCCTCTTGGTCTTCTTCAAATCCTGAAGTTGCAACAATTGATGAAGGAGGATTGATAATAGGGATTTCTCCAGGTGTTACATTTATAAAATGTTCTTATACAGTTTTTGATAGTCCGGACATAACATATAATACTATGGTTATGTTGAGAGTAGAAGAACGAGAAGATTTAATTATAGAAGGCCAGAAATATCAATACATTCCTTTGTCTCCAATACCAAATCAATCTTTTAGAATTGTTTTAGCAGTCAGACCTAAAAAAGAAATAGAAGCAAATATTTTCTTATGTTGGAATGCAGAAACTCAATGCTGGTACATGACTATCAGCGATCCAATTAGACAAGAGTATTATGTTGATTCTGTGCCGTTGTTTGTTGGTCAAGGTTCGATGATAAACATTTTGAAAATTTATTCTTACTTGGATATTGGCAGCTGTTATATTTTGGATATTAGCAACAAAGGAACTGGCAAACCAAATGCAAATGATTTAGGAATCGATTTTGTAATGTTGTGGGGATATACAGAACTATGAGCAAACTTTGGGGAAGAAAAGCAAGAGTTACAATAACATCTGGTCCGGAGTATAGTAAAACAGGAAAAGGAGATTCTGGGTCATTATTAAGTTCTACCAAAAAAACAATAACAGATATTGCAGATGAAATTGTATTTGAACAGGGTGGTGTTAGTAAGACAGGATTAAAAATAAGCTTTGATATAAATTATCCTGGAATTGAAGGATATTACGTGTCAGAAGTTGTTATTTATAATCTAACAGAAGATTTTGCAAATACAGCAATTATGACTGGTTCTATTTTAAAACTAGAAGCCGGATATGAAGACGCAGATACATTTGGAATGATATTCAAAGGGTACATTTATCAAGTGCTTTGGGAAAAAGAAGATATTATCAATTATAAACTTACTCTTGTATGTATGGATGGAGCAGCTCTATGGACTCAACAAAATTTTATCAGCACTCCTGTTGATAGAGGAATGAGATATGATACAAGAATGAATATGTTGTTAAGTAAAGCTGTTAGGGCAATACCAATTGCAGGAGAAAAAGTACCAGATAATCCAGACTATCAGAAATTACACAGAGCTGAAGTAATACATACTCAACCTTCAACAATGTTTAATGAGTCGATGAATCAGGGCGGTTTTCATTTAAAAAATACAGCAGTTTTTACCGACGAAGGAAAATTAAAATTTTTGAGTATTGATGATATTTCTTATGAGAAAGAAGCGATAGTGGTTTCTCCAGGAAAGGGCGGTTTGATAGGTTCACCACAGCAAACAATATATGGAGCAAATTTTGCTACATTATTAAATTCAAATATAAAATTGAAAGTTCCTGCATGTGTTGTTAGATTAGAAAATACTTCATTTGTACAATTAAAAATGGTTCCTGGATCTCCACAATTAGGAGCAAAGATGCAAGATTCAATGGAGTATTTAGTTATAGGTGTTCGTCATGTTGGGGATACAAGAGGAAGGTCTTGGTACACTTATGTAACAGGATGTAATAAGGCAGGAGCAATTCCTCCTCAATTAGATCCTTCACGATTTTATTCAATGGTGTCGTAATGAAATTTATAAATTATCCAACGATGTTAAGTGGTCAATTTTCAATGATGCAAGAAGCATTGAAAAGAACTTTTAGCCAGTATGATTTTGATTTAAGATGTGCAGCTCCAGGAATCATCCAATCGTTTGATGAAGAAACTCAAACAGTAACAGTTCAATTAGTTATTAGGGACTTGATTTATATTGATACACTTCAATCTGTTCCTATTCCTTTGTTAGCAGATGTTCCAATAATTGTTCCGAGAGCAGGGGATTTTGTTATAACCATACCGCCAAAAAAAGGTGATGAGTGTTTAGTTGTATTTGCTGATTCTTGTATTGATTCTTGGTGGAAGGAAGGGGAAGATAAAATAGGTGATCCTAATCTTAGAGGAACAAGAGATCCGATGTCTCGTAGACGACATGACCTTTCGGATGGTTTTGCTATTCTTGGGGTTTGGAGTCAGCCAAACAAAGTTGAAAAATATGCAACCGATGGATTAGAGATAAGAACTGTAGATGGAAAAAATAAAATCCAATTACAAGACGAATTGATAAAAATATTTGTCAATGAAGATACTTATATTGAAGTCAAAGATGGTCAAATAAACGTCAAAACTAAAGATACATTGACAGTGGATGCTACTGGCGATGTTACAATTAATGGGGAGAAGAAAATAAATGTCAACGGATCGGGAGATATTTCTGTAAAGTCAACAAATGGAAAAGTTGATATAAATAGTAATGGCAATATGACAATTGATAGTAAAGGAAAAATGACTGTCAATAGTTCAGGAGATATGACAGTAACAGGGAATGGAAAAGTTATAGTTAATTCTAGTGAAGTAAAATTAGGAAGCGGAACAGCCCAAAAATTATTAGATGCTAGAGCTATAGAAATATTTAATGGTCATGTGCATCCTACCACTTCTCCTGGATCTCCAACATTAGAAACAACAACTCTTATGATAGTTGGTAATCATACAACAACAAATACGGAGGCATCATGAGATATAGAAGAATAATTGATGGTGAGCCACAGTTTGGACAAAATAAGCAAGATTTTCTTTTGGGCATTGATGCAGTAGCTCAAGCAATTGCCACAAGACTAAAACTGTTTGCTAATGAATGGTGGGAAGATTTGGAAGACGGATTACCTGTTTGGACTAAGATGCTTGGAGTTGGCCAGGTCGATCCTGAAATAATCGGTTTGGAAATCACTAGTAGAATTTTAGGAACAAATTTGAATGGAGAAAAATTAGTACCTAATATGTCAGAAGTACATAATGAGTTTGATGGACTAACAAGAAAATTTCTCTATACAGGTGTTGCTGTTAGTGTGTATGGGGAAGTATTTATAACGAACAAAACTTAAAAATAAAAAGAGGTGATGGTATGTCTTATTTTGCTCCTTATATTGATAGTACAGGATTTCATCGACCATTGTATTCAGATATTTTAGAATATCTAATTGAGCATTTTAAAAATATTTACGGTCAGGATTGTTATCTTGAAAATGATTCGGCTGATTATCAATGGATTTCAATTATTGCTTATCGTCTTCATGATGTAATGTCGGCTCTACAAGATAATTACAACAATAGAAGTGTAGCAACAGCAACAGGGACAGCATTAGATGGGCTTGTGAAATTAAATGGAATTACAAGAAAATCTGCTACATATTCTACTTGCATTGTAACAATTACAGGAATTCCTTTTGTTGTTATTTCAAATGGAATGGTAAGAGATGTCAGTGGTTATTTTTGGAAACTTCCACAAGTTACAATTATAGGGAGTTCTGGTGTCGTTTCTGTTAAAGCGACTTGTACTACAATTGGAAATATTTCTGCTCTCCCAGGAACATTGATAACAATTGCTACGCCGCAGTACGGCTGGAATTCTGTAACAAATGAAGTTGCTGCTGTAGAAGGACAACATGTAGAAACAGATGAGCAATTAAGGGCACGACAAGCATTAAGCACAAGACTAGCCTCTCATACAATGCTTTCGGGAACTCAAGCTGGTATTGCTGCGGTTACAAATGTTACTCGTTACAAAGTACATGAGAATTATACTGACTTAGAAGACCATCCAGAACATACACCTCCTCATTCCATTACTTGTATTGTTGAGGGAGGAACTGACGAAGATGTTGCTTCGGCGATATTTTTAAATCGAGGAATTGGTTGCAGTACATATGGTGGGCTAGAGGATGAGTATAGAATAGAACAGATTGTAACGGATCCCGATACAGGTCAAGAAATGAAAATTTATTTTAGACGACCAGAGTATGTACCGATTTATGTAGAAATATCAGTTTATCCTCTTACAGGTTATGTAAGTTCTGTTGCCGACAATATAAAAGCAGCCGTGGTGAGTTATCTTAATAGTTTACAGATTGGACAAGATTTAACAATTTCTGCTCTGTATTCCGTTGTAATGAGTCAAATGGAAGATATAAGAGTTCCTGCATATTCTGTAAAAGATATAAAAATGGGGGTAACAGAAGGTGTTTTAACATCTACCGACATCCCCATTGATTTTGATAAAGTGACTCTTGGAATTGCAGGAGATTCACCGGAATACATTACTGTAATTGAGGTCTAAAAAGATAGGAGATAAGAATGAAAACGATAGCCGAGTATTTATTGCATGTGACAAGCCAATATCAAAACAGTCCAAAGTTTTTGGAATGGCTTTCGATTCCACTAAAGATTTGTGAAGATATACATAAATGTGCAAAGGAAATGCCTTCTGAGTTTGAAATCGACAATGCTTCAGGAGTACAATTAGACATTATAGGTCAATATCTAGGACAGAGTAGGATTCTTCCTTTTGAACCAACAGATGGTTCTTCTGCCTACCTTGATGATCCATTATACAAAAAAGTGTTAAAATTGAAAACAATAACAAATTATTGGGATGGTTCTTTGCATTCTATTCATAAGACATGGAAAACAATTTTAAATGAAAGCACTTTAAGGATTACAGACAATATGGACATGTCTGCTTCTATTGAGCTGGGTGGAACCATGACAAGTTTATTAAAAGATATGATTTGGAACGATATGGTTCTGCCTCGTCCAGAAGGTGTTAGATATTTCCTTCCGGAGGCTGAACCTGAAACATCTGCTGAATTTGGTTACGATATGGATACAGAGTTTATCAAGGGTTATGATTTAAGTCATTGGCGAGGAGCTATGGTTTAGAATATAAAAAGGTAAAGGAGAAAATATTATGGCAAATGCATTTTATCAATTTGACAAAGGTAAACAAAATATTCTTAAAACTTCAACATATGCTGGTAGAATTGAGTTAACCAATGGAGTGCAAACAGGAGTTGCGGACTCTCAATTACACAATAAATTGTTTTACCAAGTCAGTACGATTACATCAGCTCTTGCTGAAGTAATCGATAAGTGTGGTTGGGACATGGGACCAACCACAGAAGAGGACTGGAATAAAGTTGTTAAATCTATATCAAATTTAGCAGTTTATAAAACCATAAGTTCATCAAATGTCTTGACCATGCAAATGGGAGAAAATAAGGCCAATTATGAAATATATACTAAAGCTGGAATTGAAGGATATATTACAGGTTTGAATTTGGCTACGCAGGATTGGGCGAATGCTACATTTGCTTTTAAAGGAGAAGGAGGAAGTGGTTCAGGTGGAATTACTATACACAATGTTAAATCTGTAATAGATAATGCGTTTAGTGCTCCTGGCACAAATACAATCGTACCTGCTACCGGAGGTCTTCAGTTTACAAGCCAACAAGCTACAGAAACAGAAGTTCGAAATGGCACTTCTAATCGTTATATTTCTGCATCAATATTGAAAAGTTGCAATTGGGTTCCAGTAATAGAACCAAATATTGATTCTTATTTGATTTATTCTAGTGGAGGAAAATGGATTAAAAAAGCATGGAGTGATTTAAGCTCTGGATTTTTGACAACAAACACTCAAAATCTTCAATACTATTACACAAAAAATACAATAGATAGTATGCTTGATGCATACGCAAAGAAAAATGATGTATATGATAAAACCACATCAGATAATAAATATGCCACTCAACAAGGTGTTGCTAATGCTCTTCAAAATTATTATACGCAAAATGATGCAAATAATAAATTTGTAGCAAAAGATCAATTTACAGGAACTAATCAAAATCTAAACTTGAATGGTTATCAAAAACTTCCTGGTGGTTTAATAATTCATTGGGGATCGATTGATGTAGGAACAGTTGGTAATGATGTCTATTCATCCAGTAGCTTTGCCAATGGGTTTTCATTTCCTACTAATTGTTTTATGGTCCTTATAGGCTCAACAACAAGTACCTCCTCTGGGAGTGAAAGCATTGGTTTTAGAGTTACCTCTTGGAGCAAAACTGGTTTTGGTTGGTATTCTGCTTCTAATAGAAGGACTCCGACTCAAGATGGAAATATAACTTATCTAGCAATAGGAAATTGATGGGAATTTATAATAAGATAATAAAATGAAACCAATTGTTTTGATAGGAAGAGCTGATTACTGGAAAGAAGATTTGAAGGAGTTACAGAAACTCATCAATGACTTTGATGTTATGGCTGTTGGTTTGGATTGTCTTTACAGTGGGGTGATAAAATATTTTGTTACCTACCATCCAACAGATATTGTTGAATATTTGAAACGGAGAAGTTTTGCAGAAACAAATACGAATTTTAGAATTATAGGGCATAAATCAAATCCTGGAGTTGATATTATAGAGCTTCATAGAGAGCCTTCAGGATCTTCTGCCCTTCTAGGTTCTTTTGCTGCAATAAAATTAGGCTACAATAAAATTATTCTTTGTGGATGTCCTATGGAAGGTCGTCATCCAAATAATTTTCAGTCTTACAATCATTTTCAGAAAGGCTGGATTGCTTATAAATCAGAAGTGGAAGGAAAAGTAAAATCAATGTCTGGGTGGACTAAAGAATTTTTAGGAGCTCCGACAGAAGAATGGTTAGAAGACTAAAAGAGAAAAGAAAATAAAATGAAATCGAAATTAATCTCAGTTGACTCATTATCTTTACTTAAAGAAATAGGTAAAAAGATACATACACCACATTACAATCAACATTTATTATTGGATATAGCAATGACGTATCCGTCTGATTATGAAGTTGTCTATGTTGAAATAGGTTGTTTGAATAGTACTTCAGCGTGTCTTATGCTACAAAGACCTAACACCATGGTTGTGTCTATCGATCTTGGTGTTCCTGTCTCTGAAAAAACAGTTCAAGAAAATGCTCGACTTTTTAATAAATTCAAAAATAAATTTTATTATATTCAAGGTAATTCTCAGATTCCAGAGACTAGAGAAAAATTAAAAAAAATTACATCAAAAATTGACATTCTTTTTATTGATGGTAGTCATCAATATCAAGCAGTAGTTGATGATTTTTATAATTACTGTGTCATGATTTTGAAAGGCGGTTTTATTGTATTTGACGACTATAATAATGACACAGTAAGAAAAGCAATTCACGATATAATTGAAAAGGAGGAAGAAAACGACAAATATGAAATCATAGGAAATATTATTACAGATTATAATACGGGAAATGATTTCATATTAAGAAAAAGGAGTAATTTATTAGATGAAGTTTAAGTCATTAAAGAATTTAGAAGATGATATTAAGAAACATTTGTTACCGAAATTGCCACGAGATATAAAAGCAGTGTATGGAGTGCCTAGAAGCGGTATGATTCCTGCTTCCATTATTTCTACATTTTTGGGGACAGAGTTAGGAATGGTTGGAAATGATTCGAGAAGAGGAATTACTAGAATTGATAATGTTGAGATAAATGGTGATAAAATTCTTTTGGTCGATGATAGCATATTAAGTGGAAAATCAATGACTCAAGCTAAAAAAGAAATGAAAGAAAATTGTATTACTTGTGCAGTATATGCTAATAGTCATAACACACATTTAGTAGATTATTTTGGTGTTGTGATTGATGGCCAAAGATTTTTTGAATGGAATTTTCAAGGGAGAGTAGAGACTCCTCAATATATGTTTGATCTTGATGGAGTATTATGTGTTGATCCAGATGAATTTGATGATGATGGGATCAAATACGAAAATGCAATTAGAAATGCACAACCTTTGTATCTCCCACAAACAAAAATAAAGGCAATATGCACTAATAGAATTGAAAGGTGGAGATCATTAACGGAAGAATGGTTGAAACAATATAATGTAAAATATGAAACATTAATAATGCAGCAGTATAAAACTGCTGTTGAAAGAAGGACAAATAGTAATCCTGCAATCTACAAAGCAGAACAGTACAAGAAAAGTTCGTCTATTCTTTTTATTGAAAGTTCTGAAACACAAGCAATTCAAATTGCTCAAATGACCAAAAAACCAGTACTAAGTATTGAAACAATGAGGTTGTTATGATTCATGTTGTAATACCTTTTTCAAGATTTCATTTGATGGAAGAGTTGACAAGTTTATACCAGGATAAAAACATTTTTATGCATTGTATAGTTTTCCCCTCTCAATATAAACAGCTTGATAATCTACCAGATTGGATTAAAATAATAGTGGTTTATCCAGAAGTAAATATTCCTTTGGATATTGCATATTATAAGATTCAAAAACATTTAGATAGTATTGTGGTTAATGATGATGATTATTATTACTGGACTTCTGATGACAATTCTATAGAGGAAGATGTATTTTTTAAAATTAGAGAAATGAAAGACGAGGTTATATTTATTTCTATGAAAAGAGGAGACAACATAATTAAAAGACCTGACCAATCTTTTGCTCAAGGAAGTAATACTTTATTTGCTAAACCAGAGAATGTAAAAAGAGGCGGAATTGCTTTAGGGCAAATATTTGTCAAAGGAAGAGTTGCGAAGAAGATGAAATGGGATTGGACAATTCACTGGGCAGATGGAAAAATGGCAATATGGTTAAAAGATAACTATCATATAAAATACGAACCGAATTTATATTCTCTGTTTGATTGGTTTGAACCTGGGAGGTGGAATAAGTGAATCCGTTTTTATCAATTGTAACTAGACACTATTACAAAAGACCTAATATGTATAAACTGTGTTGTGAGAGTGTTGATCGACAAAAAGACCAAGATCTTGAACATATAATTTTGAGAGATGATATTGGAGTTGGATTTGCAAGAGCGAATGGATTCTTCTATGAAAATCGAGACAAAGTAAAAGGTGATTATGTTTTCATGCTTGATGATGATAATGTTCTAATCACAGATGATTTTGTAACTGACCTTAAAGAAATAGTTAAAATACATTCTCCAGAAATGATTTTCATTAGAAATCTTATAGATGGTGTTTTATATCCAAGCAGTAGGTATGTATGGGGGAAAGATAAACTTATTATAAATCATATTGATACCGCAAATGTTGTGGTGAAAAAAGAATTATGGCAAAAACATATTATAAATTTTCTTCAAAGAAAAGCAGGAGATTTCTTCTTTATTGATAGTGTTTTTAGAACCAAGCCAAAAATATATTGGCAAGACAAAATATACAGCAAGTCTTTAATGGTTGGTAGTAAAGGGGAAAGTGAAGAGAACATAAATATTTCAAAAAACAATACAAATGTAGATAAGATTGTGACAGGAGTAGTTGTTTCTCATAACACTAAAGATTTATTAAAGACAGCAATAACATCGATAAGAAAACATCATCCGAAAATGAAATTGATCGTGGTTGATGGGTCTGATAAAACAGATTCTTGCTATTCATATATTAGAACTTTGGCAAATTCTAACACAAGAGTATTTCACATTACAGGCAATATTGGTCATGGTAAAGGTCTGAACTATGGAATACAATACATTGACACTCCTTATCTGCTGGTATTTGACTCTGATATAGAAATGGTTTATTCCCCTATAGAAGAAATGCTAAATATGATGGAAGATATGACATGGGGTGTTGGTAGTTTTGAAATGACTGATTTAGGAGGCCATATTTGGGGAACAAGAAAAGACAAAATGAATGAAGGTCCGATGAAATATTTACATCCCTATTTTTGTTTAATACAGATGAAAGAATATAAAAAATACTCTCCATTTATTCATCATGGATCTCCTGCTGTACAAACAATGTTAGAAATCTATAGAAAAGGATTGTCGGAGGTTGTACTGAAAGAATTCAAAGATCTTTGTTATTCAGATAAAAAAGAAAAATACTACATCAAACATAGGAAAAGAGGGACAAGGGATATTAGAATTAAAAATCATAAAGATGAAATAGAAGGATCTTGGGAAAAAGTTTTGGATCCGGGAGAAAATAGAATTACTTGCATCACCTGTACTGGTGATAGACCAGAAGCTTTTTATTTGTGTAAGAAATGGATGGTGAATCAAAAAGTAAAGCCTTCTCAATGGATAATAATTGATGATGGTAAAATTCCCATTTCAGAAAATCTTGATGCCTCTTGGATACAATACATAAGAAGAGAGCCTTCTTACAATGATCCGAAACAAACTATGATTCTTAATTTGAAATTAGCTCTCAATTATGTGAATGGTAATAAAATATTTATTTGTGAAGATGATGAGTATTATTCTCCAGATTACATAAAAGAGATGTTAAAATTATTAGATAGGTACGAAGTGGTTGGAATAGGAAGAAGCCGATATTATCATATAGGAACTAATACCTATCACATTCATTCTAATATGGGGCATGCATCATTAGCACAAACTTGTTTTAGATGTTCATTTCTTCCGGAATTGAAACAAGTAATTGATGGGACAAGTTTTTTGGATATTAGAATATGGAAAATAATAAATCCTGGGAAAGTTAATTTAGAGGAAATTGGCAGAATGTCATATATTTCAAAAAATGGCCGTGGGTATATTTTTGATGATTCTGATAATCCATTATATGTTGGAATGAAGGGTCTTCCTGGTCGTTCTGGTATTGGCTCTGGACATAAAGGTGTTGGTATTAAAGATGCAGGAATGTTAAAATTGAAAGAATGGATAATAAGAGCAGAAGATTTTACAATGTATGAGCAGTTAAAAAATAAAAGTAGAAGAAAAGAAGTTGATATTCAACCTGATATTTTTGCAACACTTAATCCACCACCGAGATCGACACCGATTATTCAATTTGAAAGGAGACCAGAAACTTTGTTGAGAAATAAGATACCAAAACAGCTGAGAACAAAACACTACCGGTAACAAGTTTTCATGCTCTTGTTATTGGTGTGGGCGACGGCAGAGTTTTTTCATCCTTTTTACCTGCCGTCGTTTTTTTTATTGAAAATCCTACCAAAATTTTATCAAAAAATCTTTTAAAATCAAGGTAACACATTGAAATCATTTAGTTATTTTTTTTTTATTTTTTTTTAAAAAATACTTTACTTTTTTAAAAAAATATATATAATATAAGTACATATTTAATATGTTCTTTGACAATTGAATATCTCGAAAGTAGTTGCAGGGCGGTGTCCGAACGAAATTGAGAGTTTTCATTAGGGGTGGCGGCGAGATTACATCAGCAGACCATAAGGCTCCGAGGGATTTAAAAGAAAATTCCTGAACCACTTGGCTAAAGGCATCCTCGACGAAGAGGTCAGAGTTAGACCAGGACGGATAGCAAAAATAAAATTACTTCATAGAGCTCATTAGCATATTGTTAATGAGCTTTATTGAAAGAATTTTAGAAGTAAGAAAACTTGTAGCAAAAACAAAAACAAAAAAACAAAACGAAACGAAAGGAGAAAATTTATGAGTCATTTAACGAGAATTGAATTAGAATTGCAGGACTTGCAGGTATTAAAATCTGCCTGCAAAAGACTGAATCTTGAATTTCGGCAAGACCAAAAAGAGTTTGTCTGGTTTGCCAGACGAAGAACATCTTGTGAAGCCGTCATCAAGGTTCCTGGGGCTAACTATGAAATTGGCATTATCAGAAATCAAGACAGGAAAGGATACAACCTACAAACCGATTTTTATGATAAAAACATCGGAAGAGCAATCGGACCAAATGGTGGCTTGCTGAAACAAGCTTATGCCATAGAGAAAGGAAAACTTGAGGCCAGAAAAAAAGGCTATCAGGTTTTCGAACAGCAGACACAAAACGGAATTCAACTTAGAATAAGGATAGGGAGGTAAAACAATGAAAGAAATATTATTAACTGTTGACGCTGAAGGTACAGTGAAAGTCGAGACCAAGGGCTTCAAAGGCAAGAGCTGCATAAAAGAAAGTGAGTTCTTGGAGAATGCGTTGGGCAAGGAATTGAAACGTCAGCTCACTCCTGCATATTATGAGGAAGAAAAACACTATCTTAATTTGTGTGGATAAGAGGGAACGAAGAAAAAAAACTTATAATCGAAAGAAAAAACTTATAATCGAAAGGAGAAAACTAATGTTAAATCAATTTAAAGCTGCAAGAAGAGCAGCGGTTCCGATAATCGCTATTGAGACAGCTGACCAGCAAGCATTGGTCAGAGAGATTTCTAAGTGTAACGAAAATGTTCCGGTTGTACAATGGAATATAATAAATGGGCTGGTTCCTGTCAATCAGCTCGGTGCTGAATTAGTTAACAACATTTGTGCAGGAGACGATCCTGCGATGGTCACTGGCAATCCGGTAGAGATGTTAAGCAAGATTGTGAAGGCTCCAGAAAAAACAATCGTATTCATGAGCAACATGCATCGCTTCTTGTCGGAAGCAGCCATCTCTCAGGGAATTTGTAATCTGAGAGATGTGTTCAAGTCCTCTGGTGCTACATTGGTAATGCTTGCTCCGTCATTTGTACTTCCGACAGAACTGGAGCAGGATGTGATGATTCTGACCGAGAAACTTCCTGATGAGGAAGCAATAAAGGAAATCATTCGCAGTATTCAACAGGATGCTGGGATACAGAAAATCAATGATGAAGACAAGATTGCCGACACATTGATTGGCTTGTCAGCATTCTGTGCTGAGCAGACTTTGGCGACCTGCGTCAAGAAGGAAAATGATGAGATTGTTATTGACAGCAAACTTCTCTGGGAGAGGAAGTGCAAAGCTGTTGAGCAAACTCCTGGCTTGAGCATCTGGCGTGGTAGTGAGAGCTTCGAAGACGTCGGAGGTTGTGATAATGTTAAAGAGTTTACCAAAGCGGTGATTGGAGGAAAGGATCATCCAAGAGCGATCGTGTTCATGGATGAGATAGAAAAATCTTTCGCTGGTAGCGGTTCTGATTCCTCTGGCGTCTCTCAAGATCAGTTGGGAGCAATTCTATCTTTTATGCAAGACAAGGAAGTCGACGGAATGATTTTCGTCGGTCCTCCTGGTGCTGCTAAATCTGCTGTAGCGAAATCTGCTGGTAACTGCGGCAACATTCCTACGATAAGTTTTGATCTTGGTGCAATGAAGAACAGCTTGGTTGGTAAATCTGGTGAGCAAACCAGAAAGGCTTTACAAGTCATTGAAGCCATCAGCAAAGGAAGAGTGCTGTTCATCGCTACCTGCAACAACATCACCACATTGCCTCCTGAACTCAGGAGACGGTTCACGATGGGTACATTCTTCTTTGATCTGCCTACGAAAGATGAGCGGAAGAAAATTTGGGACATCTACATAGCTAAGTATGATGTCAAGGACAGAAGTGTTCCTACTGACGAAGGCTGGACAGGAGCAGAAATAAAGCAGTGCTGCAAGCTCAGCTCCAAACTGAACATCAAGTTGACTGAAGCAGCCAAATATATTGTTCCAGTTGCTAAATCTGCTGCTGAACAGATTGATGCGTTGAGACGTCTTGCTTCTGGCAAGTTCATCAGTGCCAACACCAAGGGGATTTACAGCATGAATACGATCTCTGTTCAGCAAACGTCTTCCAGAAAATTTGAATAACAAAACTTATAACAAAATAAACAAAAAGGAGAAAAATTATGAACAAGACAATGGATTTTAATATTACTGGATCGAAACTTTTAAAGTTCGAGGCTCACTCTTGGGGAAACAGAGCAAAGGCTAATAAAGATGAGATTCAGACTTCTGCCGACAAAAAGATGTTCTCTGCATCAATCAAACTGGTTGACTCTCCCGAGTACAAAGCTGTCGTGAATTTTCAGGTCGATACTATTCGCTGGTTGGAGAGGATGATGGTGAAGAGCAAAATAATGACTGGCTGCTTCCACATCAAAGATGATGAGAAAGTCGTCAAGTGTATCGAAGATGAGATTGAAAGCAGGAGTAGAACTCTTGAGGAATTGGTTGAAGCATTTGTTGCTGTGTACAGAACTCAGATTGATGAGGCAAGAGACAAGCTGCAAGATCAGTGGAATATCAAGAGATATCCTTCCGCTTTTGAAATCAGAAGCAAGTTTTACTTCTTCTACGCTTGGCTCAAGGTTTACAGTGACGAAACCTCTCTGTCGAAAAAAGCTTTCCAGAGGCAGCAAGCTGCTCTGGAAAAAAGGATGCAGGATTGCACAGAAACAATCACACAGACGCTGCGACAGAGCTTTGCAAGCTTGATTTCTCACGCCACCGAAATCCTCAAGCCGAACAAAGATGGTAAGCAGAAAGGTTGGAAAGATGCCTCCTTTGACAACATCACCCAGTTCATCTCTGTGTTCACCCACAGAAACATCACCAATGATGTTGAGTTGGAAAACTTGGTCAAGAAAGCAGAAGAAGTTCTTTCTCAGATTGACTCTCCGCAGAAAATGAAGAAGGATAAAGATCTTCTCAAGTTTGTTGACCGCAGCTTCAAGCAGATCAATGAGGAGTTGAGCAATATGATTGTTACCAAACCTAGCAGGAAGTTTGACTTAGAATAACCTTTATCGGAAGCAGGATAGTCACTACAATATCCTGCTTCTCATTAAAGGCTATTCTTGTAACGAAAGGAGGAATTTATGAATGGACAAAAATGGAATTTATTAGTGGATGTGAATTTTTTGGAAAAAAGACGACCAAACTCTGAAGACGATTTTGGTGATGAAGAGACTATCGGACTTCATCTTAAGAAACGACAGCTACAAAATTGTGAGACAGAGTTTGGAGTTTATCTTGGAAAAAAACAAAACAGAAAGGAGAGAATTATGACTAAAAGACTGAAGTACTTGACGGATGGGCATGCTATCTGGACTACAGAGCATGCAAAAATTATTTGTAAAACTTTGTAGGTAACTTTTCAACCTAAAAAATTAAGGAGAAGAAAAATGGAAAAAGATTTTGAAAAAATTAAAAATTTATTTGAGGAGGCGAAATGAGAGAAATAAAATTTGGAAAACGAACATTGTTTGCTTGTCCAGTCTGTGGGGAGGATATTGATTGGCATCTCTTTCAAACAGCAGAGGAAACACAGCAATATTGTGAAGATTTGATTTGTCCATATTGCAAATATCCAGACAAATATAAACGACAAACTATCATAAAAAGAAGGAGGAAAAAATGAAATGGATTGGTGAAATAAAAAAATATATTGATGAGACAGAGATCCGTGTTTTGGAAAGCATAGGATATATTTTAATCAGTTGTATTCTTTCTATTGTGTTGATTATTTTAGTATATTTCTTTGGATAGGAGGTATAAAATGAAAAAAGAAAAAACTAAGAAAAAAGTTATTGGTGTTTATTTAGAACATTCTTATTGGACCAAATTGGTAGAATCGGCAAAAAAATCAAGAAGATCATTATCAACTGAATGTGCAGTAAGGCTGGAAAATTCTTTTGGTAAGAAAGGAGAAATCACATGACAGAGATTAGACGAAGGAAAACAAATCAAGAGCAGGAGCTGCCAGAGCAAAAAATAAATTCTTATTGGCATAAGATTAAAGGTGGAGAAGACAACTGTTATGTTTGTGACAAGAAAATTATGGGTATAAAAACATGGTTTGTGGGTTATCACAAATTGACAGGAGAGCCTCTTCACAGGCATTCTTATTGTGAATGTGGTAGCGTAAATTGGGATAAAAAATTTGGTGGTAGGATATCAACACTTATTAGAATTAAATCAAAGAAAAAAGAAGAGTCTACGATTATCATAAAAAGGAGGATTGCAAAATGAAGAAAAATTATTATTCTGCTTATAATCCGAGTGATTATGATTGGGCTAAATTTTATTATTTAAATAGACCATTAACTATCACAGAAGAATACTCAAAGAAGATGGAAGACCAACAAGGGACAGTTATTTTGTCGTCGTCTCTTAATCAAGAGACTTCTCTGATCGCAAAAGATAACTTTCAAAAGCTGTCAGCAGAAGCAAAAGAAATAATTATGACCATATTAAATACACCGGACGAATTATTAAATGTATTAACAACACCAACAGGGAAGTTTTGCAGAAGATATATTGTGCGTTATTTCAAAAAGAAAAAGAAATGGAATATGAAAACAACCGAAAGAATATTTGGTGAAGTAGTTGAATATGTAAATGAATTGTGAGGTGACTTATGGTCAAAGTAACAGAGATTGATTCCATATACAGCAGCATAACAGAGCCAAAACTTATAAAAGAATTGTTATCTTTTGAAAAAGAATTTTGGATTAAAAACAATTATTCAAAACAAAGAAAAAAATATATGTATTCAATGGTACAGAAAGGAGGAGTTTTTCTCACAGGGTTCCTTTCAAGAGTTACTAAGTTTTTAGACTCTAACAGCATTGTGTACAAGTTAGATGGAATTGATTATGATTATTATAATCGCAGTTATTATCCATCCCTTGATGGAATTACATTCCGTGAGGATCAGACAAGACAAATTCAGTCTGCATTGAATAAAGGGAGAGGGGTGATTGTTGCTCCTACAGGAGCGGGAAAAACAGTATTGATGGCTGGGATAATATCAGCATTGATCCACAAAAAGATTTTATTCCTATGCCACACCATTGACTTGGTTGACCAAGCAATATCAGAATTCACCAAGTTTGGATTCACCTGTTCAAAAATGGGAGGTGGTGAAAAAAATATAACGGGTGATGTTGTTGTTTCGACCATTCAAACTTTTCATAAGCTTGACTTCAAAGATTATTGTGATAAGTTTGATGTTGTATTGTGTGATGAATGTCATCATTCTGGTGTGATGAACAGTTCTTACTATAAGGTGTTGTCCACGCTCCTTGCCCCAATACGATTTGCTTTCACTGCCACATTACCTATAAAGCAAGAGGTTAAGCTTTGTTTGGAAGGTCTTATTGGTCCTGTGATTGACGAGCTGACATTCAAGGAAGCGATGGACATTGGCATATTGGCAGCTCCTGATGTAAGACTTATTCCTGTTGAAGCATATACAGATTATGAAACCAGAACATATGCTGATATATACGACAAAGCCATTGTCAACAACAAAGACAGGAACAGGCTGGTATTGAAGGAAATAAAAAGCTTAAACAGAGAAGGACTTACTACACTAACATATGTTCAAAAAATTGAACACATTAGAAACTTATTGGCAATGGCAAAAGAGAACACCAGATTTCTGATGTTGCAACAATGAATTTATCAGCTTTAAATCCTTCATGGTGGCGTGGAGTATTAAAAATACTTACGACTACTCCGCAGATGTTGCTTTCATCATTCGGTTTATCGCATGGAATACCTAGAAACATATTGTCGTTACCTGCTGAAATGGAATTGAGTAAATACAATCCGGCTTATGTTTGGGATTTAACTGCTGTTGATTCATTAAAATCAAAAATAATCTATACGATGACGCTCACCGGTCAGGCTTCTCCATATATTCCCGATATTGAAATTCCGATTTCATCTTTTACAGCAATTGTCAGACATGGTGGAGCGACTTCTTATGAACTCGATACTGCTGATGAAACAAGACAATTACAGATAGATAATCTTGATGAACAATTTGCACTCGGTTCAATGACTCAAGCTGAGTATGATGAGATATTAGATGGAATAAATGAACAGTATATTGTTGAAGTTGATAACCGCAACAGCGCAAGACCTTCTTATTTATCATGCGTCGTTCCAAATTCTTCATTATATGCTGATGAAATAACGTCACGACAAAATGGAGAGATTATTATTAGAAAAGGTTATTTGATGTCTAACGGAACACGCAACCTTGAAGAGATTGTCAGAGCGGATTTTGAATATCTGATGATTTACAGGGGTTCTCGCAGTGATAGCGGTACAATTACCGGATATAAAACACGGTCATTCAATTCACCTAAGACAAGAAGAATTGATAATGTCACTTATTACGGAGTTGATTCTAGCGGACGAAAAAGAATAAGGGCGAACATAGATTTATTTTTAAGACCCAATGATGTCTGTGTCTATGGAAGCGGTGTGAGTGATTATTTTACTGTCGGACAAATTACTTATTCTGTAAATATAAACAATGCAATTATGGAGGTTGTTGAACAGGATGAAGTATTTCCAGAAGGAGAATAGTCAATGGGTAAGGCAGTTATTGTTAAAAATAAATCACGAGCCTATTACCGTGTAAAAATCATAAAGGATAAAGGGCAAGCACCGGCACGCATTTCTCAAATTGAACAATTATTAATAAATTCAGATTCACTTCTTGATCGTCTTTCAACTGCATTAACAGCCTTACTTTCCGAAGAAATAACATTGATAGTAAATTATCGCTACGTTGTCGCACAATACCGAACTGGTCTTGCGACAAGGGAAGACGTAATTAATGCAAAACTTCAACTGTTGTCAAAGCAGGAAGATATACGACTGAACAGGCAGGAGCAAGGATTCATTAAATTATATAAGGTATCGCTTGCCAAAGAAAAAACTATTCTTGAAAATGCAATAGCTGATGAAGAAATTAATGTGTGGTGCGTGGATTACTCCGATACAATAAGAATAGGAACGGAAGTTGGATTAGCAGAGCTTGATGGCGATTTTAAATGGATGAATATTTTAGGTGGTGGAGAAACATCTGATGCAAAAGGATTGATGCAACCATGTGCCTGTTCAACTCCATCAGGAACTTTTCTCAATCTGGCATTGATGCCTTGCTGGCAACGGTGGAAGCCATATTACAGAGCCGGAGTAATCAGCAACATTGATTATAAAAATAATCGGTGTGATGTCGTTATTGATAACCCAAATCTATCTTCAGCAACAAATATCTGCAAGGGAAAGACTCTTACCGGAAGATATGACACTGTATCAATCAATCAATTTACGACACCGGAAATAAAAGATGATGAAGGGAAAATAACTCAATACGGACGAACGGAATATAAAAAAGTAGCAATACGTTACATGAATGCAAACTGCGAAGCTTTTTTGGCAGGTGATTATGTAATTGTGGAGTTTGATGACAGTCAATGGAATTGTCCAGTTGTAATTGGTTTCCATGATAATCCTAGACCGCCAATGGAATTAATCGTTATAACTTTTTATGACATCGTTATGGATGCTGATTTTATCACGGTCATTGATGGAATATTGGCTAAGGGAGCAATAATTGTGGGATTTACAGAAGAGCTAATTAATAATTTTGCTCCTGCCGTAATATCAGCTTTACCTTTACTCATCGGTAAATTAATGCAGTTTTATATTGCTGGGGGTCTTGTGTGGATATGGAGATGTTGGGAATTAACAGATATTCAACCTTACTTAGATTATTGGTCAGAAATGATTGGTCTTCCAACTTCTTATAGTCCTGATGGTAGTGAAAGACAATATTTCAGAATGAACGCTGTTGAGTATTTAGCAAGTACGCAAAAAGCTATGCAGGGATATCAAACCATAAAAGCACTTCAACCGATAATCGCTCAATATACATATGTCACTTTTACCGGTCATTCTCAACCAAGTTTGACTACTCCCAGTCGTTTATTAGAGGGAGCAAATTTGAATTTTGAGGTCTTCAGAGTAAATGAAGATTTGACGCAAATAAAAAATCCAACTGGAACATCTGATTGGATGAAACAACGATGTCAAGCTATAAAGTGCGAAGAGATATGGAATAAGTATGCTGGAGAATACATGAATGGATATTACTCTACGTACTGGACGCACGGAATGATTTATATGTCCGGTAACGGTGACTATGTATATAAGGTCGGTCAGAGAGTGCGGATGCAGAAAGAAGAAGGCATGGAAGATTATTTTCCTGTGGAACTCAATGATGGCGGTATTTATGAAATCAGTTATGTTAAGGACGGTTTGTTTTTAAAGTTGCTTGACGGTGACGGAAATCTTATAACCAGTTATCATCCAGAAAATCCTGAACGCATTTATGCTTATTGCAAAGGGATTGATGTTGATAAAGCTCCTGTATTGCACCTTAAAATAGATGTAAAATATTACGGTTATACTCTTTTGCAAGCCGACGCAGATTGCATGGCTGTTATTGATAGCAAAGGAGAATTTATAATTATACTTTCTGACCCTGTTTTTAATTCTTCTTTGATTGAGATAACGATGACGACAGCATTTGTTATTTATATGTGGGGTGATGGTCAAGCAAAGCAAGCCCTGATTGAACTGCCAACTAACTTGAGATACGGTGCAGTCCATTGGAGCGTAAATGAATTAGATTTCGCTGATGAATTAGAATTAAATATGTCAATCAGCTATGAAAACAGACAAATGAATGCACCGGCAACATTCGGTGGTCATTATCATATTGTTTCAAAAACTTATACCGGAAGCTGGCTGGGCGATTTTACAACATGGGGAGTGAATTGGTGGGCAGACCCATTCTCATATATGTCTTGGTGGATTATGAACGATGAGGAATATACAAACTATTATCGAAGTTTGCCTTTTGGATTTCTCAGGTTCGCTTCAAAGTATTATGACCATCCGATAATCACCGGACAAAATGATGAATATTATAATTCAGGACTTACTGAAGATGAAAAAGATGCAATAGTTTTATATGTCAATAAATATGTAAATGATAATTTCACTTATAGAAAAGATACGAGAGAAAACTGGGAATTTATGGGTCAGACAAGAACGTATGGTGACTGCGAAGACTTTGCCTTGACGAAGATAGATATGTGTTTGAAGATGGGAATGTCTGTAAAAGATTTTAAGTTCGCCTATGGTTATCCATCCATTCGTAAAGGCGGAAGTGGTCATGCTTGGGCATTATATAAAGGTGTTCATGTTTTGGATTGGGGAGATGTTTTTAAGACAACTGCTCAAATGGTTGCTGAAGGATATATTCGCTTGGGTGGTCAATCTCAAGGAAGTGCCACAGGATTAACATGGTGGTATGATGATACAAGAGATTCATATGTTGTATACCACACGCAGGAAACGATAACTTTTCCGAGAGAAAAATTATGGACATATAGCAAGATTACCGCTAATGCTATTACTTCAAAAATCAAGCTCAAGAAAATGATGAGATAGCGGTAAAATTTTGCGCAACCCGTTGCGCATTTTGAGCAGTAAATAATTAATCAAAACAATCAAAAAAACACCATCTAGTAAAAGCCTTTTTTACAAAAAAAAGCAAAAAAGGGCTAACTATCCAATTCTATTAACAAATACAAGCAGAAAAAAACCATAAAAAACCTTGAAATAAACTTGGCTTATGATAGGATTTAGCCACAATTAGGATATAGTTGTTCTTTGACAAATCGGGTGGGACGCAAGTGAAGCGTAGAGATACCCGAACCGAGAGCAGGAAGCACGAAGAAAATCATGTGATTACGGAGTGCGAACCCTGCGGTGAAATCCTCTGAAAACATCGAAATCAAAATCTGCGCTGCTCGTAAGAATGCGACATAAAAGACAAGGCGACGGCAGACACAACAAAAAAGCGGATTGAGAGTCGAGTGGACAGAGAAGAAGGAAACAGCAGAATGTCCGTAAAATAGTGCGAAGATTGGTGGGGAGCAGATTCCAAAGCGGTTGATTGGGGTTGAGCGAACGTAAAGTAGTCCAGAGTAGCACTCCGAAGACTGCCATAGCGGTCAAGCGGTTAAACATGATGAAATTCATGTAGCCATTAGAGGAAGGCGAGCCAATCAATACAGCAAGAGATTGGTCACGTCGTAAGGCTTGAACCTTTATGCGAATAGGTAAACGCATGAACCTAGCAAATTCATCAGGGTAATGAACGAATTTTGCCTACCGACTAGCGAGAGTTAGCCGGTAGTAAAAAGTCGTTTATTAATGTCAGGCATTAAATTTTTAACAATTAAAGAAAGGAGAGCAAATCATGACAGCAACAAAAAAAGTAACGGAGAATGTTGTAAAGAAGGAAGCAGTAAAGAAAGAGGTTGAAGTTGATGAACCAACAAAAGGTGATTACGGAATACAATCAGTAATCAAATTTGTCAACGGCACATTCAAAACTGAATTCTTTACTGACAAAACAGTTGATGATGTCAAGGCAGAAATCCTTGCAAGGGATATCTACTGGAAAATGATTCTGATACTCGACATCAAAAATGACAGGGTTATCGAGATTGTTAATTCCGATAAGAAGACCGGAAAGAAAGCCTCAACTGATACGAATGTTATTAGAGTCAAGAACATGACGGAAGCACAACGTAAAGGTATCATCGAAGAATATGATAAAGTGTGGAAGGTTATCGGTGAAGGGATTCTGGAAGCTAACAAAACAGCCAAGGCTCCAGCAATGAGTAAGGAAGAAGTTATTAATCTCGTCCTTGATGCTTTTAATGAGCACGCAAGTGAGGAAATGAAAGAACTCTTCTCTAAGATGACTCCTAAAGGAAGACTCATCATCGGAGCGAAGGCATTTACGAAAAAGAGTTATTCTTAACTATCGCCCCCGTTTCATACGGGGGAAACAGGATAGGCACCCAGTCAGTTATGCTGATGGCAAGGGGCAACGTATGAAGTGCGGTTATACCGTGTAAAAAATATGGCAAGGTAAAATGAAAGGAGAAATAATCATGGGCAAGAGGCAAGGCATTATGCTGGCAACACCGTTAGATGACCAGTATAAGAAATGGGGCGATTCCTTTATGGTACAACCCAAGCTGGATGGCATTCGATGCAAGGCAGTTATTACAAGATCGAATATCCAGTTATTCAGCGGAGGAGGTCATGTTATCGCCATGGTTCCTCATATCAATGATGAACTGAACGCTATCACCGTAAGTAAGAATGAAACCATTATCCTTGATGGAGAACTTTATAAACACGGAACTCCGTTCGCTATCATATCCGGTATTGTAAATCCTAACCGGACAGTGAAGAGCGAAATCAGTCAGATGACAGAATACCATGTTTTCGATATTGTTTCCGGTGATTCTCAAATGTTAAGGATGTTCAACCTTGAAAGGATATTCGCAACGACATCATTCCGGAAAGTCAAGATGGTCAAATATCATTGGTCTTCAGAAGAAACAGTCAAAGACTGGCTATCTTATTTCATAGGCCACGGATATGAGGGCATTATCATCCGTAATCCTAAAGCGCCTTATGAATTTAAACGGTCAAAAAACCTACTGAAAGCAAAGCCGCGGAAGACAGATTACTATCAGGTAATCGGATATACTGAAGAAAAAGCTTTAGATGGCACCCCTAAAGGTACTCTGGGGTCTTTAGTATGCAGGAAGGGTAGTAATACCTTTTCCGTAGGAACTGGCTTTACAGATAAACGTCGCAAGGAATTATGGCATATCCGTAAGAGGCTGGAAACCGGAACGTATATGGTAGAAGTTAGGTATCTGAACCTTACGGCCGCAACGGGAGTTCCGTATCAACCGGTTGCTTTAGAATGTGTCAAATATGACAAACAGTTAATTGAAAAACATTAAACAGAAAGGAGAAGAAAAACATGGACAGAAATCAAATTGTTAATCAGGTATTGAGAGAGGGTCTTATTGCTGGTGGCGATAGGATAAGAAGGAGGATAGTGGATTTATCCGGTAATCAAACCTGCAAGACAGGAAAGAAATCAGCATACATCATGTCTCTGGTTGCAGAAGATATTCCGTTTCCTGAACCTGTTGTAAAAAAATTGCAGTGGTTTAAGAAGCATTACAAATACAAAACTCAATTACCGTTCGATCAAGCAACTGAAGTACGGTTTCAGGGCATGAAGGAATTGCTGTCTGTTTTTTGCGAAGCCTATAATATGGAATTAATCAATTTGGAAAAGGCAAACATAGTTCCTTCCGGACAGTCTTCCGCTTCGTATTGGAATTCTGCTGAAAACAAGATACTTATAACCGGCAAGTTATCTATCATAACATTCCTTCATGAATTTGCCCATGCCATGGGCTTTGATGAAGAACAGGCGCGGAAATGGAGTCTTACATTATTCAAGAAAGTTTATCCTATTGCATTCGAAAAGCTTACTATGGTGAACGATGCTACTGAAGGCGACTTTCTGCTGATATTACCTAATCCTGTTAATGAAACCGTTGTGACAAATGGTCAGGTATCTTCTCTTGATACCGAGGCATCTAATGATGGAGGTTCTCATGAAAATCAGTCATGAGATTACTCTATGTATTCCCTTAATACTTATAGTTGAAATCAGCGATATAGAGATAAACAATGATGGAATAGGCCTCTATGAGTATTGGGGAAGTAAGTGAAATGACAAGGGCACCGATGCTGTTGATGGTGCCCTTTTCTTATTTCTGGAAGGTAAACTTTAGACGATCAATTATTCCATGATAAAATCATGGCTAATGTTCATGAAGAAACGCTCAGGGGGAAATATGAGAAAAAAGAATCATTATAAGGTACAGGTATTACCGATGTCATGTAAATCGTGTGATCTTTCGGATATTATTGTTGAGAATTATGAACTGGTAATGATTTGCATACTGGATTATTTTCCGGTGGATGTCAACGGCATATGCGAAAGATTTAAGCCAACAATTAACAATGTATCGAAGGAGGATAATCATGGTGGAATTAATAGGAGCTGATTTGATTGATAGAAATGAAAGAGCTCGTCAATATCTCGTAAGAAAATCTGCCAGCATTAACAGTAGGAATAAAAGAAAGCTTGCAGTTTCATTCTATAACAGACTCTTTATTTTCTTCGCTATTGTTGCATGGGCAAGAATCTGTATTCTCTGGCTTGGTGGATTTTCATTCGGTCTTGCTGTGATGTTATCAGGTGCAATAGGCCTGATGGATTTAATAATAGGCGCTGTTCTGATAGGCAAACATATCATAGATGCCTTTCAGGTAGATTAAACATTTAACAGGTAGCAGGAAACTGCGAGAAAACGCAACGCTGTTGCGTAAAGCAAGGGGGCTTTATTATGAACAAGATGGGAGTATTGGTTTCAGTAACGGAGAAGGTCAAGCAGGATGGAAGTGGTTCATATTATCTGGTTAAAGTCAATGATGCAAGTACATCGAAAGAATTACCGCAACATCTATGCTTTGATAAAAAAATTCTGAACATCAAAGCAGGAGAAAAATTTGACTTCATATCATCGGAAAAGAATGATCGCTACTTCATGAATTTTCCTAAAGAGGCAAGAACAGGTTATGGTTCGCGCAAAACGGAGGAATATGCGAAGGTTAATGCCCTGTTATCGACATTCACAATGCCTATGTCATATGCAAAAGACATTACCTGTGCATTGATAGCCAAAATTGATGTCACTCCAGAACAATCATGCGACATATGTCTGTCGCTTTACCGTAAAATACGCAAGGAAATAGTAGACAATAAATCCTTGCAGGAAGCCATTGGAGTAAAACCTGATACGGACACCTTATCCAGCAAAAAAAGTGACGTAGAGGGCGATTTACAAAGAAATACGGCTAAAGCCGTAATTGATTACAAAAGAGCATTGAAGTCTTTAGGATGGATTGTACCGGATGAGGTATTCACGTCTATGATTGAACGGTTATCCGGTAAAAAAGCAGAAGATGGACACCTGATACTCGGGAAGAAAACTGTTGAAGAAATGGATCATGCTGAACTCATACAATTCAAAGAACGGTTCTTACAATTCATGCAGAGCGATTGTGTCGGTGATCCTAAAGAATGCAAGTATTATAAGAAATACAAAAGTCAAAAAACTAATGGTTCTCCGGATCATTTCTGTGCATGGACAACAAGATGCCTATACGTAGAAAATTCTACCGGAAAGAATATTTAGATGAAAGGAGTGAAAACTATGTATTCCGTAACAGATAAAATGCCTGAAAGTGGCAAGCGCGTAATTTTTGGATGGGTTAATTCGCTTGGAAAAAGGCGCACAAGTATTGGTTTTTATGCTGCGCCAAAAAGTATTGATGCCGATGATTATGACGAACCGACGCTTTATGAATACGACGAAGAAAAAGACGGGTACTGGTTGCACGAGGGATGGTATGAAGAAGGGGCTGAATATGAATATTTTTATCCGATTGATAAAGTGACTCATTGGACAGATATTCCTATATGGCCTGTATTATAATGAAAAGCTCACGGGATCGGCGGCTATCTATTTACCGGAGATTATTATAAAGGCAAATCTCCAGATAATGAAATAATGGACGATTTTATAGTCCTAAATCAGCTGACATTCAATTTTTTAATTGAAACATATATAAAGTATCAAAGCCCTTGCAGGAACGTCTTGCAGAGGCTTTTTATTAAATAGAAAGGAGAAATCATGGCAGTAAAAAATGAGTATGAAGATGTGCCTATGCCTTTAGGCAAGTTTAAAGGGAAGTTGATATGCGATATCCCGAATTCTTACCTAGAATGGATAGTTGGAGAGAAGTGGTTTAAGCAGAAATATTCCAGACTATGTATCATAGCAGAAATGGAAATTGCTTACCGAAAGAGATATGATGTTATAATCAAGGACTAGGAGGAAAAATCATGGCAGCAATTACAGTAGATGCTCACGACAGTGGGAATAAGCAAATTCATGTGCAGTATGTTTCTATTGAGGTCTTTGAAAAATTCATGCACGGATTTACAGAAAGGGGATTCTCGCCACCGGAAACACATAGGGGAACGATATACTTTGACGAGAAGACGGAACTGCTTCTTTATTGTCATGCAATCAAGGATTATCCGTTCATGAGTGAAAAGCAGAGGGCGATTAATGATGCATTAGATGAACAATTCATTGCATCATTTCCACCTCCACCGGAAGGAGATGTATGATGATAGATATATTAAATAGTCTGAACCAATCAAATCCAATATCAGCGATACTTATTATCATTGTCATCATCATTCCATGGTCAGTAGGTATTTCTTATCTACTGGGCAGCAGGATCGGCAAGAAATCAATTTCTGATGTAAGGTATCTTGCCATATCGGATCAGAAATTAGATCAATGGTTAAATAAAAAACATCTTGTTACCATAAAACGACATATCAGAAACGGAGATTATAAAATATTTGTGGATAATATGGATGTTGAAAAACTGATTAATGAAATATCAATCGTAAATAAGATATTGTCTAGCATTGTAGATGATGTCGATGTAGAAATCAAATTAATGAAAGGAAAATAATTATGAAAACTACAAACAAGTATGACTTACCTGCTTCAATAGTGAATGCAGTAACGCGATCATCAGTTAAAACGGAAAACCGCATATCAGTAACAGACCTTATAGGCAGTCCGTTAATTAGACAGTTACGCATTAAGCATTGGGACGAAATAGAGGTAGATGCATCTGATATGCTGTGGGCATTATTAGGAACAGCAGTCCACTCGGCTCTCCAGAAAAATGCTCCATCTGGAACCGTAGTAGAACATAAGATGCAGATTCGTAAAGATGACTATACCATCGTAGGTATTCCGGATTTATATGACAACGGTATTTTATCGGATTGGAAAATAACCAGCGTATGGTCTTTCATTCTCGGAGCAAAACCGGAGTGGGAACGTCAGCTAAACGTATATGCATACTTCTTCCTGATGAAAGGCTTGCCGGTGAGGAAGCTGGAAATAAATGCCATATTGCGCGATCATCAGATTTCAAAAAGATTCGATAAGGATTATCCGCCAATCCCATTCGTTAAATCAGATGTCAAACTTTGGTCACCAACGGAAACATTCGAATACATATTGAACAGGCTCGATTTACATAAAAAGCCTGCTGATATATGCACGGAAGAAGAAAGGTGGACCCGGGAAAGGACATGGGCGTTGAAATATAAAGGCAAGAAGAAGGCTATCAAGGTGGAAAAATCATTGGATGCCATTCATCAGTATATTGATGATAAGAAATTGTCGCTTACAAATACTACAATAGAAGAACGACCTGGCATAGATGCACGATGCGTTGGATATTGTGATGTCAATAAATTCTGTCCGTACTGGAATGAGAAGTATAAGACTGCTGAACCTGAAAATGATGCAGAAAATACGTAAAAATATACTTGACAAATTTCAATAGACATTATAATACATTCATGGGCAAACGGTTCCGGTTTATGGTAAAAGCCTTGCCAAAATCCTTTCAGCCATTTACCGGTTCCGTCTGCCTTCTAGGAGGACTATGCTAGATTCAATAACTGAAGAAGAAGCCCTCTTTATACTCAAAAGAGGAAGCACAGCACATGAAGAAATCATCACTATAAAAAGGATTCATGCAGCGATATTCGGTGACTTAAGCACTCCGGTATTATTAAGCCGTATCATATTCTGGACAGGCAGGAGCAAGTTATCTGATGGGTGGTTCTATAAAACACTTGACGAGATGTGCGCTGAAACCGCTTTATCGGAAAGAACTATCAGGAACAAAGTTAAAAAACTGAATACAGCAGGAATAATTGAAACGGTTGTAAAAAAGTTAGGAAATACTCCTGTACTGCATTGGAGATTAAAAGCAAAGAGGTTGCTTGAGATAGAACTCAAGTATTTGGAGTCACTCGATACGGCAAAAATTGCCGTTTCCGATCCGGCAAGCCTTGCCGTTTCCGATCCGGCAAGCCTTGCCGTTTCCTCATTAATACAAAAAGATAAACTACATAAGTATATTAAGAAAAAGATGGAACCATTTGAATTGCCGGATTGGGTGGATAAGGAAACATGGGATTCCTTTTGCAATATGAGATTGGAAAAGGGATTATTTACTGAAGAATCAAAGAAGGGAATCATCAGGAGATTAAAAAAATTTATGGACGATGGAGAGGATATAAAGGCCATATTGGAAAATTCAATTATACACTCATGGTCTGGTATTTTCTCCATGAAAAACAAAGGAGCGAATCATGGAAAGAATTTCGGAAATATTCAAAAGGAAACACATAGGAACACCAACAGAACAGCAGGTAAATACGCTGACCTGCATCAAGAACCGATTGGAGAAGAATGATGACAGGAATTCAATCAAGGAACAGGCATTAGAATTATCTGGAACTCCATTGTGGAGTGAGGTAGTAAATCTGTTTAAGTCAGAATATCCTTTAGAGGGTGTATGCGACTGCGGTAGGATAGTCGGCTATGTTATCCATTATTATACATTGGAAGAAGTGCTTTATTGCCAGTATTGTGCAGAAAAAAAAGATTTGCAGAGAGAACAGGAGCAGAAGGAAGCATATCTCAAGGCATATCTTGAAAGAGCTGACTCAATATTGAAAAGTAACGGCACTCCGAAAATGTTTTTAAAGGCAAGGATAACTGATTTTCCAAAGCAGGCTAAACGATATGTTGATTATGCTAAGGGGCTTTACATTTGGGGAGATAGGGGAACAGGCAAGACTCATTTGGCTGTTGCATTAATGCGAGAAGCATTGAAGAATATCAATGTAATCGTTCGTAACGGAGATTATGTTATAAATAGAAGGAATGTTCCATGTTTCATTTCAATACCGGAACTGTTACTGGAAATAAGAAATTCTTATTCAGATGGAAAGTCATCGGAAAAATTAATCATAGATAAATATACGGACAATGATTTTCTTGTCCTTGATGATTTGGGAGCAGAAAAGACATCTGAATGGACGATGCAAATCCTGTATATCATTGTTGATAGGCGTTATCGTGAGGAAAAGAAAACGATATTTACATCGAACCTATCAATAGAAGAAATATCTGAAAAGCTTGATGACAGGATAGCTTCAAGGATTGCAGGAATGTGTGTTTCTGTGCCTATGCACGGAGCTGATAAGCGAATCGCTAATGCGAAGCCTACCGGAAATAGTCCAGCGAGTGCAAAGGCCAGTCCATGAGCCTCTCTCCTCTCGCTTCCGGTAGGTTTCCAAAAATAAATTAAATTAATGGAGGTTTATTATGTCAAGAATCATTACAAAGTCGTTATCGGTTAAGTTAATTGAAAAGAATTCTATCAAGGTTATCATTGACTCGGCAAAATTAATTGAAAAAAGCGGAAGTCTTATAACCGGAGTAACATTTACATATGTAGACGCACCGGTAAAAAGAAAGCCCAGAACAGTTAAAGCGCCTGCTGAAACTATCAGGGAGGATAAGCCATCATGATAATAGGTATCGATCCTGGCTATTCCGGAGCTATCGCAGTATTGTTTAATTCAGGTGATGTTTCAGTATGCGATATGCCTGTCGATAACATTTATCGAACTAAGTCTGTTAAGAAAAAGGTTATCGAAGATGGAGCTGAAGTCATTAAAAAGAAACATAAACAATCTGTTTCTCATAAGTTGAGTCTTTCATTGATTGAGCAGTATCTTCGTGACTGCATGACAACAGCAAATGAACAATCGATTCGTGATACCGGATTGCCGTTTTCAGGTGGTCATGTTTTCATTGAAAAATCTCAACCTATGCCTAAGCAAGGAGTAGTTTCTGTTGGTAATTATATGTATGCTTACGGTCAACTGATAGCATTATTATTTTCATTACGTCTTTCATATACTGAAGTCATTCCTGTTGTGTGGAAACGAGTTATGCTTTTTGGAATGGCTAAGGCTGGAAAGATCAATGATCTTATACGCGCAAGACAGTTATTCCCTCAAATAGAAATTCCTAAGACAAAAGACGGGAGAGCTGATGCTTTATTGATAGCAGAGTACGGAAGAAGGTCATTAAATAATCTAACGTAAAATTAGCAACAGCGTTGCTAAAAGGAACGTAGTTTAAAGTAAAACACCGGCAAATTGATCCGGAGATTGCAGGAGTAATGATAGACAAAATATATCCTACTTATTATATATTTTGGAACAATAATAGTTTGGGACGCTATTAAGTGAAATCCATCATGACGAACTGCCGTTCCTGCCATAAACGCAACAGCGTTGCGTATTTCATGGAGGCTTGGAAATGGCAGAACGGAGAAATAACCCGCGCCGCCACTTAACTAGCGGGTAAACCACAGCCCGATATTCGGCGTCGGGTTGATTGATCTGGTTATCTGATTTTTTGAAAGGAGAAACATAAAATGAATCTATGTGAAAATTGCGGAAGACAATTTCCAACATGTGATAGCAATCCCGTATTTGGTTGTGATGATGGCGGGAAGCCAACTGACGACAATGTTACGAAATGCGACAAGCATGTTCTCAAAGGTGGGTGGGAGTGTCATTTTTGCGGATATGAGGGAAACGATAACCAGCAATATAATATGTTTTGCGTTGGATGTCGTCGTCACAGATAACAGCGCAATAAGTGGAATTTGGAAGTTGTGGGACAGCAAGAAAGGCGCGTATCCCGAAAATATTGCTTGCCGTGACTTCCAATGCCTTTAAAGATTGCAGCGTAACAAGGGTATACGCCGTAAGCAATAGTGGGTGAAAATCCTACCACGGCGACCAGAAACAGTATTAAGAGTGCTGAACAAATCCAGAAAGGAGAAAGTTTATGGCTGATAAAATTATAGATTTTTTTGAGTCCGACAAATTCAAAAACGCTTGTTTAATTTTTCTGGCGTTGGCCGCTGGATATTTTGCGGTCTGTATCGTGAGGTCGTTATGGCTATCGTAGGCATAACGCCCGACATCAGCCGCTTGTCGGCTGGATGGAGCTTGTTATGCTTTTTTATTGAGGTAATATGGTTGATATAAAATTCATACACGGTGATTGCTTAGAAGAAATGCCCAAACTAGCAGACAAAAGCATTGACATGATTCTCTGTGACTTGCCTTGACATAACGGCAAGTAAGTGGTATATTATCCCATAAAATAAAAGGGGGTAACTACCATGAACACAAAAGAAATAGTCAGGCTGTACGAGGCGGAACGATGGACACTCAGAATGATAGCGGAAAAGTTCAAAACGAACCATCACCTGATAAGACGAAGATTAGAAAAGGCAGGGGTAGCGATAACGAGGCGTAACACGCTAAAGGAATTTACTCAGGAACATAAGGACAATATCAGTAAGGCTTGTAGGGGGAGGAAAACATGGTCAAAGGGCAAGAAAATGACGAGAGACCATAACCTTAAAAATATGAAGGCTCATTTGAAATACGATGTCTCATTGGAATGGCTTGACGGGTTCGGGGATATCGAAAAACTGAAATATCTGAATCGCTCGCTTTCGAGAAAGCGGGATTGCGAGGGGTTCACGACAGAAATATATAAACAGTTCATTGAGAAGTTTTATAACGACGAAAAGTTTAATGCCTTATTCGAGAAGTGGCGGGTTACGAAGGACAAATGGATTAAGCCGTCCCTTGACCACATAAAGGCAAAGTGTAACGGCGGAACGTTGTTGCTTGATAATTTGCAGTTCGTATCGTGGCTTGAAAACAGGGCCAAAGTTGATATTGACCAAGCTGAGTGGGAGTCAATAAAGACGAGGATAAATGATTACTTTTAACGACATGCAGGAGGTCATATCCGTAGGGCGGTTGCCAGCGAATAGCCTTGTCAATGCTGATTGTCTTGAAGCGATGAAATACATTGAAGACAAAAGCATTGATATGGTGCTGTGCGATTTGCCCTACGGCTGAGGCACGACTGCCTGTAAATGGGACACCATCATCCCCTTTGGACCTCTTTGGAAGCAATACAAGCGGCTGATTAAGGATAATGGGGCGATAGTATTGACGGCAAGTCAGCCGTTCACAAGTGCGCTGGTTATGAGTAATATCGAATGGTTTAAATATGAATGGATTTGGGATAAGGCAAAAGCTGCTAATTTCCCGCAAGTCAAATACGCTCCTTTAAAAATACACGAGAATGTTTTGGTGTTCTCTGAAGGAAGAAACCATTACAACCCTGAAATGGTGAAAGGGCAGAAACGGCAGAAGGGCGGTTATTTTGTAAGTGGTGAAGTTGCCGTAATGGATGGTGCGCCAGCAAAAGTTAATGATATTTACTATCCTAAAAGTATATTGGATTTTTCAATAGCGGATAATAAAGATGCTGGACTTCACCCCACGCAGAAGCCCGTTGCCCTCTTTGAATACCTTATCCGCACCTACACGAATGAAGGCGACACGGTACTTGATAACTGTGCCGGTTCAGGCACAACAGGAATAGCGGCGTTTAACACAAAAAGGAATGCTATTTTAATTGAGAAAGATGAAATATATTTTAACGCGGCAAGAGAACGATTTGACCGGGAGACCCGGCAAGTTGCAATGTGGTAGCATAACAGCGCAATAAGTGGAGGTCAGTATGACAGAAGACGCCGAACTTAATTTCAATCCGCCGAAATTATCGCCTCAATGCCAAAAGCTGTACGACCGGCTGCTGCTGGGACCGATCACAACAGACGCTATCCGTGACGAGTTAAGGCTGATTCACTACTCGAGACGGTTTACGGATTTAAAGCAAGCAGGAATTATTTGGGACAAGAGATATGTCGGGAATAATTTATACGAATACAGACTGAAGAAGAATTAACGCAGAGCTGAGCGGGAGCTGGCCAAGGGCCAGCGATCAGCTCTAGCGTTTTGTTATCTGAATTTTTAAATGGAGGAATCATGACACAAAAGAAAGTAGTTAAGGAAGTACAGGGTACAGAATTAGAAGCAATAATCGCATCATGTCCTAAAATAAATATAAAGGCTATGAGCCCTGAAGATAAAGGTGTCATGATGCATAGTATCATAACGATGATGTCACAGCAGAACAGCGAAAAGGAAATTGCGTGGCTGAAACTCGGTATGATTTGGAGATTCATCATAAAGAATAAATTATATCGTCATTACGGTGACCATATCCGGAATGCAAATGATTTTCTGCGTGAACTTGATCTCGGTATAAAGAGGAGAGAGATAGAAATCTATGCTCAACTGGCTCTGATATTCAGCAATTATATAAAGGCAAGAGGCCTTGATGTTTCAATCAGGAAGCTGGTCATGATTGCTCCACTATGCAAGAATGAAGCAGACGCGGAAATCATTACAGAATGGGTAGATAAGGCCATCAACTTGCCTACTCAAGCTCTTGAAGATGAGATTAGAGAAGCAAAAGGACGGTTACCAAGAGATAGATGTTCCCATCCGGAAGACAAGCAAGAAATGTGGCTACGATGTTCAATGTGCGGTAAATGGATTTCACCAATCAATAGATAAGTAAAATAGGTCTTTACTATTTAATTTAAATTCGCTATAAAGGCTTTCATAAAGTTAAATTACAGGAGGGTTTTATGAAAAAGGTTTTCAGTGGTTTTGAAGATAGCGTAACTAAACAGATTATTAATTGGGTTACGACTCGGTAGGCATGATTTACCCTGTTCCAAAGCCTGTAAAGGTTCAGAAAAAGGCACGGACTTACCTTCCTAAGATCAAGAAAGGTGTCCGTGCTTCTTTGGAAAAAAAAGCAACAACAGCATGGAATATGGCGGTTCTGAAGCGAGATGGCTTCAGATGCCAAGCTGTACGTATAGATGGTTCGAAATGTAATGCATTAGCTTTAGATCCGCACCATATCCAGAGAAGGTCATTTAAAGCCACAAAATGGCTTTTAGAGAACGGAATATCATTATGCTGTTACCACCATAGGGAGGACTTAACAAACCTCAAGGCAACCGTTTTACGCTCGATAGGTAAGGAAAGAAACGATAGATTGAAGAGCATTGCACTTAACTCTCCTATACCAACCGATGAAGAATTGCATGAAATAATTAAAAGGTTGATTTCATCATGAAAGCATTATCAAGATTCATTAAGAAAAATTTAAAATCAGAGAAAAAGACGCAGGTATCTCTTGCTGATTATCTCGGATTATCTCGGCAGGCATTAACATATAAATTCAAATATAATAAATGGTCATTAGACGATATGCGGAAAGTATCGGCCTTTTTTAATATAAGTTTGCTCGACCTTATTCGTAAATCAGGACAAAAATAAACGGAGGTTTATTATGAAAGGGATCATTAGTCAATTTGGTGGTTGGTCATCAATCATTATCGTCACCATCGCGCTCGTTATGTGCGGGCTGTATTGGTCGCAGATGACGAAGGTGCGACAGGACATTATGAGCAAATCCGACGAGGAATACATTCTCATGGTGCTGCGGCAGAAGTCAGCCGACGACTGCGTGCTGACGCCGATCAGCGAGGGTGTGTGGGCGTGCAAAGAATTTAAAAGCGGGAAAATATTTATGGTGAGACGATGATTTATCAAGGCGACTGCATAGACATCCTGCCGACGCTTGACGCTGAATCGGTTGATTCAATTGTCACCGATCCGCCCTACGGCTTGTCCTTTATGGGGAAGGATTGGGATCACGGCGTTCCGGGTGTGCCGTTTTGGGAAGCGGCGTTAAGGGTAGCGAAGCCCGGCGCGTTTATGCTGGCCTTTGGAGGAACCCGCACCTTTCATCGTTTGGCAGTCGCTATCGAAGACGCGGGATGGGAGATTCGGGATACGGTGATGTGGGTGTATGGGAGCGGATTTCCGAAATCTCATAATGTCGGATTGAGAATTGACAAGTTGCATGGTGCTCCGGATAGAGGGCATAGAATTGCCACCGCAAACCGTTATCATCCAGATGGAACGCTTGAACCTAACGGAGAACTATTACCAGCATACGAAGCCAAAACCGAACAAGGCAAGAAATGGCAAGGTTGGGGAACCGCACTTAAGCCAGCATGGGAACCAATCATTGTTGCTCGTAAGCCTATTGTCGGGACAGTTGCAAATAATGTCATGAAATACGGAACAGGGGCGATAAATATAGACGGGTGTAGGGTCAATGTTGATTTAGAAAATGAACCTAATTCAGGAGATTCCTATTATCTGAAAAGAGGGAAAGAATATCCAAATCAAGGCAAATCTTCATCCAAGATAATGGGAACAAAAACAGAAAGAGTGGGAATAACTATTGCAAGGGGCCGTTTCCCTGCCAACCTGATCCACGACGGTTCGCAAGAAGTGTTAGATTTGTTTCCACAGACAAAGAGTGGAAGTGGTATAAAAAAGAAAGCAACAGGAACAGCTAATGGTATTTTTAACATAAATAAGATTGATGGAGAATATCTTAATGGCGACTCCGGTTCAGCCGCCCGCTTCTTTTATTGCGCTAAGGCTTCAAAACAGGACAGGGACGAAGGGTGTGGCGAATTACCGTTATCGGATTGTGGGATGATGGAAGACGACAATTATCCCATTAAAACAGGAAGCGGAAATTTACGGGAAACAAAACGCCGAAATAATCACCCAACCGTTAAACCCACCTCTTTAATGCGTTACCTTTGCAAACTTGTCACGCCTCCCGGCGGCACTATCCTTGACCCGTTCATGGGTTCAGGAAGCACAGGGAAAGCGGCGGCACTTGAAGGGTTCAGGTTCATTGGAATTGAATTGGAAAAGGAATACACAGCAATCGCTGAAAAAAGAATTATGTCGGCACAACCACTATTTGCGGGGTTAGAACTATGAACCAGCTCTCCATCGAAGACTACATCAAGACGGCCCGCTACGAAGGCCCGGTGAACGCCGCCGACTGCGCCCGGCTTGAGGGACAGACATTGCGGATTTACCGCCTGATGATCGACGGGACATGGCGGACGCTGGAAGAGATACAGCGGGCCACAGGTGATCCGCAAGCTTCGATTTCCGCTCAACTGCGCCACCTAAGAAAAGGACGTTTCGGCGCCCATATCGCGGACAAGCGCCGCCGTGAAACTCAATGGGAATACAGACTACAAAGGAGGGCAGCATGATCGGCTACTATCCAGAATTACACACCGAATACGCGCGACGCAAAGACATTGAATGTTACGACATTGAGGCGCGGCAAAAAGAAAAAGCCCTCGATGACGGCCAACAGGAAGGCAACGAATACAAGAAGTCTATTCCCGGTACGGCACCGGTCACCAAAGGCCGACGTGTTGTATGATTCTGGCGGAGGGGGGACAGTGTATGACCCCCCTCCAAAGGAAAGGAAGGAAGCAGATAATTTATTAAGGAGGATTAATTTAATCGTACATATGATGGACAATAACGATTGGAAGGTAGCCCATGCGATACTGGTTGCTGGAGACCCTAAGGGTAGAATGACCAGAGGGTTGGTAACGGATGTCTATTTTAAATATGCCGGTAAAACAGGTGTCTTGCGAAAAGAAAACCAAAAGGGGGGGGAGGGTCAATGAAAGATTTAAAATTAGTATTGGGTACGCTACATTGGGTATCAAGAGATAAATTAACTGCAAATGATTATAATCCCAATAAGGTTTTACGCGAGAATCTGGATTTGTTAAAGCAATCAATTTTGACTAACGGGTGGACTCTACCGATTGTTGTGAGGCCTGATTATACGATCATAGATGGATTCCATAGATGGACAATTGCAGGAGAGGAACCATTGCTCAGTCTTTTAGGAAATGAAGTGCCGGTAGTCATCGTTGACCATGATAATGAGAACAGCAACATATACGGGACGATTACCCACAATAGAGCCAGAGGTCAACACCTGCTCGATCCCATGAAAGCCATTATAAAGAAGCTGAAGGATAATGGCGTTTCTGTGCCTGAAATCTGTAAGCAGTTGGGAATGAAAACAGAAGAGGTATTCCGGTTAAGTGATATGTCCAGAGATGACTTTTTAAATCTGATGATAAAAGAAAAAACGTACAGCAAAGCAATGTTGCATACGAAGTCATGATGAGGGGATAGGATAACAGCACCAAAGTTACACGGAAGAATTTTAATAGCCCAGTGTTGTTAAAAAGAAATTGAACTGAAGTATTCTCAATCTCAAGTCATGGAAGTATTAAACACTGTAACAAAATTAAACATATAGAAATAATTTATTCATGTAGGGAGTCATAGGTTCTTTCTGGCAGTTTAAAAGACATACGGGTCTCGGAGCCACATATTTTAACTGCGTTCAACTTTTCATGTTGCTGTAACTTTATGGATTTTCACTATGAAGAATGAAGATAAACAAAGGATAGATAAGCTACTAGCCCTTGGCATACAGGCTAAAGAGGCTCTCTATTTCGAACTGTTAAAAAAGTTTGATAAACGGGAAAAGATGACAATCTATGAACAGAGAACGTTTAACAGCTTACATAAGGAACTAAAGGAAATTGCAGACAGGGAATCTGAATCAGATGAGAATAATATCGCTTTAAAATTCGGTGCCGCCGCTAAATATCTTGGCTATTCCACAAGGAAGTTATCACATCTGGTTACCATAGGAAACATTAGGCAGGAACCTAACGGTGATTTCTTAAGGAAAGAACTTGATAGATACGTTGAGAGTCAGGGTGGCAGGAGCAACGACAGAGCCTTTGAAATCAAGGAACGAGCAGATGCAAAACTGAAAGAGCTGAAGGTTTGGAAAGAATTGTTCCTGCTCGAACAGCTTACCGAACAAAATGTTCCGTTAAAGGAAGTTTATAGAGCATGGGGAGCACGATTAAAAGAGTTATCCACTGCCATAATGAGCTTACCAAACTCATTACCACCGAAGCTTGAAGGTAAGGACAGGCATGATATGATGGTAATCATAAAGGAAAATTGCCAAAACATATTGAATAGTGACAGACCACAAAGAAGGTTATTTTAGATGCTTAAATTGTGGTAACAGGTTTACCAAACAAGATATAATACAAGAACAGAAAAATAAAAGAGAAAAGGAGAAATTATTATGGAAGAGATG
>Ga0255343_1000499_pt1 | contig 61138 bp, 75 predicted proteins | sample wastewater_treat_4_FD_192413 | JGI IMG/M metagenome (GOLD analysis project Ga0255343, IMG submission 192413) | Wastewater microbial communities from Lulu Island WWTP, Vancouver, Canada - plant16 | ecosystem: Engineered > WWTP > Wastewater > Unclassified | place: Canada: Vancouver, British... | reverse complement strand
TGTTATCTTATCCATAGCAGGTTGTGGTTTCTCCTTATTGCTTTTATTGGCGTATTAACAATAACGGATACTATCACTTCCTGCTATTTTTCATTAGTCACTGTCCAATATGTAGTGTAATCCTACACACCAATTTCGTTACGTTATTAAAATAATTATTAAAATAATTGCAGATGTGTGGTAGAATTCTGCTCTGCCGAAATTTCCAGAATAGTTGGAAGTTTGGTTGGAAAATCGCAACAAAGACCCTAAATTGTGCAGGGTTTCCTCAAAATTGAACGAGGAAATTGCGAAAAATGCCTTGCATAAGCATGGGGTGTGTGATATATTTGGTAGGCTGCCTTTCAGGCGGTTCTTTAATATGGCAATTTAAGAATGTATCCCGAGTGGACAGAAGCGTTGCATAGGGTGCATTAACTGAATTGTGCGGAGATGATGCGGCTAGCCCAGGCCGACAGTCTTGCAAGAATTATTAAAACAGGAGAATAGAATGTTAAAAGGGCTAATAGGTAAAAAGATCGGAATGACCCAGATCTTCGATGGAGACGGCCGCGCCGTCCCCGTAACATTAATCGAAGCTGGGCCTTGTTTTGTATCACAGATCAAAACCCTGGCAAACGATGGCTATAACGCCGTTCAGCTGGCTTTTGACGAAGTGAAACCAAAACGCCTCAGCAAAGCTGAGCTTGGTCATCTGAAGACCAACAAGCTTCCCCCAGTGCGCACGCTGCGCGAGTTTCGCACCAACAAGTTAGACGGTATCAATCCCGGTGACGAGATAAATGCCTCTGTGTTTGAAGTCGGCGAATTTGTCGATGTGATCGGCACGTCCAAAGGAAAAGGTTTTGCCGGCGCGATGAAACGTTGGGGTTTTGGCGGTGGAGTTATGACTCACGGTCAGTCAGACCGTCAGCGCTCTCCCGGTTCGTCTGGTTCCGGTACGACTCCAGGTCGTGTTTTCAAAGGCAAGAAACGACCCGGTCGTATGGGTAACGAACGGGTAACCTCTTCCCACATCCGTGTCGCGTTGGTCGATCCTGAACGCAACCTGATCGGTGTGCATGGATCTGTTCCTGGCGCTAAGGGTGGCACCGTCATGATCAAGGCGGCTCGCAAGCAGTAGGCTTGTGGTGAATGGAGAATGTGAAAATGAAAGTTGATGTTTTTAACTTAAAAGGCGAAAAGACAGACAGCATTGAACTGCCAGAAGAAATTTTCGGCGCCAAAGTTAATGTTGATCTGATGCATCAGGCTTACCAACGCCAGATGGCTAATGCCCGTTTGGGTACTCACAACACCAAGCGACGCGGCGAAGTCCGTGGCGGCGGTGCAAAGCCCTGGAAACAAAAGGGTACCGGTCGCGCACGACGCGGCAGCATGAATCATGCTCAATCTGTGGGCGGCGGTCGCATCCATACCCCGAAACCCCGCGATTATTCCCAAGCGATGCCCCGCAAGATGCGCCGCGCCGCATTGCGCTCGGCTCTGACCGTGGTTGCAAACGGCGAGAAACTAATCATGCTCGACAGCATTGAGATGAAAGAGGCCAAGACAGCTGAACTTGCCAGGGCTCTCAAGAACCTGACCGGCGATAAGCGCGCGTTGGTGCTTGTGCCTGATAAAAGCGAAAAAAGCGAAAATCTGATCAAATCCGGTCGCAATCTGACCGAAGCGAAACTGTTGCAGGCAAACTACCTCAATATTCGCGATTTGCTCAGTTTCGAGAAAGTTATTATCCCACTTGCTTCACTTGAAGTGATCAAGGCTTATTTGGGATAGAAAGGGTAGCAGCATGAGCATCTCAGTGTTTGATATCCTGCGACGCCCTGTCGTGACCGAAAAATCAAACTATCTTGCCAGCAAGCTGGGCCAGTATGTGTTTGAGGTAAAGAGCGATGTGACCCGTGAACAGGTCAAAACCGCTGTTGAAACCGCTTTCGATGTCGACGTTGTGCGTGTCAATATCATCAATTTGCCTGCCAAGGCACACCGCAACTCCCGCAACCGCCGATTGGTAGTGCGTAACAGCGGTTATAAGAAGGCGATCGTAACCCTGAAACCGGGTGACAGTATCCCTGTGTTTGAAGGAGTGGAATAATGGCAGTTAAGATTTACAAACCCACGACTCCTGGTCAGCGCCATAAGAGTGGCTATGGCTTTGAGGAAATTACCAAAAGCAAGCCCGAACGCCGTTTGACCGTTATCCGCAAGCAGCATGCTGGCCGTAACACACTGGGCCGCGTGACTGTCCGTCATCGTGGCGGCGGCGCCCGCCGTCAGATCCGTTTGGTTGATTTCAAGCGCAACAAAGCCAATATCCCAGCCAAAGTTGCCGCAATCGAATATGATCCCAACCGCACAGCTCGTTTGGCTTTATTGCATTATGCCGATGGCGAGAAACGTTATATCATTGCCCCAATCGGTGTTAAAGTTGGTGATACCCTGATGTCCGGTGTCGGTGCTGAAATTCGTCCTGGCAACAATCTGCCTTTGGCGAACATTCCGATCGGTACCACCGTTCACGCAGTTGAACTACACCCCGGCAAGGGCGCTCAATTGGTGCGCTCGGCTGGCACCTCCGCTCAACTTCTGGCTAAAGAAGGCAAGTATGCCCATATCCGTATGCCAAGCGGTGAGGTTCGCCTGGTTCTGCAGGAATGCAGCGCCTCGATCGGTCAGGTCGGTAATGTGGAACACAGTAATGTCAAACTTGGCAAAGCCGGTCGCAAACGCCACCTTGGACGCCGCCCCGAAGTCCGCGGTTCTGCGATGTCCCCAAGGGACCATCCTCATGGTGGTGGTGAAGGACGTTCCAATATTGGTATGCCTGGTCCAAAGACCCCATGGGGCAAGCCAACTCTTGGTTACAAGACACGACGCAACAAGCGTACGGATGACATGATTGTTCGCCACCGCTCGAAAGCCAAGCGCAAATAGCGGTTGAGAGACAGAAAAGGATTTTGAAATGTCGCGATCATTGAAAAAAGGGCCATTTGTAGACCCGAAACTACTACAAAAAATAGAAGATATGAACCAGAAGGGCGAAAAAAAGGTTTTGAGGACCTGGAGTCGCGCCAGTACCATCTTCCCCCAGATGGTTGGTCATACAATCGCTGTCCATAACGGGCGCCGTCATGTTCCAATCTATGTGACTGAAAACATGGTTGGTCATCGTTTGGGCGAATTCGCGCCTACACGATGGTTCCGTGGGCACGTTGCGGAAAAGGGCAGGTAAGAGATGGCACAGGAAATTACCGCAAAGCTCTCGAACTATAGAGAATCTGCCCAGAAGACTCGCTTGGTGGTTGACCTTGTTCGGGGTAAGAAGGTTATGGAAGCGCTTGATATTCTGAGCCTGACTCCGAAAAAAGCTGCCGCTCCGGTTCGCAAGTTGATTTATTCGGCTATGTCCAATGCAGAAGAGAATTTTGGCGTAAGCCGTGATGACCTCGTCGTTCACCAGATCTTTGCCGACGAAGCCCGCACACGCAAGTGGCGTCGTTTCGGGGCACGCGGTCGGTTTAAGCCTGAACTGAGACGCAGCTCTCATGTGACGGTCATTTTGCGCGAAGTCGAGTAGAGGTAAGGAGAAACTATGGGTCGAAAAGTACATCCAATTGGTTTTCGTCTTGGCATCAACAAGCCCTGGTTAGGGCGCTGGTATGCCGAAGGTAAGGAATATACCGAACAGTTGCATCAGGATTTGAAACTGCGTGAGATGGTTATGAAAGATACTGATCGCGCCGGCGTTTCCTCAGTTGAGATCGAACGCTATCCCGGCAAAGTGAAGGTCACACTGCACACTGCCAAACCTGGTATTCTGATCGGTCGCAAAGGCGAAAACGTAAAAGAAATCAGACAAAAGCTCGAAGCTTTGACCGGCAAAAAGATCGATCTGGAAGTTAAAGAGATCAAATCTGCCGATACCGATGCGTATCTGGTTGCTCAAAATATTGCCAGCCAACTGGAACGCCGTATCAGCTATCGCCGCGCAATGAAGCGAGCAATCCAGCAAGCACTGCGCCAAGGCGCTGAAGGTATCAAGATCACTGTTGGTGGTCGTTTAGCTGGCGCAGAAATGGCTCGAAGTGTTACTTTGCGTGAAGGTCGTGTGCCGTTGCAGACGCTGCGTGCGGATATCGACTATTCCAGAGCCACAGCCAGCACGACTTTTGGGCAGATTGGTATCAAAGTCTGGATATACAAAGGCATCGTCATGGATCAACCCGAGGAAAAGGTTGAAACAACCGAGGGTGTTTATATTAGCGAGTAATTATCGTAACGAGTGAGGTAGCAGATTATGTTGATGCCAAAAAGAGTAAAGTATCGCAAACAGATGCGCGGCCGAATGAGAGGAAAATCCTATCGCGGCGCAAACATCAACTTCGGTGATTATGGATTGAAAGCCATGGACTGTGGCTATATGACTGCCCGCCAGATTGAATCAGCTCGTCGCGCAATCGTTGGCGAAATGAAACGTCGTGGCAAGGTGTGGGTGCGCGTCTTCCCCGATAAGCCCTACACTAAACGTGCTGCTGAAACCCGTATGGGTAAAGGCAAGGGCAATGTGGACCACTGGGTGGCAGTGATCCGCCCCGGCAGAATTTTGTTTGAGATCGGTGGTACCGATATCAATACAGCTACCAGGGCATTACGCAAGGCACGTTATAAGCTTGGTTTTAAGACCAAGATCGTATATCGAGATATATTAGGAGAAGGTTCATGAAAGCCAAAGAAGTTAGAGAACTTTCTGTAGAAGAAATTAAAACACAACTCATGAACACCCGGCAGGAGCTGATGAACTTGCGCTTCCAAATGGTGACCGGTCAATTGACTGATACCAGCCGTTTCAAGGTAACCCGTCGCAATATTGCCCGGCTTCAGACCATCCTCAACGAACGTGTTCGAGATGAGAAGGAAGGTGAGAAATGAACAAACGCCGTCGTTTAACCGGTATGGTCAAATCCAACAAGATGGATAAGACCGTTATCGTTGAAGTGACCCGTACCTATCAGCACCCCTTGTATCACAAGGTTGTGCGTAGCGCCAAAGACTACAAAGCTCATGACGAACTCGGCTGCAATGTTGGCGATAGAGTCGTTATCGTAGAGTCGCGCCCCTTCTCGAAGACTGTGACCTGGATGACTGAGAAGATTGTTCAGGTTGAGGTTCGTCAGGAAGGTGTTGCCAGCCAGGAAGAGACCATTGAAGAAGTGGAAGCCCTGGTTGCTGAAGAAGAAGCGGTTGAAGAACCAAGTGAAGAAGTTGCTGAAACAACTGAAGAGCTTGTCGAAGAATCTGCCGAAGTTGTTGAAGACGAAGAAGAGAGTGCGGCATGATTCAAAAGGAAAGTCGTTTAGTTGTTGCCGACAACACCGGAGCCCGGGAATTGCTGGTTATCCAGGTTGTTGGTGGTACCCGTCGCCGTTATGCCGGTGTTGGTGATATCGTCACCGCTACTGTCAAAAGCGCGACCCCGCAATCTTCTGTTAAGAAGAGCGAAATCATCAAAGCTGTTATCGTGCGCACTGCCAAAGCCTATCGCCGACCTGATGGGTCCACTATCTGTTTCGACGACAACGCCGCAGTTGTACTGGATAATGACGGTGTCAACCCCCGTGGCACCCGTATTTTTGGTCCGGTTGCACGCGAGCTGCGCGAAAAAGGCTACATGAAAATTGTTTCATTGGCTCCGGAAGTGCTGTAGTCAATGATAGGAGTGACCAGATGAAAATGAAGATTCGGAAAGGTGATCGAGTACGCGTGATGCGTGGTGACGACAAAGGTAAAGTCGGTGAAGTCATCCGTGTGTTGCCGAAAGAGAACTGTGTTGTAGTGCAGGGTGTCAACCTTGTGAAAAAGCATCAGAGGCAGACCCAAATGGGCGGTAAGACAATCCCGGCTGGTATTCGTGAATTCGAAGCCCCAATCGATTTGTCTAATGTTGGCCTGGTAGATAGGGCTTCTGAGAAAGAAACCAAAGAACCCCGCCGTTCAAGAAAAGCCAGGGCAAGCGAAGAAGTGAAAGCTGAAAAGAAGACTACTCGCAGCAAGAGCGCAAGCTCTGCTAAGGAAGCAAAGCCCAGGACCAGCAAGAAGACGGAAGCCGAAGGCAAATAGGCACAGGTGAGCAGATATGAACAGACTACAAGAACAATATAAAAACGAAATCGCTCCAGCCCTCTTCAAAGAGCTCGGGCTGGACAATGTTATGCAGGTTCCCCGCATCACCAAGGTTGTGGTCAACATTGGTGTCGGTGAGGCTTTGGATAACCCCAAGGCTCTGGACGCTGCTGTGAACGATCTGACCATCATCACTGGTCAGAAGCCTGTTGTCATCGCCGCCAAGAAAGCCATCTCCAACTTCAAACTGCGCGAAGGTCGCCAAATTGGCGTAAAAGTTACCTTGCGCGGTGAGAAAATGTGGGCTTTCCTGGATCGCCTGATCAATATCGCTTTGCCCCGTGTGCGTGACTTTCGTGGTATTTCACCCGACAGCTTTGACGGTCGAGGGAACTATACACTCGGACTGACGGAACAGTTGATTTTCACTGAAATCCAGTACGACAAGATTGACAAAGTCCGCGGTATGGAAGTCAGCATCGTAACAACTGCTGAGACAGATGATCAAGCACGCGAGCTTCTGCGTAAGTTCGGCATGCCTTTCAGGAAGGATAACTAATGGCTAAAAAGTGTATGCAATATCGTGAGATGCGACGTAAATATGCGGGTCGCGTTGTCAATCGCTGCCGTATCTGCGGCAGACCGCGAGGTTATATACGCAAGTTCGGCGTTTGCCGTATTTGCTTTCGAGAATTAGCGCTCCAGGGCAAGATCCCTGGTGTGACCAAATCATCCTGGTAATTGACCTGGAGGTATGAAAATGACTATGACAGATCCAATTGCCGATATGTTGACCCGAATTCGCAATGCCGCATCCGCGGGCAAAACCCTGGTCGCGATCCCGAATTCGAAGATGAAAAGCGAATTAGCCCGAATCCTGGTTGAGGAAGGCTATGTCGAAAGTTTTGAAGTCGTCGATGGTAAAACAAAGGGCAGCAAAGTTCTTCAGATCAAACTGAAATATATTGGTGAAAGACGCCAACGCCGTTCCCTGATTACGGGTTTGCAGCGCGTCAGTCGCCCTGGTTGCCGTGTTTACACCTCCAAGAAGGAAATCCCTTGGGTTTTGTCTGGGATTGGCATCGCGATTTTATCAACCCCTAAAGGGATCATGACCGGTCATCGCGCACGTAAAATAGGCGTAGGCGGCGAAGTCCTTTGTAAGGTTTGGTAGGAGGTAAGAAATGTCGCGTATAGGTAAAATGCCAATCACCCTGCTCAAGGGTGTGGAAGTAAAAATTGACGGGAATAAAGTTTCGGTCAAGGGTCCCAAAGGCCAACTGGAAGAAACTTTCTCACCTGAGATTAATATTTCAATGGAAGACGGAACCATTACGGTAACCCGTCCCAACGATCAGCCGCATATTCGCGCTCTTCACGGAACCACCCGCGCTTTACTCAACAACATGGTTGTTGGCTGCAGCGAAGGTTTTCAGAAGGTTCTGGATTATAAGGGCGTCGGTTATCGCGCTGAAGTAAATGGAACTGACCTAGTTTTGAACCTGGGTTATTCCCACCCGATTACCGTCAAAGCTCCGGAAGGAATCACCTTTGAAGCTGACGCCAAAACCCACCTGATCAAGGTCATGGGTCGCGATCGTCACATGGTCGGTCTGATCGCGGATCAAATTCGCAAACTGCGGCCACCGGAACGTTATCACGGTACTGGTATCCGTTATCAGGGTGAGGAAGTCAAACTCAAAGCTGGTAAAGCTGGAAAGACCGGTAAGTAGAGGTAGACAATGGCAAAGAAATCAAGAAATCAAGCCCGATTACATCGTCACGCTCGTGTGCGTAAGAAGATTTTTGGTACTCCCGAACGTCCTCGTCTGAATGTCTTCCGCAGCATCACCGAAATCTATGCTCAGATTATCGATGATCACAGCGGAAACACCCTGGTGTCGGCTTCCAGTGTTGATACCGGACTGCGCGCAGCAGTTGAAGGAAAATCAAAAATGGAACAAGCTCAGATGGTTGGCGAAGAACTCGCCAAACGCGCCAAGGAAAAGGGCATTACCACAGTGGTTATGGACCGTGGCGGTTACATTTACACCGGTCGTGTCAAATCATTGGCAGAAGGCGCCCGTAAGGGTGGACTGGAGTTCTAAAAGAGGATAATATGGAAGATTTTCAATCATTAGAACCACAATTCGATGAACGTGTGATCGATATCGCCCGTGTGGCAAAAGTTGTCAAAGGTGGTCGCCGCTTCTCGTTCCGTGTTACTCTGGTTGTGGGTGACAATAACGGGAACGTTGGTTTGGGTATCGGTAAAGCCGGTGCCGTGCCGGATGCGATGCGCAAAGCTACTGAGCGTGCTTATAAAAATATGCACAAAGTCAGCCTGATGGGCGGTACCATTGCGCATGAAGTTATTGGTGTTCAGAGTGGCGCCAAAGTTTTCCTCAAACCGGCATCCCCTGGTACTGGTGTTATCGCTGCGGGTGGCGTTCGTGCTGTTTGCGAAGCCGCAGGCATCACGGACATTTTGACAAAATCTTTGGGCAGCGCGAACATGCTCAATATTGTTCAGGCAACTTTTAATGCTTTGGAACAATTGAAATCGCCCGAAGTTGTGGCTGCCGAACGAGGAAAGAATGTTGAAGACGTAACCCCTTACTGGGAACGGAGGAGAAATGGCTAAGAAAAAAAGCAAAGTCCTTCGAATTAAGCAGGTAAAAAGCGGTATTGGTTATACCGTTCGTACCAAAAACACACTCAAAGCCCTGGGTTTTCGAAATCTTGGCGACGTTGTCGAACATAAAGAAAGCGATGCCCTGTTAGGTATGCTGGATAAGGTTTCCCATCTGGTGGAAATTGAAACAGTGGATGAGGAGAAATAAGAATGCAATTACACGATCTTAAACCCAATGAGGGTTCAAAGAGAAATCGCAAGCGCGTAGGTCGTGGTATGGCGAGTGGCTCGGGCAAAACTGCCGGTCGTGGTACCAAAGGACAGAACGCCCGCACAAGCGGTGGTGTTCGCCTGTATCATGGCGGCGGCAACCTGCCTTTCTATCGCAAGCTGCCTTTCCTGCGTGGTGTAGGTTTCACCCCTCGCAACCGCGTCCGCTATGCTGAGGTAAATCTGGATTCATTGGCAGATTTCAAAGCTGGTGATGAAGTTAACCCCGAGACCCTCAAAGAAGCTGGTCTGTTAAAAGGTAAAGGCCTCCCGATCAAAATTATGGGTCGTGGTGACATCAAAGTTGCCCTGAAAGTCAAGGCTCATAAAGTGACCGAAGGCGCACGCCAGAAAATTGAAGAAGCTGATGGTAGCATCGAGACCATCGAAATAGCTTAAGTAGCAATAGGAGAATACTTATGAAACGATCAGCCTGGCGCTTTTTATGGAAATCAGAGGATATCCGCAATAAACTGCTGATATCCTTACTCCTGCTTGCCATCTATCGTCTGGCAGCCAATATTCCAGTGCCCGGAATTGACCGTGCCGCTGTCGCTGGACTTTCACAGATGACTGGCGCGGGCAGGAACCTGGTCAATTTACTCGACCTTTTGTCCGGTGGCGCTGTTTCCAACTTCTCCATCCTGGCAATGGGTGTTTATCCCTATATTACCGCCCAGATTATTTTACAATTGCTCACCCCGGTTATTCCGGCTCTGGAACGCAAAATGCAGGATGATCCACGTGAAGGTCGGATTTGGATGGAAAAATGGACTGTCATTCTGACAATCCCGATGGCATTGCTGTCAGCTTTTGGGCAGATCAACATCTTCAACCAAATGTTGGATGGTAGTTCAATTATTTCCAACTGGGGTTTCACCGGCGCGAATTTAATGCCGACGGTTACCGCGATTATCGCGATGATTGCAGGTACGATGTTTGGTATCTGGATCGGTCAGCTCATTTCAGAGTTTGGTCTGCGCAATCAGGGTCTGTCACTGATCATCTTTGCTGGCATCGTCTCCCGGTTCCCGGTTGCGATTGCCCGCATGGTTGCTCAAAACGAGCCCTGGTGGGTCTTTGTAGTTGTTCTCGCGATCTTTATCCTGTCCATTGCGGCAATCGTTTATGTTCAGGGTGGGCGCAGAAACATCCCCGTGCTCTTCCCGGGTCGCCGTATTGGCAACCGCATGTCCATGCCCGTTCGCTCTCAGCTTCCACTGATGGTCAACATGGCTGGCATGATTCCGATCATCTTTGCTCAAAGCTTCCTGACCTTCCCGGCAATACTGTCCTCATTTTTCCTGAATTCCAAGGTGAAATGGATTAGTAATGTTGCCAACTGGCTTTACAAGGCTTTTGGCGGCGATACCTGGTGGTATCCGATCCTCTTCTTCCTGCTGGTGGTCGCGTTTGCCTACTTCTATACTGATGTGCTCTTCGCGCAGCAGAATTATGGCGAAAACCTGAAAAAGCAAGGCGCGCAGATCCCGGGCGTTGTTCGTGGTAAACCCACGCAGGATTATCTGACCCGTGTTCAGCGGCGCATCACTCTACCTGGCGCGTTTTTCCTCGGTTTGGTGGCAGTTTTACCTTTTATTATGGCTTTCCTGCTGCCTGAGAACAGCGCCGGCATACAGTTAATGCAGGCTTCGGGTTTGTTGATTGTGGTCGGCACCATCCGGGAAGCTGTGGAACTCATTGAAACTGAGTTGCGCATGCGCGGTTATGACGATCGACTGATCAACTAAATTGGAGAAAAAATGAGCGAGCGAGCTACTTATATTGTCATGTTGGGTCCTCCCGGTGCCGGGAAAGGAACCCAGGCGAAGGTTATCGCCGAAGAGTTAGGTCTTGTGCATGTTTCGACCGGGGATCTCTTCCGTGAAAATCTTAGTCGGGAAACCGAACTAGGAAAGTTAGCCGCGAGTTATATGAATATTGGCGAATTGGTGCCGGATGATGTCACTATCGCCATGGTTGAAGAGCGTCTGGGTCGGGAAGATTGTGTCAAGGGAGCTGTTTTGGATGGCTTCCCACGCACACCTGCCCAGGCAAAGGCTCTGGACGAGTTGCTTAACCGCATTGGCGGCAAGGTTAATCTGGTGCCCTTTATCAAAGTGCCGAACGAAGCTCTGATCGAACGCCTGAGTGGTCGTTGGATGAGCCGAAGTGGTCGTGTATATCACGCCCTTTACAATCCACCCAAAGTTAAATGGCTGGATGATGAGGACGGAAGTGAACTTTACCAACGAGATGATGATAAACCCGAAACGGTTGCCCATCGCATTGATGTCTATTACGAACAGACTTCACCTTTGATTTCTTACTATCAGGACGCTGGAATTCTGGTAGAGATAGATGGAACTCAGGAAATTGAAGCTGTCACGGAAGATCTACTGAAAGTCGCGAAGGCATAATGTACGGTTTTGAAACGGGTATAAACATTAAATCTGCCAGTGAGATCGCAATCATGCGGGAAGCCGGCAGATTGAACCGCCTGACCCTGGAAGCGGTTAAGGCTGCCATTGCTCCTGGTGTAACCACCGGAGAGTTAAATGAAGTGGCAGAGAGCTTCCAGCGGGCGCATGGTGTTTATTCACCCTTCAAAAATTACGATCCAGGCAACGGCGTGCCTTTTCCGGGCAGCATTTGCACCAGCATCAACGAAGTGCTGGTGCATGGCATTCCCGGAGATCGCAAGTTGAAGGAAGGCGACATTATTTCCGTCGATTGCGGCACTGTTTATCAGGGATTTGTCGGTGATGCAGCTTTCACCGTAGGCGTTGGCGAAATCAGCGCCAAAGCGCAGCACCTGATCGATGTGACTGCCAAAGCGCTTGAAATTGCGACCAGCCTGATGGTGATTGGCAATCGAAGTGGCGATGTTGGCGCGGCGATCGAAGAATATGTCGAGAGCGAGGGTTATTTCTGCACGCACACTTATACCGGACATGGAGTAGGGCGTGAAATGCACGAAGAGCCGCAACTGACCAATTACGGTAAACGCGGTCACGGTTTTTTGTTGCGAGAAGGCATGACGATTGCAATTGAACCGATGGTTCTGGTTGGCACACGACAAACGCGTGTACTACGCGACCGTTGGACAGTGGTTTCGAAGAATGGCGGCTTAACCGCGCATCAGGAAGACACAATTGCTGTCACCAAAGACGGACCGCTGGTATTGACGAGTCTTTAGAACATTGAAAATTGTAAGGAAAACAAGCTTATGCCAGGTTTTGGATTAGTTTGGGAGTATGATTTTTCCTTACTGGAAAAAGGAAATAATGAGTGAAAACCTTGCCAGAAGCAAGGGAAAGCACTATAATAAAAACTTTGCGGATAGAAGAAGGAGATGACTGATGAAAGTATCAGCTTCAATTAAAAAACGCTGTAAAATGTGTAAAATCGTAAAACGAGATGGTCGTCTTTACGTTATTTGTACTAATCCACGACACAAACAGCGACAAGGATAAGGAATTATAGAATGGCACGTATTGAAGGTGTTGACCTCCCGCGCAATAAGCGCATTCAGATTGGCTTACGCTATATCTATGGCATCGGCCCAAAAGTTGCCGATCAAATTTTAGAAGCTACCGGAGTGGACCCAGATGTTCGCGTTAAAGACCTTCCCGAAGAAGAAGTATCAAAACTTCGCGAATACATAGGCCAAAACTTAACCGTTGAAGGCGACCTGCGCCGAGAAGTTCAGATGAACATTAAGCGACTGGTCGAAATCGGCTGTTATCGTGGTATGCGTCACCGCAGAAACCTGCCTCTGCGCGGTCAGAATACCCGCACAAATGCGCGCACCCGAAAGGGGCCCAAGCGCACTGTTGCCGGACGTGGTCGCCGTCGTGGAGCAACCAAGAAATAAGATCAACCAACTGACAATCCAATCCACCGGGTGGGGTTCCCTTTCTCCCCTGCGGCAACCTGGTAAAAGGCTTGTCAGACGTGAAAGATTGAGTGAGGAAGAATTATGGCTAAACAAGCACGTACAGCGCGCCGATCACTTGGCTCGCGCAAAGTCAAGCGCCAGATTTCAACAGGACAGGTGCACGTATTTGCGTCCTTTAATAATACTATCGTTACCGTAACTGATTTGCAGGGCAACACTGTTGCCTGGGGCAGTTCCGGTTCGGCTGGTTTTAAAGGCTCCCGCAAAAGTACACCTTTCGCAGCCCGTTTGGCAACCGAACAAACCATTAAAGTAGCCCAGCAGATGGGTTTACAGGAAGTGGAATTGTTTGTAAAAGGTCCCGGCCCCGGTCGGGAAGCTGCCATTCGTGCCGTCCAGGCACTGGGATTGAAAGTGATCAAGATCACTGATTTGACACCAGTTCCCCATAACGGCTGCCGGCCTCCAAAGAAACGCCGCGTGTAGTACAGAAGAAAAAGGAAATTAAGTAATTATGGCAAGATATACAGATGCAGTTTGTCGATTATGCCGTCGGGAAGGTGAAAAGCTGTTCTTAAAGGGAGCACGCTGTTATACCCCGAAATGTGCATTTGAGAAAAGAGCTTATGCTCCAGGTATGCATGGAAAAATGAGCGCTGCCCGCCCTGGTCGCCAGTCTGACTATGGCAAGCAGCTGCGCGCAAAACAAAAAGCCCGCCGCATCTACGGCATTTACGAGCGACAATTCCGCCGATTTTACGGTCAGGCATTGGCAATGCGTGGTCAGACTGGTGTCAACCTACTGATCATCCTCGAAACCAGTTTGGCAAACGTTGTTTACCGACTGGGCTTCGCTGCCAGCCGCGCACAAGCTCGTATTTTGGTGACCCATGGTCACTTCCAGGTCAATGGTAAACGCGCGGACATCCCATCCTATCGCATTTCGGTGGATGATGTCATCAGCGTCAAAGAAAGCTCACGAGATAACGCTTACTTTAAGCACCTGCGGGAAGAGGCAGAAGGTCGCGTTGTTCCAACCTGGTTGGCTCGTGACCTGAACAACCTGAGTGGACGCATGTTGCGCACACCGGAACGCTCTGAAATTGACGGAAACCTCAACGAACAACTGATCGTTGAATACTATTCCCGCTAATCAGTAGACTAGTACAGTCTTTCTTAGCAGTTAGACTGAACAGAGGTAAACGTGACAAGAATTAAGGAAATGGTATCACCAAAAGTAGAGCGCACAGATGAGTCGCGTGATTATGGTAAATTCACCATCAGCCCGTTGGAACGTGGCTATGGTGTTACCCTTGGCAATGCTCTTCGACGCACACTGCTGTCTTCATTGGACGGTGCCGCTGTCACATCCGTGCACATTACAGATGTGATGCACGAGTTCAGTACAATCGAAGGCGTACGCGAAGACGTCATTCAGGTCATGTTGCAGCTCAAATTGTTGCGCTTCAAGCTGCACAATGTTGAGTCAGCCAATATTCATCTGGATGTCAAAGGTCCTGGCACCATCACCGGTGCTGATATCGTCTGCCCTCCAGAAGTAGAGATCGTTAATCCCGAGCTCTACCTCTTTAGTATCAATGAGCCTAATGCTCACGTTGAAATGGATATGACGGTTGAGGCAGGGCGAGGCTATATCCCCGCTACTGACCGTTCGGCTCGTCTGGCAATTGGTGTATTGCCGGTTGACGCAATATTCTCGCCTGTAAGACGCGTAAACTGGGAAGTTACCAGCGCCCGCGTTGGTCATAGCACTGATTATGATCGTCTTACGCTTGAAATCTGGACGGACGGCACTTTATCTCCAGAAAAAGCGCTGATCGAGTCCTCACGCATCCTTATGCGTCAATTGAGCATCATCAGTGGCACCAGCGAAGACATGCTGACGAGATCTAACGATCCGGTGGAAGTTGTGGCGCCTGTGGTCAAACGAGAACAAATTGACACTCCAATCGAGCAACTTGAATTGGGTGTTCGCGTCTTCAATGCATTAAAGCGCCAGGGCATTACATCGGTTGGTGATGTGTTGGAACTCTTGGAAAAGGGCGAAAGCGCGATGCTCTCGATCCGTAATTTCGGTGAAAAGAGTCTGGTCGAACTTAAAGCCAAAATGGCAGAAAAAGGCTATCTGCAAGAAGAAGTGGAGAAAGAATAATGCGGCACCAAATTAAAGGATATCGTCTTAATCGCAGTATGGGTCATCGCAATTCCATGCGACGGACGATGATTAAACAATTATTTGAACATGAAAAAATTAAAACTACGCTCGCGAAAGCAAAAGCAATTCAGCCTGATGCTGAAAAATTGATTACCCTGGCAAAAAATGTCCAAAAAGAGGATGAAATCCTGCAGGTTAACGCTCGTCGCGCAGCTGCTGCCCAATTGGGAAACAACAGCGGTGAAATCGTCAAGAAACTTTTTGACGATATTGCCCCTCGTTTCACCTCCCGCAAGGGTGGATATACACGTTTGCTGAAATTAGGACCTCGTCAGGGCGACAATGCTGAGATGGTCGTGCTCGAGTTGGTGGCAGAGTAGTAAAAAATATTAGTAAAGCCTTTTGAAAGTTAAAAAGGCATGGCACATTACAAACTTATCCTTGCATACGAAGGCTCAAACTATAGTGGCTTTCAGAGGCAGATTGGTAAAAACAGCGTACAAAGCGTTTTTGAAGATGCCTTGAAAACGCTGGGCTGGCAGGACAGAAGCATTCTGACTGCTGGCAGGACTGATACAGGCGTACATGCCAGCGGACAGGTGATCAGCTTTCAGTTTGACTGGAAGCACGGTGACCTGAAGTTGCTCAAAGCATTGAACGCCAATTTGCCTGACGATATCCAGGTTCAGAGACTGGAGCAGTGCAGCGCGGAATTCCACCCCCGTTACGACGCGCTTGCACGCATTTATCATTACAAGCTCTATAGCAACCCTGTGCGTGATCCTTTGCGGGACCGCTTTGCCTGGAGGCTGGACATTCTCCCAGATTTGGAGTTGATGAACCAGGCTGCCTCAGACTTGATAGGAGAACATGATTTTCAGGTCTTTGGCAGAGCAGTTTCGGAAAACGGTACGACGACCAGAAGGATTGAAGAAGCCAAATGGGTGCAAAAAAAGACCGATGAAATGGAATTCACCATTACTGGTAACGCTTTTTTGTATCATATGGTTCGCCGAATCGTCTTTATTCTGGTCAAGGTCGGTTTAGGTGAAGTTCCGGTTTCGATCATTAAGGCGGGACTTCGGGACGGTCAGACAGGAATCGTGGCTTTGGCGCCTGCCAGGGGGTTGACCCTTGTTGAGGTGCTGTATTCGAAGGATGGAGAAGATAACAGTTTGCCCGGGCAGATTGCCGGGGTGTATTTTGAAAACGGAGAATGTTAAAAGTGAAAAAAACATATTATCCTAAAGGAAATGTTACCGGCGAGTGGTATGTGGTGGACGCTACTGGTAAATCCCTTGGCCGCCTGGCGACCAAAATCGCCGAAGTACTGGTCGGCAAACACCGCCCCGATTTTACCCCCGGTGTAGTGTTGGGTGATCATGTGGTTGTTGTGAACGCAGAAAAAATTGCCGTTCATCCAACCCGTGTTAAAGAAAAAATTTATTACCGTCACTCCGGTTATCCGGGTGGGCTGCACGAGATCGACTATACCCGTCAACTCGAAAAATTTCCCGAACGCATCATTCAATTCGCGGTTCGCGGTATGCTGCCCAAAAATCGCTTAACTGCGCGCTATATGGACAATCTGAAGGTTTATGCTGGTCCTGATCACCCCCATCAGGCTCAGAATCCAAAGCCTTTCGAACTGGAGTAATGGAGAGGAATTATGGCACAATATACTGAAGCAACTGGTCGACGCAAAGAGAGTACCGCCCGCGTTCGTGTATACGAAGGCACTGGCGTATTCACCGTAAACGACAAGGAACTGGTCGAATATTTCCCTCGCACTGGTGATGCTCCTGCTATTTTAGGCGCATTGGAAGCAACCGGACGCCCGGTGGAATCCTTTGATGTGACTGTCAAGGTCGAAGGCGGCGGGATAAGCGGTCAGCGCGATGCTGTCAAACTTGGTTTGGCTCGTGCATTGGTCGCGATGGACGAAGGTCTGCGCGGCGTTATGCGCCAGCATGGTCTTCTGACGCGCGATGCCCGTGTTAAGGAACGAAAGAAGCCAGGTCTCAAACGCGCCCGTAAGGCTCCTACTTACACCAAGCGTTAGTGGACGCGCCTGCCCTTTTGGGTCAGGGAAAGTAAATTTGCGATACAATCAAAAGGCTGTCCTTTATTGGGCAGCCTTTAATATTTTATGAACTCAGCGGGAAGCGCGCTGTCTGAAAAAGGAAGTACGATGAGTGGTATTACAATCGTTGGCTTAGGTCCAGCGGGCATCAATAGCCTGACCAAAGAAGCCTGGGAATGGCTGAGCAATTCTTCGATGGTTTTGGCGCGGACAAAATATCATCCGGTTTTTTCTGAACTGCCTGATACTGTGCAGGTGAGCAGTTTTGATGAGAATTATGCTGAAAGCGAAGATCTGGAAGAAACCGAAGAATATCTGGCGCGCCGGATGATCCAAATCGCTCTAGAGCGTGGTGAGCTTACCTTCGCGGTGCCTGGAAGTCCTTTCATCGGTGAACCACTGGTCAGAAAACTGATGAAACTGGCTTCTGATAGCGGTATTCCGGTTCGTGTGATTGATGGGCTAAGTTACATCGAATCTGTTTCTTCAGCTTTAGGCCTGGATCTGAATGATCGGGTTGTGGTCACGGATGCTTCGTCGCTTTTGAAGGTAGAAATACCTTTCTTTCCCCCTTCGCTGCAAGCCTTAATTTCGAACCTTCCGGAAGATTTGGAATTGACAGAACTGAAATTAACCCTAATGAACAATTATCCCGATGAATACCTGGTGAAATTGGTGCATAATGCCGGTTTGGCGGATGAGCTCGTTGAGGAGATCCCATTGTATGAGTTGGATCAGTCCCTGCACACAGGTTTCATGAGCACCTTGTACCTGCCCGCGCGGGAGAACGGACGCGGATTTGAGGACTTTCAGCAGATAATCGCCCGATTGCGCGCGCCGGATGGCTGCCCCTGGGATCAGGAACAAACGCATTTGAGTCTGCGCTCGCATCTTTTGCAGGAGAGCTACGAGGTGCTGGAAGCTTTGGATGAAGAAGACCCCGCGCACCTGCAGGAGGAGCTGGGGGATCTGCTTCTGCAAATTGTTTTGCATGCTCAGATCGCGACCGAAAATTGCGATTTTAACATGACTGATATCCTGGCTGGGATCAGCAACAAGATCGTTCGAAGGCATCCGCATGTCTTTAAGCAGCTTGAGGTTAATGGCATTGATGAAGTTTTGACTAACTGGGAACAGATCAAGGCGGAAGAGCGGAAAAAGAAGGGTGAGGAGCGTAAAAGCATGTTGGACGGCTTGCCAGTCGCCTTACCGGCTCTGAGCCAGGCGGATGAAATTCAACGCCGTGCCAAACGGGTTGGGTTTGATTGGCAAACGATCGAACCAGTGGTTGCCAAAATCCACGAGGAACTACAAGAACTCGAAGAGGCTGTTTCTGACGAGGAAAAACAATCTGAGGCTGGTGATGTCCTTTTTGCGGTTGTTAACCTGATCCGCTGGCTGGATGTTGACCCGGAAATGGCGCTGCGCGAAACAAATAATCGCTTTAAAAGAAGGTTTGCCTATTTGGAAGAAAGCGCAGCCAATCAGGGAAAACATCTGGAAGAGATGAGCTTTGAGGAACTGGACGCGCTCTGGGAAGAAGCCAAACAGTTTTTGCGGAAGAACGGAGAAAAGTAGCGATTCAATCGGATATGCGTCCTGATTTGGATCGTGTGATTAATAGGTAGGATGATTGGATGATAAATAACTTTCAGCAGGAAAGCGAAGACCTGATCCACGAAAAGGACGGCGCAAACAATCTGGGCGATTCGACTCAAAAATCGGAACTGGTTTGTCCCATGCCGACAGCGAAAACAAAAGAGGAGACAGCCAACAGCCAGATCGCGCGGGCGGCAAGCATCGTGATGATCGCTTATATCTTCAGCACGCTGGTTGGCGTTGTGCGTGGGATGGTGATCTCACGCGCTTTTGGCACCAGCCCGGAACTGGATTCCTATAATGCAGCAAATCGTGTGACCGAATTGCTTTTCAATCTAACTGCCGGTGGGGCTTTGGGGTCGGCTTTCATTCCCATGTTCACGGGGATGTTGACCCGCGGGGACAAAAAATCCGCCTGGAAGCTGGCGTCCGGTGTTATGAACACCATCATCGTGATCCTGATTCTCGTCACGCTTGTCATGTGGGTCTTCGCGCCGCAGATCGTTGAATATGGCTTGTTCGCGCTGGCACATGGCAATCCAGGTCAGGTCGAGCTAACGGTAAAGCTTTTACGCATCATGCTGCCAACCGTGATCATTTTTGGCATGAGCGGTCTGGTGATGGGCATGTTGAACGCGCACCAGGTCTTTTTGTGGCCGGCGCTCGCGCCCGCGATGTATTCGCTTGGCTTGATGGCTGGCACCCTGCTTTTACCGGAGTCATTTGGGATCGAACGGTTGGCGATCGGCGCTGTTCTAGGCGCTTTAGGACATTGGCTGCTGCAAATCCCCAGCCTTTTCCGCCTGCCTGACCGCTTTTATGACCGCATGGTTTGGTTCAAAGATCAGGCTGTTCGTCGGGTGCTGAAACTGATGCTGCCGCGTGTAATAGGGGCTGGCGTGGTGCAGTTTAACTTTGTTGCCAACACAATCATTGGTCTATCGTTGGGCGAAGGCTCAGCAAGCGCGCTGACCTGGGCATTCACGCTGATGCTCATGCCGCAGGCTGCCATCGCCCAATCAGCAGGGATCGCCTCCTTGCCGACGCTTTCGGCGCAGGTCGAGCTGGGGTGTAAAGAGGAATTCCGTAAGACCTTGGCTGGGATCTTACGGGCGATGCTGCTTCTGGCGCTGCCAGCTACGGTCGGTTTGATCGCCTTGCGAATTCCACTCATTCGGGTTTTATATGAACGCGGAAGTTTTGACACGCATTCAACTGAGATGGTCGCCTGGGCTTTGCTTTGGTACGCGATCGGGCTGACCGGGCACAGCCTGGTGGAAGTCCTCAGCCGGGCTTTTTACGCCATGCACGATACCAGAACCCCGGTAACGGTTGGCGTGATCGCCATGACGGGCAATATTTTGCTCTCCTTTGCTTTTTCCTCTCTATTTGGAAGGCTGGGATTACTGCCGTTGGGCGGTCTGGCTTTGGCAAACAGTTTCGCAACTGCGATTGAATGTGTCGCCTTGCTGCTGATCCTGCGTAAACGCATTGAGGGAATCGAAGGTCGGCGTATTCTGAGTTCAGCTCTCAAGGCTTTGGGCGCCAGCGCGATTATGGGTCTGGTTTTATACGGCTGGATGAGGGTGTTCGGGCAGCGAAATCAGCTGATCGTCCTGGTTTTGGGTGCGGGTCTGGGCTTTTTGGTCTATGTGGCAATCCTATGGTTCCTGAAAGTGCCTGAACTGCGGGCTGTGATCGGACGAATCAAAGGAAAACTGGCAGAAAAGGGTTGAAAGTATTGTCAGTAGTCACCAGTTGGTGTACAAGTCGATGAATGAAAAGATAGCAGCCTTCGAAAAGAATTTAAAATATTTGGGCGTGTCAGCGGATGCCAGAAGTGAGCTAATAGGCTTCGTTGAGCGCAATTATGGGCGAATGGATTCCTTGGCAAGCGGGGCTTATGAAGGTAAGATTCCGAATTTTCCAATTTACCGCCTGATGCCCCTGAGCCGTCTGGCAGTTTTGGTCTGGAAACTGACCGAGATCCGGCAAAACTACCTGACAATAGGCGTTTCTGAAGAGATCTACCGCGATACGATCGGTGATATCGCGCTGCGACAGCAGTTGTATTATACAAAAACCGCTAAAATTGGTCTCAGTAAGGGCGATTGCAACTGGTTACGTCACCTGAGTTATGGAGATGTTTTTAAACTGGGTGTTTTGCAGTTTCAGCCTTTTGAAGTGATCTATTTGGATGAGATCTGGGGGAAAAAGCCGGGTTTTCGCTACCGCGAGGAATTGAAATCACGCTTGCCAGCTGGCAGCCCGGTGGTGAATGTGCATATCCAAAAGGGAACAGACCTCGAAGTGGGTAAGGTGAAAGAATCTTTTGCCCTTGCCAAAGACTTTTTCAAGGAGGTCTTTCCAGACAAAGCTTTTGAAGCCTTTGTCTGTTATTCCTGGCTCTTGTATCCGGGCTTGCGGGAGATATTGCCTGCGCATAGCCGAATATTGGCGTTCGCGAATTGCTTTGAGATCCTTGGTGTTTCGAAGAACAGAGAGCAGGCGGTCGAGCGAATTTTTGGCAAACGTTATCGCGCGAAGGCGGATCATCCACAGAACACGAGCTTGTAAAGGGCGGCATTGGGGAGGATGGACTGCCTGGGCTATGCCATTGGGCTGATCTGGTGGTGAAAGCCCCTGCCTTCACCAAGCCTGTTAGTAAAATACCTGAGCCTGTCAACGCTTGTTTTTTTTGTCTCCGAATGGCAGGCAGACCTTATATAAACCGATCATCGTAAGTGTAAATACCAAAGTTATAATATCCTTATCACTCCAAACATTCCAACAATAGGCTCCCTAAGGAGGGAAAATGGACGAAAATAATAAAGTAACAAAGAGACAGATCCTTCAAACCCTCTCTCTTATCTGGCTGGCCTGGTTCATTGGGAATCTCTGCGCCAATGCTCTTTTTTATCTTGGCGCGGATTTTAGATCGCAATTATCTGCTGATCTTCAATCTGTCACCTATCACTGGGGCACACTCATCTACTATATAACCGTCGCGGTCGTGGGCATAGCCGCAAGTGTTCACTTCATCAAAACCTGGAAGCTGCCGATCAGTTTGATGCCGGAAAAAATAAACCCGCGCTTTATCTTCCTCAGTGTGGTTCTGTTAGCATTGTTGATAGGTTTGGGGATCATGGCTATCAGACAGGATTTTCAGCTTACGTTGAGAGAGGTTTTCTCCGGAAGCTTTTCATATATAGTCTCCCCGCTTATCCTGCTTTTGCCGACGATGGTCGCTTATACGCTGATGTGGTACGGTTTGTTTTTGCAAGGCTTGATCAAAGTGTTTGATGACACGCTACGTGGAAAGGTGTTTACCGTTTTGTTGACCTCTTTTGTTTATGCCATCTATCATTTCGCGAGCATCAATGAAATTCAAAGTTTTTCTGGCATGATCGAGGAGATCCTGATCACTTTCGGCATCAGCGTCGTCATAGCTGCCTATGTGCTGCTTAGTAAGAGTCTTGTAGTGGCTTTTGTTGCCAATTTGGTGTTAAATTTTCTGATTTTCTCGCCTGTCGCGTCTTTTCATACCTCGCTCTGGAACTGGTTGCTTTCTTACGCTGTTGTGATTCTGCTGCTGCTCATATATCATTTTGCATGGGAAAAACGAGAATCTAAAATTTGCTGAGCCAGTATGTGGAGATGGAGCAGGTGCCTGCTATGCAGGGTATTGCCGCATTCAAGCCCATTAAAGTTTTGCCGAGGATCAGAAGGTTACCATTGTCTGAGATGTGGACGGGGATTTCCCCACTTGGCATTTAACCTCAGATCATAGAATTAGACATAAGTTGAGTACTAATAATTCCAAGATAAAAATTGATGGCTATCGCTAAATAGAATGTCGCTCAACCGCTGACAATTTAGGCGATTCATGAATGTGAATGATGTTAAGTGTCGAAAATTGCGAAGCCGAGGGTGCCGAGAGCGTCGAAAGTTTTGAAGCCGAAGGAACGATACCAGTCGTGCAAAACGGCATTACTCTCATCGAGGTCGGTCATGAGCACGATCTGACGGATGCCAGCCAGCTTTGCCAGCATCTGACGCATCAACTGCGAACCGACGCCTTGCTTGTGATACGTTGGTCGCACCAAAATGTCCTGAATATAGGCGATCGTGGCTTCATCGCTCAGGGCGCGGATGAGCCCGACCAGGGCGTCGCCCTCCCAGGCGCTGATCACGATCGTGCTGCGCTCCAGAGCGGCTTGCAGACGGGGAATATCCCTGGTGTAGGCAGTCCAGCCGACCGAATCATATAAGGCGAATAATTGTTCCGCGGGGAATTGCTTTTGAGCCGAGTAGCGAATCTTCATCTTATTTCATCAATAACCAGACAACGAAGGCGATCGCGATGCCCAGCAGCATGCCGACGATCGCTTCGGCAGGGGAATGCCCGATGATCTCACGCAATTCGGTCCGATAGCTGTCGGCGATTTTGTGGTCCGTGACGATGCTGCGCAAAATGTGGTTGATGCGTTCGGCGTGATAGCCAGCCTGACGGCGAACGCCAGTGGCGTCATAGATGACGATGCCTGTCATCGAGACTGCCAAAATGAATAAGGGGCTGTCCCAACCCTGGCTGAGCCCGATCGCGGTTGAAACCGCACTCATCAGGGAGGAGTGTGAGGAGGGCATGCCGCCCGTGTTGATCAGAAGCGACCAATCCCATTTTTTCGTGCGAATATAGCCGACCGGCAGCTTGATGATCTGCGCCAGGATCCAGCCGAGCATGGCGGAAATGCCGATTGGTGAAGTGAAGAAAACGAGGGGATTGCCCACTAAAGCGCTTCCTCCGTGTCATTTTCAGCCTGACCCAGCGTGCTGACGCGCAATTGCGCGTTTTCGAGTAATTTGGCGCATTGGTCAGAGAGCTTTTTGCCTTTTTCGTACAGCTTAAGCGCTTCCTCAAGGGGCAATTCGCTGTTTTCAAGCTTTGTGATGACTTCCTGTAAAGCCGCGAAGGCTGCTTCGTAATTGATGGGGGGTTGTTCGGTCATTCGGTCTCCTTTAGGGATGCCTGGATTACGGCGGGCACTTTGCCGTCGATAAACTGTAATTCAACAGCCTGATCTGGCTTAGCCTGGCTTGCCTGGCTGAGAAGTTTGCCACTGTGGGCGTCGGTGACGATCGCATAGCCGCGATTGAGCACGGCGGTTGGGCTGAGCGTTTCGAGGCGGCTGCTCAGGTTCGCCAGACGCAGTTGGGCTTTGTGAAGATGGGTGCCGATGCTGCGGTCAAGCCTTTCGCGGAGGTGATCCATGGTTTGGATGGCGTTGTTGACGCGCTGCAGGGGGGAAAGGCGCTGCAGGTCAAAATTGCGCAATTCGAGCGCGTAACTGCGTGTAGCAATAACTTCTTCGATGGTAGCGGTCAGGTCTGAGCGGGCGTTTTGGAGGGTGACGGCAAGATCGTTGATCGAGATCGCCGTGGCGAGTTCCGCAGCCGCGGTGGGCGTGGGCGCGCGCAGGTCGGCAACAAAATCAGCGATGGTGAAGTCGGTCTCGTGTCCGACGCCTGTGATCACGGGGACGCGGGAATTGTGGATCGCGTAGGCGAGGTTCTCATCGTTGAAAGCCCAAAGGTCTTCGATCGAACCGCCCCCACGCGCCAGGAGGATCAGATCAAGATCGTTGATCTGGTTGAGCGCTTGCAAAGCCTGAATGAGGCTGGCGGGGGCTTCCACGCCCTGAACCTGGCTGGGCGCGATGGTAACTTTCGCCAAAGGCAGGCGTCGTGACAGCGTGTTGAGCATGTCCTGCAGGGCGGCGCCTGTGGCAGAGCTGACGATGCCAATGTGTTTGGGCAGCGCATGGATGGGCCTTTTGTGGGTGGGGTCAAAGAGCCCTTCCTGCTCGAGTTTGTTCTTCAGGCGTAAAAATTCCTGATAGAGCAAACCTTCGCCGAGGGCTTGCATGCTGTCAACATAGAGCTGCACCTGACCACCAGCGGCGTAGATGCTCATGCTGCCGTGGACTTCGACGCCCTGTCCGTCGCGGGGTGAAAAGTTGAGCCGATAGGCGGCGTTCTTCCACATGACGCAGCGGATCTGCGCGTCAGAATCCTTGAGCGTGAAGTAGAGGTGCCCCGAACGGGGTTGGGAGAAGTTGGAGATTTCGCCGCGCACCCAGACGTCGCGCAGGACGTCATCGGTTTCAAGCAGCTCGCGCAGGTAGTTGGTCAAAGCGGTGACGCTGAGGACGGTGGGTCGGAAAAAGTCGAGTTGGTCCATAGTTGAAGTATAAACGAAAACGCAGCGCATGCAGACTAAACCTTATGTTGAAAGGAAGGAGAGTGGTTGAACGACTTTGTTTATCCATGGCCCCCTGGCTGTGACGACTTGGTCGGGAAGTGACTTAGCCTAGGAAGCAATATTCGGGAGATTGAAGCAAAACTGGGGATTTTGGAGGTTTACATTGAGAGGATTAGAGGATGTGAATACAGCGTGGGGTATCCTGTGCATTTCTCACAATATTGCCAAGGTTGCATCTGTTTAGCAACTTTCCATTTATTGTATTCATACAAAGAGGCTGTCCAAAAAGGGCAGCCTCATGGTTTAATAAACTATTTTAGTAGTTGGAAGCAACGACTAAACCGCACATCAATGCGTCGTAAACATTGCCATACTTGCCCGCGTCGCCGATGACATCCACGCGCTCAAATGCTTCGTCAAAGGGCTTAATTTCTTCGCACTTGGTCGCGACGCCCATCGCCAGGACGACGGTATCTGCTTCGAGGCTGACCTTTTCACCGGTAGCCAGTTTTTCAACTTCCACCTTGCTGCCGTTGAAGCTGACAAACTTGTGTCCGGGGAAATACTGAACATTTTTCGCGTTCAGGCGATTGGTAATATCCATGAGCATGATCGGGTAGATGGCTGGCCCGATGCTATCCATCATTTCCACAATGCTTGTCTCGAAACCATCATGCGATAGTTTTTCCGCGACTTCCAGACCTGTCAGACCACTGCCGATGACAACTGTCTTGCCCTGAGCCTTGGCTTTGCCTGTCAGGATGTCATTTGCCAGATAGACATTTTCACTGTCGATGCCTGGGATGTTCGGGATATAAGGCGTTCCGCCGATCGCTAAGATCACATTCTTGAATCCCTTTTCTTTGAGCAATTCGGGGGTGGCTTCGGTATTAAGTTTCACCTTGACACCGGCAAGTTCAACTTCGCGCTGTAAGGTCTTGCTCAAGTCGGTGATGAGGAATTTGTAGTCGTCCACCTTATCGGCAACATTCAATGTGCCCCCAAGCACAGTATCTTTTTCGTAAAGGGTGACCTTGTAACCGCGCTTGCCCAGAACACTGGCTGCCTGCATTCCGGCGGGACCACCGCCAACAACCGCGATCTTCTTGTCGTCTTTAACTTTCTTGACATGATCGAAAGCGCTGTAAAGACCAAGTTTGGAATTCACCGTACAACGCGCCGTTCCGTAAGTTGTCAGACTTTCAAAGCAGTAGAGACAGCCGATACATTTTCTGATCTCATCTTCTCTGCCTTCGTAGGCTTTTTTGACCCATTCCGGATCCACCAGATGACCGCGACCAATGGCGACAAAATCGCTGACACCGTCAACGAGCAGTTGGTTCGCAAAAGCGGGGTCTTTGATCGTGTTAGTACCGATCACTGGGACACTGACGGCATCCTTGACCGCTTGGGTGACATTCTTCCTCCAGCCGGCAGGATATGAATAAGGCTCGATCGCGGTTTGACTTGAGAAGTAGTTACAAACGCTGACGTCGATGGCATGCGCGCCGGCAGCTTCCATTGCCTGAGCAATCTTGACACCTTCTTCCAGGGTAATGGTGCCTTCCTGGAAACCGCTCAGATATTCTTCTGCGCTGATCCTTACCAAAACAGCAAATTGATTGCCGCTGGTCTTGCGGATACCTTCAATAATTTCGGTGGTAAAACGCATCCTGTTCTCAAAGCTGCCGCCGTATTTATCGGTACGCTTGTTGTAATATTCGCTCATGAACTGCCCAAGCAGGTAGCCGTGAGCGCCGTGGACTTCAACGCCATCGAAACCGGCATCCTGGCAGTACTTCGCGCCGCGAATAAATGCCTGGACAAGTTCTTCCACCTGTTCGGTTGTGAATGGCGTGGGGACGATCTGCGTGATGGTCGGGACGTCGCTGGCTGAGTAAATGACGCCGCCGTTGAGTTCGGGCATATTGGTGTTGCCGCCGTGGTGCAGCTGGGCGACGATCTTGGTGCCATATTGCTTGACTCTTGTCACCATTTCGCGCAAGTCTTTGTGCTGCAAGGGTGTTGCCACCGAGACCTGACGGGGGAAGGCGTTGCCGTGTTCGTCGTTGACTTTGAAGATTTCGGTGACGATCAAACCGACGCCGCCTTTGGCTCTTTCTTCGTAGTGCCGGATCAAGGTTTCGGTTACCTGACCATTGAGTCCCGCAAACCCCATTGTCATCGCGGGCATTACGATACGATTCTTTAACCGCATTGGTCCGATTTGGCCTTTTTGAAATAAGGCTTCATACTTCATACTTCACTCTCCTTTTTGGTATTTAATTATTGATAGGTGGTCTTAAAACGTTGAAAGAAACTGCTGTAGCCCTATTAGCTACTTATACTATACTATACTATAATTTTGAGCTTTTTTCAATGTTAAGAAATAAGGCAGTTGAAAAAAAGCAATATTTTCGAACGGGGCTGGGAAAAGTTGGAAATTTCGCCACGCACCCAAACGTCGCGCAGGATGTCATCGGTTTCGAGCAGCTCGCGCAGGTAGTTGGTCAGAGCGGTGACGCTGAGGACGGTGGGTCGGAAAAAGTCGAATTGGTCCATAGTTGAAGTATAAACGAAAAAGCAGTGCATGCGTACGGAAGGTTGTGTTGAGAAATGGCAGGCCTCAATCTGGGTTTTCAGGATAAACAGTACACCCTACGGGCACCATCCTAACTGCCCCTTATCCTATTCCCCTCATCCCGAGAAAATACGAAGTGCTCGGGACGCAAGCAGTCCGCCCTTCGTTTTTGGCTGTGAATAAAAAATAGATGAGTTTTTTGAGAACTTGCACTATAATCAATCCTGAAAGAAAGGTGTATGATGAAAAGAAACGCTATATTTATCGCGATTGTTTTGACTATTATCCTGGGGGGATGTGTAACTGTGAACAAGGACGTTGAGGCTGAATTGAGGGCTACTTTGGTGGCAGTGAATGTTGAGCAAACTGTTCAGGCTGAAAAAATTGCCCAGCTAAATGAGTTGCTGGCGCAGCCAACCGCAACTTGCCCGGCATGTCCAACGCCAGAGCCTACATGCACCCCATTTGTTGTGACGGAAGCTCCGCCAACCCCGACACCCGCTCCGACCCAGCAATCAACCGGCAGCATCTCGGGCAAGCTTGGCTACCCTTCCGAGGGGATACCTCCTTTGCGAATTGTGGCATTTAACACTTACACAGGTGAATATTACTGGCAGAACACGGTGACCAACCAAACCAGCTACCGTTTTTCGGAATTACCCGAAGGGAGCTATCATGTTCTGGCTTACGTGATTGAGCATCCATCCAAGACTTTCTATGCCGCCTATTCCAACTTTGTGAAATGCGGTATGACCGCAAGCTGTCTTGATCATGGTCTGATTGTTGTTGAAGTTAAGGCAGGCCAGGAAACGACGGATGTCAATCCAGTCGATTGGTATGCAACCGACCCTACGGTTTTGGGCTGGCCTATAGACCCAACGATTAAGTGGGATTAAAGCGTATGATAAACAGAAAAAGAACCTTGAACTATCGTTTTGTTTTGAGCCTTTTGACATTTCTTTTTCTTGCAACGGCTTGCGGTTCCTCAGGCGATCCAAAAGGAAAACGGATTTTGACGGTCGAGTTGGTGCAACCGCAAACACAAGTTAACCAGGGACGCAGCTTTGAAATGCAACTCAAGCTTCATAATCCTGGCTTATATAACGTTCACGTTACTCGTATCACCTTGCCGAAAGAAGTGATGAACACGGGCAGGTATATTGGCTCAATTCCCCCGGTGACCATGAATTTGAACGAACAAGGCGACGGATTGATTGAAATGGATTTAACCATCGCGCCAACTGGCCTGGAAGTCTTTACTTTTCGTTTTGAAGCCACGCAAGCCGGAACTTTTAATGGACAAGGTAAAGTTAGCACCGATACACAGGACTATCCTTTTGATACCCAGATTTCAGTTGTTGGGGTTAACCCTGAGGGATGGGAACCAGGTATTTCGCCTCAAATTACGCCCACTGCCCTGGGGACTATTCCCTGGCAGGCAGTTGTGCAGATCGAGGCGATTGTCAACGTGGATGGACACAAACAGACCGGATGGACAGGTTCGGGTACGATTATCAGCGCAGACGGCTTGATTTTAACGAACGCTCACGTGGTGCTTTCAGATCGTTTTTATCGGGTGGAAGACCTGATCGTATCGCTGACGGTCGCGGATGATGCCCCGCCGGTGCGCAGCTACTACGCCAGCATCGTGCAGGCGGATGCCAACCTGGATATCGCGATCATCAAACCCTATCAGGACATCAACGGTAACAATATTAACTATAGTCTGTTGAATCTGCCTTTTGTGCCTCTGGGTGATTCTGATGAGCTGAGTTTGGGCGAATCGCTGACAATTCTTGGCTATCCTGGCATCGGCGGCGAAACGATCACGCTGACCAAGGGTGAGGTGAGCGGCTTCACAGCCGAAAGTCCCTATGGCAACCGGGCGTACATCAAGACCAGTGCGACGATCGCGGGTGGAAACAGCGGTGGGCTGGCAGTCAATGAGCGAGGAGAGTTGATCGGTGTGCCGACAGCGGTAGGCTCAGGCGATCTGGAAGATGATATCGTTGATTGCCGTGCCTTGCTGGATACAAACCGCGATGGTTATATTGACGAGAACGACACCTGTGTGCCAACGGGAGGCTTCATCAACGCCCTGCGCCCAATCAATCTGGCGCTTGCGCTGGTTCAGGCTGCGCAACATGGACAGGTTGCAATAGAAGCTGGGACGATAGCTGATGAAAGCTTTAATTCAGACGGTCAGGTTATTTTTGAGGACAATTTCGATAATCCCGATAGCGGTTGGGCTCGTTTGTCGACTGATTATGGCAGCACTGCTTATGAAGCTGGTGAATACACGATTTTTGTGCGTTCTCCGATGTACTACGTTTTCACTGACCAGGCGTTTAATTACGATCATATTGTTATCGAGGCAGACGTGCGCGTGTTAGCGACAGTTGGTGATGGTGATTTTGGCTTCATCTGTGGTTATCAGGAGAATGGGAATCTGTACATGCTCGAAATCAGCGAAGACGGTTACTATTCAATCTGGAAACAAATCAACGGTGAAGTAATCCCCCTTGTCGATTGGACCTATTCACAGAACATAGTAACCATTGGTCCGATGCGATTGAGCGCTCAATGTGGCAGCGATCGATTAGTTTTAGGTCTAAATGGAAAAGTATTGGCAAGTGTCTCGGATGCGGAATTCGTGCCTGGTGGGGTGGGAATGGTCGCAGGGAATTTTGAAGTGCCTGGAATGAAAGTATCATTTGATAATTTAAGAATAATACTTCAATGAGGTGATAAATGAAAATGCAGACAATGACCGTCCATCATTTGGTGAAGGGAGAAGATCTTAATCACCACCGCACGCTTTACGCGGGCAGAGGAACTGAATGGATGGTGGAAGCTGGCTTCATTGCGGCTTCGAGCCTGTTGCCGGCTGAATATGTGCTGTGCCTTAAAATTCATGGAATGGTCTTCTCCCGACCGGTGAACCCGGGCGAAGTGGTAAAGTTTGAGTCACGGATTGTGCTAACCGGACGCTCTCGTCTGGTGGCTTATATCCAGGCGACAACCAAGGATGAGCCCACTGTGGATGGTTTTATTACCTTCGTCTACATTGACGATGAAGGCAAATCCAGACCCCATGGTATTACAATCGAAGCAGAGACGGAAGAGGAAATCGAGATTCAGAAACGCGCCAGCATGCTCTAAGACTGGAAATTAAAAGGATAATAAGGGGCTTTTTTGATCAGACGAAAAGCTCTTTATTTGTTTAAAGAAACCTGCAATGCCCAAACAGACCAAGCCTAGAGAGGTGAGGATTGCCAGGATGAAATTGATGGGTTGGATGGGGAAAAGAAGGATCAGGAGTGGCAAAAGCATGCAGATTATCGCTAAGGCGATCCCACGCAGCCCGATGGGGATGAGAGAAGCAGAGACCAGATTTTCAGCCTGATTTTTGTTGAGAAGGTCCTGTCCCAATTGCAGTTGGGTGGCTTTGAGCGCGATCAGGAAAAGGGGCAAGAACTGCAAAGCATTTGTTTTGAAGAAGGATTGAGCCTTCACATGACAGAGCCTGAATTCTAGCAGAAAGCATACTTGGATGGGACGGGACGTTTACAAAATCCTTGAATTTGCGACTCAAATTGATGGCTTTAAGGACAGGTTTTGTGGTGCTCATTATAAAGGCATGTGGTTTTAGAATGGCTTGGCATCTTTGGAAAGCGTCAGTGTGACCGCGCCAGGACGTAAGCCAAGTTGGTTGATGAGATCCAACACAGCCAGGTTGACCTGATGGCTGGCCTTGATGAGGTCGGCATAAGCCGGGCTGGTAACGGTGTAAGCGATCTCAAAGTCAAGCGAAGTAGGGTTGAAGCCTTGCAGGCGAGCACGTTCAAAACGCACCTTTTCGATGGCGTTCAAGGCTTGTTTGATTTGCTCGGGCAAGTCTTCAAGAATCCTGGGATCAGAGTCGGTTGAAAGCAAGATCGAGATGACCTGCAATCGTTCTTCGAGACGGCTGAAGTTTTGCAAAGGATTGGCTAGCAGAGCGGAATTGCCGATGGTAAGGGCTTCACCAGACAGGTTTCGTAAAGTTGTTGATTTGAGCCCGATCTTTTCAACGGTTCCAGTGTAATCGCCGGTCCTGATGGTTTCGCCAACATCGAAAGGTTTGTCAAGTCGTATTGTCAAGCTGGAAAGCAGGTCGCTGATGAAGCTCTGAGCTGCCAGACCAATGGCGATGCCTCCCAGACCAAGGCTGGTGAAGATGCCGGCGATATTGAGGTTGGGGATGCTCTCGAGAATCACGAGGACGACGATGAGCCAGACCGCGACGCGGGCAACTATCGCGATGCCACGAATTGAAGAGCGCCGCGAAAGGTCTTCAGCCGGGACATTTTTAAGTTCACGCTCACTAACAAATGTAATGGCATGGTTTAGCCAATTCCCAGCTTGAAGCGCCAGGATTGTAATTAAAAGGACACGCAAAATTGACAAGAGATTGGCTGGCAAGCTCAGAAAAAGCGCACCAGCCCATAGCGCAAGCGCTATGCGGGTGTACCATTTCAACTGGCTAAGCAATCGAAAAATGATGAGAGGGTGCTCGGTCTTTTTGGATTGCCTCCTGCAGAGATAAGCTAATAGCTCGAGGACTATCCAAACCACAGAGGCGGTGATACCTGCTTGAATCCAGGCAGAGATGGGGTTGTTATTTAAGAGCTGATCCATACCAGTATTCTAACATAGGCAAGCCACCCTAAACTTGGAGCAGAAAGAAAACCCCGCTTTTTTATGAAGCTTTAACACTTAAGGTGTATATTTAATTTAGTTTTGCAAGCTTATGAACTTTTAGAGGTAAGATATGAATTCGAATAAAAATAGACTTCGTGTGATAACTTTTCTGTTGATCGTATTTTTGGTTTTATCAGCCTGCCGCCTCACACGGACGGGCAACCCGATTAGCGAAATTCCGTTTATTGGAGAAGATGAGCCGGTTCAAGCGGTTCCGACACTTTCTTCCGGGCAATCTGTCACGATCCTGGTGCCGGAATACACGGCATTGGAGGGCAGTTTGGAGGCTTTATACCAAAATGTAAGCCCAGGTGTGGTCTCATTACAGTACATGGACAGGCAAGGCGGTGGCCAGGGGACTGGTTTTGTGATTGATAAAGATGGGCATATCGTGACCAACTATCACGTCGCCAGTGATGCCCAAAGACTCGAAGTTCACTTTCCATCGGGATTGAAAGTTTATGGTGAGGTGATAGGTGTTGATCTAGATTCTGATCTGGCGGTGATTAAGGTGGAGGTTGATCCTGATCTGTTGGTACCTTTACCTTTAGGCGATTCCAATGCGATTCAGGTCGGGCAAACCGTTGTCGCGATCGGTAATCCTTATGGTTTAAGCGGAACCATGACAGTTGGTGTGGTTTCAGCTCGTGGACGTGTTTTGGATTCGATGCGTCAGACAGAAACGGGAACCTACTATTCCTCTGGTGATACGATCCAAACCGACGCGCTGATCAACCCTGGCAACTCAGGAGGTCCCTTATTGAATTTGAATGGAGAAGTGATCGGAGTCAACCGCGCCATTCAGACTGCCGGGATGAGCATCACTGGAGAAGCTGTCAATACTGGTATCGGATTCGCCATTTCATCCAACACGGTTCGCAAGGTTGTGCCGGAGCTGATCGCGAACGGATCTTATGCCTATCCTTATTTGGGTTTATCCAGCTTCTCGAATATGTCTCTGGCAATGATTGAAGAACTGGATTTGCCGCGGCAAACAGGAGCTTACGTGGCCCAGGTCGTCAACGGCAGCCCTGCGAGCAAGGCTGGTCTGCGCGGCGGAACTGTTCCAACCCAAATTCAGGGTTTGAACAAGGGTGGCGATTTGATCATCGCAGTGGATGGCATTGAGATCAAGGATTTCAGCGAGTTGATGAGCTATTTGGTACTCAACACCAGTGTCGGCGATGAGATCATCCTAACAGTCATTCGTGGTGAAGAAACTCTGGATGTGCCTTTGACCCTGGGTCAAAGACAATAAGATAAGAATCGGGTTTAGATGATGAACGTTGTATTGAACTTGCCCAGAAGAAGGGCAAGTTCAATACAACTTCGGGCACCAGGCCCGTCCTTATGTCGGGTTGAATGAATTGTGCGCAACGCGCCGATTCATTTAACCTCGACCACAAAAAAGTGCTACTTGGAATAGAAATCCTTGCGGATCTGAGGGTCGCGGGCAATTCCAGCCATGAGGATGTCCATCAGATTATGTAACAAGTCTTGTACAGTTTGATTCCTGCTGAGATCCATTGTGGGGTTGATTTCCTTGCCGGTGTCTTGCTCCAGGCGTTCCAACAGATAAGGTGAAAGCCAGTTGGAGATGGTCTCCAAGACATAAGCAGCCATATCTATATCGACCCAGGTGGCGATATCATCATGAAAAACGCCTTGAGATAAAAACGCATGAAAACGTCCGTCACCGGATAGACGCTGACCGGATTCGGGGTCAACCGAACTGATAATGGAATTGTCGAAGCGGTGGTGACGCTCAACTTGTGACAGCAGGGGGTGCTTGAGCTCAAAGATCATGTCCACCAAGACCAGACGAGAGAGGTAGCGGAAAGTATCAAGGCTGTTATCAGGCATTGGCAGGCTGGAAATCAACTCCACTTTCGTTTTTTGCACAATTTGAAGAATATGTTCGTAGAGATCTTCCAGATTTTCAAAGTATTGATAAAAAGAGCCTTTGGCAATGCTGGTTTTGCTGACAATCGCATTGACTGAGGCTGCTTTGAGGCCATTACTGGCAAATTCTTCAATCGCGACCTTTTCGATCAAGGCGCGTTTGTCTTTACTTAAATTAAAGAAGGTTTCTTTTGGCATCTTTCCTCTTTATGACCGACTGGTCATATTATACGCAAGTGAAAGCTTTTGTCAATAAATTCTTTCCACTTCAGGCTGTTTTCGGGTAAAATCCCAGCATGGATCACCTCTATAGCAATCGAAATGCCTACTTTAAACGTGATAGAAGCGCTATGTGTGCTTTTTGTGAAGCGCAGATGAAAGAAGATGGCTTTGGCAACTTAATTGTGCATCGGGGGGAACATTGCTTTGTGATCATGAATCTTTTTCCCTATAACAGCGGGCATATGATGGTGGTTACAAATGAGCATACCGATATGTTCAGCGAATTGCCCGCTGAGCACATGGCCGAGATAACAAGCCTGATCCAAAAGGCGATCAAGGTACTGACCAAAGCTTATTGTCCGCAGGGGTTTAATGTTGGAGTCAATTTGGGCGAGGCAGGGGGCGCTGGAATTAGGGATCACTTGCATTGGCACGTGATCCCACGCTGGCTTGGTGATGCCAACTTTATCACAGTAGTCGGGAGAACCCGGGTCTTGCCTGAATCTTTGGAAGAATCCTATCAAAAAATAGTTGAAACCTGGAATTCGGAATAAGAAAAGGTTCCAGAATAGTATAAAGATCATACATGCGTAATGATTGTGCTCGTAGCCTTTTGTCCACGTGCATATAGATTTTCAAAATGATCTTCAGATAAATCGAGCCCTTTGAATGAGTGATATTCAAAGGGCTCAAAATTCAACAACTGATATCGTTATTTGTCGCCCAAGCCTTCTATGGAACCGACGCCGTCAACCTCCTGTCTGATGGATGGGTCGCCATAATACCTGACATTGTAGGCGCCTGAAAGCTTGAGGATCAGTTCGGTTGTTGCCCAAATTTCAGCGTTCACCGCACCCTGGGCATTCAGGTCAACATTCAGGCTTTCGAGATCACCAGCCTGGTAATTTACTCCACCTTCGACTCTAACTTTCTGAATGTCGGCTACGCCCGAGATCTCCACATCGCCGCCACCTTGCATTGAGAAATCAAGTGATTTTGCACTCAGGTTTTTCATCAATACCTGTGCGCCACCCTCGATATCAATAAGGATGTTGTCTGTGGTCAGGTCATTTAAATTTAGTTGGCTCCCGCCTTTGAAATCAAGCTCTTCAAGATTTGCAAAACTAATCGTCATAACCGGCAAGGAGTATTCGGTGAACCATTGCCACAGAGACTTTTCCAAAGTGACTTTTAAGGTGCTATTGCTGACAGAGTATTTAATTTTTTCCACCATACTCTTCGGGCCTTCGATTTCGATGGCATGATCGTTGCCTTGAATTAAATTGATCTTTCCGGCACATTCAATATCAATTTTAGTGAATTCATTCAGATTTTCTGATATCGTGATCCGGGTTTCATTCGGATCATGAGTAATCGGCGTATCTTTTTTCCTCAAAGGGAAACAAGCGGTGCTGACAAGTAATAAAGCAAGCAAAAACAGCAATACTCTGGTATTGTTTTTCATAGTCAAGAACTCCTGAATAAAATACTTATTGTATGTTAATTCTACTTCAATAACGCATAAAGAAACCTGGGTTAAAGCTTCTTCAGGGTGCGGTAAAGAACTCATTAACACTACTTGTTCGATTTGAACTGCCGACGCAGCCAGGAGGCAGCCGGGCTTTCATGCTGACGCAATACGAGAATCGATGTTGAAGTGCCTTTGCGCACTTTCTCTACCAACTCGCCAAAAGGAGCGTTAGCATGGGTTTCGCCATCGTAAGATCCGATAATGATCAGGTCATAATCGAAATCCTGAGCCTCTTTGACAATAGCTGAAGCCGGGTCTGCGCCACGAAGGATCTGCAGATTCATGTTTCCGGGAATGTTGTTCAGTTGCGTGATGGCGACTTCCTGAAGGAAAGACATTTGGTCTTCGTAAAGTTCCTCGTCCATGCCCTCGTCAACCACGCGAACAAGGTCAACGCTACCATTATCTGCTTTAGAGAGACTATCTGCCATTTGGATCGCAAGTTTGCAATGGTAACCACCACCAACTGGCACGAGAATGTTTTCAAGCTTATCGATGCCGCGATCGATGAGCACGCCAATATTGGCAACACCAGAATGAATGAGCGCTTCTAGTACTTCTGTGAAATGAGCCTGGGCTTCTGCTCTTTCGGGCCACTTGAAGAGCATCAGGCGTACATTGTTGTCGGCTTTGACTTCGTTGATAATGCCATCCGCGGCGGTTTCATCGCTGATCGTTTTTGAATACATCGGGACGTTGCGCTCAACCGCGTATTTTACAAACTTTTCGAGCATGTACTGGCGTGATTCTTCGATTCTGGTTCTTACGCTCTCATCTTCAACAACAGACCTATCGAGCACCTGAAGCAGACACATGTTGACATCACTCTGCGTGTTGGCAATCCGAGCGCCGATGCGAATAACGTTTTCAAACCCATATTGCTGGTGGATAGGGATCAGCAGGCGGTAGCGACCAGGATTGAGGCTGCGTTTATGTTCGGCTTGCCAGGATTCAATGCCCATGCGGATATAGTAATAAGCTGAAAAAATCGCCAGAATGACTGCCATAAAGACCAGAGCTTTCAGTTCGGAATAGCGCAGAACAATAAGACAAATGAGAGAGGCAATGATTGGCGTGAGTGGGAAAAAGGGGACTTGGAAAGGTCGATGGATGAATGGATACTTCTTCCGAAGGGTAACCATGGATAAGTTGGACAAGAAAAGTACAAAAAGATAGCCACCAGAAGTAATATAGCTGAGAAAATCAACTTGGCCGATCAGAGCAACAAGCATCGAAACAGCTCCAATCAAAAGAATAGCATAGTGCGGAACACGCGCATGATTTAATCGCGAGAGAAAAGCAGGCCAGGCGCCATCGCGACTGAGCGTAAAGCCTTCACGGGTGGCTGAAAGCATGGAGGAGTTGACGGAGGTCAGGGAACCCACTATACCAGCAATTCCAATCATGGTCGCGCCTGGAGTTCCGAGGAAGATTCTGATGGTATCAGAGATGGCTGTTTCGGAACCGGCAATATCTCTGGAAGTTCCCATCGCAACGGTGACAACCAGGGTGTAAACAATTAAGACAAGGAAAAGGCTGATTAAGATTGCCATGGGGATGTTTTTGGTTGGGTTTTTAACCTCTTCGGCATCATCCGCAATGACTTCAAAACCAACGTACATTGCGTAAATCAAAGCAATGGATTTAAGGATAATGCCAATATTCGCACCGATATTATCATTAGGAAACCATCTACCCTCAGGCAGCAGGATTTGCGGGCTAAAGCCATTAGGCATGGTGAAGCCGGCAACGAGATAAATCGCGAAAGCAAGCAAGAGCGATCCGCCCATGACTACCTGAATGTTGCCAACTTTTGTAACTCCCAGAATATTGAGGATCACAAAGAGTAAGATCGCTGCAATGGCAATCAGACCGATGTAGAGAGGGTTTGCGGCAACTGACGGAAAGAATACTGACACCGAATAGGCAAAGCCTACAGCACTCAATGCGGTGTAAAAAGTGCTCGAGATACAATCCATTGACCCGACCAGAAAAGCCAATAAGCCCTTTCCCCAGGCTTCGCGGACGTAGGTCATCGCTCCACCTGTTTCGGGATAGGTCGTGGCGAGTTCACAATAATTAAGGGCGATACTGAAGCTAAGGATACCTGCAATTAAGACTGCCCAAATGGCAGCCGGGCCCGCAACCGCGGCTGCATGACCGGTTAGTACAAAGACGCCGGAGCCAAGCGTTCCCGCGGTGCCAAGCATGATTACCTGTAGAAGACTGAGTTGTCTTTTAAGTGTTCTCTTCTTTTCCATATTTTGCTTTTCCTCTAAAGCATAAAGGTTCGGCATACGGGCTTGGGCCACACCGAACCTTGATATTGTTTTTATATTTCGTGGATAATTATAATCCTTTTCACGAAAAGCAAGAGAGCGGTTTTTCAGCAATTCTCAGTATGGAAACAATATATAGCTTGTGGTCGGGAGACCACGAGCTAACCTAAGTCTTTTCCTTGTTCGGGCATGGTCTCCTGACCATGCCCAGGGATAAATTTAGAATTGCTGGATTTTTTGCACTTGTTTCCATGAACGTCACTCATTACCGATGGAAATTGTCGACGACTTTCTGTATTGATGCTCAAAGGATTGAAATGAGTTGATTCATAACGGTATAATAAGCGCATGCAAATGTATCTTTCGAATGAATGGCTGCTGGATGTTCCGGATGATTTTCAACGACGGAAAGAAGGCGATAACGTGATTTTTTGGCGTGTAGGCTGTACATTGCTGACAACGATTTTTGCTTATTCCGGGGAAAAACATCGTCAAACGCTGTTGGCGAACTTAAAGGCAAAGGCTGAAGCAGAAAAGTTGGAAATGATTGTTGAAGATAAGGGTGAGATCTCTCGTTTTGGTTTTCTAAAGTTGGAGGAGGCGATGCCTGGGCACGAACGCCTGGCTTTGCATGCTTTTACTACCGCGCCTTCCACTTGCTTGCAAACATCGTTTTATTTGGATAATCCCAAAGAATTGCGCGAATGTTTGTTGATCTGGAATTCAGTCGAATTTGAGGATTCTGGTTTTTGATACGTATTGTTTTTTAGGAACTGGATTCTTTTATTGAATCCAGCTTTTTGTTTGTGGAGAGGAAGCCACGAACAAACGTGGGGAGATGATGATTTTGCTCCTGGGTAGAGGTTAAGGTTAGAATTTTTATGTGGAATTAATTCATATAGAAAGGTTTGAAGATAATGGAGAGATATAAAACACACCCGCCTTAATTAAGAGGGTGTTCTTTATGATGTTTGGTCATGGCAAAGAACTTGTTTTCGAAGGCAAAACTCACTTGCAAACAAGCTCAGTACAGCTTCAGGGCTTTGAGAAAAGGTTAATTCTTGTCTTTTTTATCCTTTTTCTTCTTCTCTTTTTTGTCCTTCTTATCTTGCTTTCTTTTCTCTATTTCTTTCAAGACTTCTTCCAGGTCCAATTCATCTGGATCCCAGAAAGTTACTAATTCACCGACGGTTGATGGATTCAAATTTTGCCAATGTTTCAACTCCAATTCCAAACAGGCAAGTGAGCCAGTTGAAAGCACATTGACTTTACCTTCCAGGATTTGCAAAAGAGCTTCTAGTCCAGGGTTATGCCCGATCAAGAGCACGCGTTTTACATCATTATCCAGCTCTTTGAGGGGTTGAATGTAATCTTCGGGTTCTCCCATGTAAAAAGAATCGATGTACTGAATGTCCTTGTCGTAATCGATTTCTTTAACAACTAATTCGGCGGTTTCTGAAGCCCGTTTAGCAGGAGAGCTGAAGATAAGGTCAGGCGTCATACCGGATGCCTTGAGCAGTTTTCCAATTGTTTCCGAAGAGGCTATACCTCTTTTCTTAAGGGGACGATCGAAATCTTTAAGCTCTTTTTCTTTCCAGCTTGATTTCCCATGGCGCATTAACATTAATATTTTGCTCATATCTTCTCCTGATGTATTAGTAGCAGTTCACTCATCAAACCATAATATCACACGTTTCAGTGTTTGGAAGCAAATGTCTAAAAACGTTAACCTTTAAAAATCGGCTACAATGCAATTTGAGGTGAATATGTTTTTATTCGAATTTGATTTTCAAAAGTTGGCCCAAATCCTGATCGTGGGCTGGTTAGTCTTCAGAGTCTCACGTGCCTTCCTACATGGAAGACCAAACCTGGTCCGGGCAGTATTAATCTGGGGACTATTCCTTTTTACGCTTTTTTTGCTTTACAGGACGTTTGAACCGTTTGTTTTTATTCCAGACAGCCGGGCTCTAAAAGCTAACTTGATACCTTTGCAAGGGATCATGAGCATGATCGAAAACGCGTCCAAATTTGATGATCAGACCACCCAACGAATTGTATTTCTCAACATTGTGGGGAATATTCTGATTTTCTCGCCATTTGGATTTTTATTCCCTTTGCTCGAGAAGAAGTTGAGGAAGGTTTGGCTGGTGGTTTTAATGGGGTTTGGCATTTCCTTGACGATCGAACTCACCCAAACCTTATTGGCGGCTCGGGTGTTTGATGTGGATGACCTGATTCTGAACAGTTTTGGTACCTGGATCGGTTACGCTTTTTACTGGATCAGCTCTCAGGTGGGAGTGATTGGCAAGGCTTATGAGACTTTGTCTGAAGCGCACCGTCCGAAAGCGCTTCTTTTCACAATGCTTTATCTGGCTTTCAGCGTCCTGGCTGCCTTGTCGATTTTTTATCTTGATTATTCAGCGTATAAACTAATTCCTCAGGGATGAATGGAACTAAACCAGATTAAATTACGTCTTTCTATTACAATAAGATTGTTTCTTTTAGCTTTTTAGCGAGGTTATGATGAAAAAGAGAAAATTGATTCTGACAATTAGTTTATTGGTAATGATTCTGCTTGCTGGCTGTAATTTGCCCAAGTCTACCCCAGAAGATGGAGGATCACTCACTCAGATAGCGCTATTCGCTCAGGCAACCCTGACCAAATTTGCTCTCCAACAACAAGAAACTCCAGTTCCAATTCAACCGACCATGAATGGTTCTTCTCCCGAACCGTCGCAGGTTCCTGCAACGCTTGCTCCGACTGATGAACCGCAAGCGCAAGCTCCTACTCCGAATGCGACAGCTATTCCCGCAACCGAAGTACCAATGGTCACAATTACGCCTGTTTATCCAACCGCGACCAGTGGCCCACTGCCAACCACCGCTACCGGAGTGACACGCGTGAGCTTTGATCCAGGGACAACAAACTATACCGTCAGGGAGACGATACCTGCCAATACGACAAAGCGTTACGCCCTACGCCTGACCCAATGGCAAATGCTCGAGATCACCCTCAAGAGCAATACTTCCGCATTTATTGCCGTCAGCACCGAAAATGGAAAGCAGCTGGTCGATTTTTCTCAAAAATGGTTGTGGTATCGCGATTACGCGTCTGAGAATGGCGACTGGTATTTGGATGTGCAGACCGGGGCTTACGCGGCTGATATCAATCTGAGCTTAATGGCTCCTCAGCGAATTAGCTTTGAATCAGGGAAGGATGCGTTAATAGCCAAGGCAACGATAGGCGGCAACCGCAGTCACAACTTCATCGCCAGGGCAAGTAAAGGTCAGACGATGAGCATTTCGCTCAATCCGACAAGTGGGTTGGTGCTTTCTGTTCGGCGCGTGACTGGTGAGGTCTTATTGGCGGAGTCGGAAGGGAAGACGAGCTTTGAGGGCACGTTGCCGGACACTGGCGATTACATCATCACGGTTAGCAATGCCACAGCAAACAGTCTCAATATCGAACTAAATCTGACGATTAAATAAGTATTTTGTGTTGTTCAAGTCTTATTTTGGGAAATGAAATGAAGGAACGGGGTACCTGTGCCCGTAAGGGTATCCCCGTCCTTGAATTCAGAAATCTGTACGGATATTAGCATGTGTCAGTTTAACTAATTGTTGACGTCGAATTGAACCCAAAAGAAGGGTTCAATTTCGACCTACACATAGGGCTGACGATCAAATAAGTGTTTCATGTAAGAGAGCGAGCTTTTCACACTCGCTCTTTTTGTATTAAGCATTGCGTTTTCGCTTGATCTCCTCGAGCACAAAGAATCTCTGATATTGGGTGTCGATCGCGTATGGGACGGTTTGTCGTACCCAGGCGACCGCTTGTTCACCGTCCAGATCGAGTAATCGGCTTGCCATCAGGGCGACAAAGATGCCGGTGCGTCCGATGCCGGCGTGGCAGTGGATGACAACATTCTCGCCATTTTGGATCGCCTGGATGGTTTCCGCAATGGCGTCATCCCAGTATCCGGATTCGGGGGCAGAAAAATCGGGAATGGGCGCGTAAATGATCCGGTATCCAGCCTCGCGGTAGCGCTTAAGGAGAATACGCCCCGTGTGGCGCACGTGTTCGTCTTCATCATTGAGCACAACAACGGTATTGATCCCCTTTTCTTTGAAGAGTCCCAGGACTTTGTTTTCGGGGTCGAACATGCGGCTGCCAGGGGTCGGTGAGCGAAAGACTTTCCCCGCCATATGGAATGGGAACTCGGTGATCAGTTCAGGTTCGGGGTGCTTGCGACCATCGGGCAGCACCAGGCGTCCACTATCCGCGCGCTCAAAATGGAAGGTGGCGACAACAGCATCGAGATTGAGAGTGCCATAAATATGGGGGAAGAGCATCTTGCCGCCTTCGAGATTTTCGTAGACCAGCCTGGAATCCAGTTTGTCAGGATCGATTTCAAGCACGATCAGATCGGGCGTTTGATCGTAAAAGCGGTTGGCTGTACCTTCCAGCTGAAAATGATCAGAGCAATGGATAAAGCCTTCGGTTTTGAGGCTTTCCGGGGAGTAGTGATTGCTTTCCTGAGCGCATTGCCAGGCATTTTCGGTAGTAATGTGATAGATCATGTAGACCTCCAGTTTTCTTATTATCTATGTTGATTGTAAAGCTAAATCGGAGGTCTTTTGGAATTCGTTATATTTTAATCTTGACAATAGTGTACGACATACAGTATACTGTAACAGACAGGAAGAAATGAATTATGAAAGAATTTGAAAGCAACTTTGAAAATGTATCAATTGAACTCAAACGCGGTTTGACCAATCTGGTCGTGCTTAGTCAGTGCAAAGAGCCGACCTACGGCTATGAGCTGGTGAAATCGCTGGATGAAAAGAGTTTTCCGCTGGACGCCAACACGGTTTACCCTTTGTTGCGTCGGCTGGAAAAACAAGGCTTACTACGCTCGGACTGGGATGTCATCACCGATAAGCCGCGTAAGTATTATTTGATCTCAGAAATGGGAGAAGTGTTTTTTGAGCGTCTGAAGGCGCAATGGTACGAAATGATCGAAATAGTAAAGAATGTGATTGAGGAGTGATCATGAAAAACGATTTGGTTGAACGATATATTTATGCGGTTGTGCGGCGTTTACCTGAAAAGGAACGCAAGGAAGTCTCTTTGGAGATCGATGAACTGATCTCTTCGATGCTTGCAGAACGAGCTGGCTCGGGTGAGAGTGAGGAAGAACAAGTGCGGGCAGTCCTGAATGAATTGGGAAACCCAGAGGAGTTGGCTCGCAACTACAGCAATGTGGCGAAAAACTGTCTTATCGGTGAGCCTCATTTCAGTCTTTATAAACGTGTGCTTAAGATCGTGCTTATTGCGGTCGCTGGAGCACTGGCTCTGGCTCTTTTGATCGAATGGCTGACGGGCGTCCCAGGTGGCGTGGAATATGATCTGGGTGGGATCATTTTGCTTACGACAAAAGGGATTATTCATCTTTTATCAACAATTATCAGTGGTTTGCAGGGCGCTTTTGCTATTGTGACGATCATCTTTGCCATTTTGTATCACCAGGGTGTCGAGTTGGACTCGGAAAAGTTTGATCTGAACGATTTGCCCGAATTGCCAGATACCGAAAAGCGAACTGGGATCGGAGAGTTTATCGTCAGCATGGTATTCCTGAGCATCTTCGCGGTTTTGTTCGTGGTTCTCCCTCACATTAATGTGCCTGGCTTGGTTACAGTGAGGAAATGGATTTCTTTCTTCAATCCTGAGGTTCTGGTGACCATCCGACCCTTGCTGATCGCTCTTGTGGGGACAGCTTTGCTGGAAGTGGTTGTGAAAATGATGAAGCCAATGGGCAGCCTGATGAGATTCCTGGCGACACTGCTTGCAAATGTCGTGGTAATTATTACATTACTGGTCTGGTTTGGGAATCCACTGGTGCTCAATCCTGTATTCGTGAATACCTTCCAGACGGATTTCAGCTGGAACATAATGGGATTCAATGGCGCACCAATCGTGGGATTTATCGGTAAGTGGGCCATGCTGCCATTACCGTTGATGATCGTTCTTGTGATTGTTATTATCACCTCAATCATCGAAATCGTTAGTGCAGGGATAAAAACAGCGAAAGCGAGCAAAAGATCCATATAAGCTTTTGATCAAAAAAACACAATCCTTAATTCCTCCCCATGCCACAGGGAGGAATTTTTTATCAGCAAATCAGGATCTAATTTCTAACAAAAAGTAAATGATGAATCCTGCACAACATGTTATACTTATCGCGTGACTGATTTAGCTTTGATCAGTTTGATTTGCTGGCAAGCCGGCAGGAGGAACTTGAATGAGAGTAAGAGTGGATGAAGACCTTTGCATTGGTTGTGGTGTTTGTGAAGGCATCGTTCCTGAAGTGTTTAGCCTCGTAAACGGCATTGCTGCCGAAGTGATGATGGATCCGATCACTGTGAATTTTGAAGATGACGTCAGGCAAGCTGCCGAAGATTGCCCGGAGAGCGCCATCAATCTCGAAGAAGAAGAAAGCAAAAGAAATAATTCTGAAACTGCAGTTGAAACTTTGGAATTCACCGAAGAAGAAGCTGAAGAATCAACCCCAAAAAATGTTTCTGAAAGGAAAAATGAAATGAAAGTAACTGTCGACGCTGATCTCTGTATTGGTTGCGGTATCTGTGAAGGTATCGTCCCCGAAGTATTTAGCCTGATGAACGAGCCCCATGCTGAAGTTCTGCTAGACCCCGTGCCCGAAGAATTTCAGGATGCAGTTCGAGAAGCTTCGGAAGAATGCCCTGAAGAAGCGATTTCTGTCACCGAGTAAGATTCGCAGCCAGGGTCGCCGCCTGATTATTCAGGCGGCGTTTCTTTTTTAAGGGCTTCCTCAACATCATAAATGGTGAAGATCGTACTCTCCTGAGCACGAGCGAAATAAGTATCCTTTGGTGTATGGTAGTTATCTGCCCACCAATTGCAAGGAAAAATGAAATTTGCCGGTAAAAACAGGCGCACTTTTAAGTTCCTGTTGTTGAGTTACAATTAAGCAATCCGCCTGCCTGTATCAGCTTTAGTTTGGAGATGGCAGACGAAAGAGGCAATATGGAAAGCAAAAAACGGTTTTTGATCCTGACGAGCGATTCAGGTTTTGGGCACCGAAGCGCGGCGGTCTCGGTATCGAAGGCGCTCGATCATCTTTATGGTGATCGTCAGGTCAACCTGGTTGTTAACCCGATTCTTGAGGCTAATTCGCCCTCGCTCATGAAACCTATTGAGATGAACTATGACAAAGGGATAAAGAACATACCGAACCTTTGGAAAATAGGCTATGAGTTCAGCGATTCCCGCCAGGTGAGTGAACTAATGGAGAACGCGCTCAAAGTTCTCTTGCAGCAAAGTATCGGTGAAAAAGTAGATTCTTTTTTGCCGCATGGCATTCTCATTACGAACCCGATGTTCAACGCTCCGGCTGGCAAAGTGCGAAAAAAATACAATCCTGATATTCCTTTGTACTCCACCGTTACTGATCTGGCTGATGTGCATTCGCTATGGTTCGCGCCGGGACCGGATCTGTTTTTTCTCGCTTCCGATTGGGTGCGCGTCAAGGCACGCGAAAACCGCGTTCCCTTGCGTAAGCTGCACATCTCCGGCATCCCGGTGAATCCCAATTTTGCATTGAACAAGGCTTCAAAGTGCGAGATGCGGTTGCGATTTGGGCTTGATCCTGACGTCAGGACGATCCTTTTTGTTGGTAGTGTTCGTGTTGAGCATATTCTCGAAAACCTACATGCCCTGGACAAACAGGAGCAGCAATTCCAGGTCGTGGTTGTAACAGGTGGCAATGAAGATCTTCATCGGGAATTACAAATCCACGAGTTTGAATTCCCGATCAAAATCCTGGGATTTGTCGATAATATGCCTGATTGGATGATGGCTTCGGATTTGCTCGTTACCAAGGCAGGAGGATTGATCCTTTCGGAGGGTTTGGCGGCTGGTTTGCCAATTCTGTTGGTTGATTTCCTGCCTGGTCAGGAAGAGGGAAATGTTCGTTATGTAACCAGCCATCAAGCCGGCGCGCACGTAATGAATGTTGGCGAATTTAAGACGATGATCGATTTTTGGTTAAAAGATGATGCTGTCCAATTGGAACGCACCGCTGCTTCTTCCAAATTGATTGGACGACCTGATGCGGCTTTTGTGGTGGCAAGTCGTTTATGGGAAGCAGCTCAGTCAATCGAGTAATCTCAATCGAAAATACTGTCCAAATCCGGCTGGATATAACCAAGGGCAGTGGCTTTTGCCATGAGTTCTTCACGGGTTTGGGCGTTGAACTTGAGGCGGATGCGGTCAAGACGATTTTGAATCGTTTTAGAAGTTACCCGCAGGTGATAAGCGGTTTGTGTGAGGTTTAGCCCTGAACAAAGCGCTTGCAGGACCTGAATATCCCTGGGAGTTAGATGGATCCGGGGCTTTTCTTCTTCTGGAGTGGGGGGATAGACGATCACGTGTTTGCCAATTCTCATTGCCTGCCAGGCGCTGGTACGCGATAGTTCAAACCCAAGGTGGGTTTGCCAGTCGCCGGAATTGATCTTGCGCACAATTGCTTCCGGCGCGGCTGGGTCGTTGAGCACCTGAAAAGCGCCATTCTCCTGAAAAAGAAAAATCTGGGTCATCTTTGTATCCGCAATTAGAACATATGTGCTATTATCTTGTTAAATAGGGCTTTTGTCAAGAAACCGGAAAGGGGGGTATTAACATACAGATTTTTGGCTTCCTCACCCAAGAAAGAAATAGACCATTCCTACAGTCCCTTCGGGCGCTTTCTCCACCCTTTGGACTACCCCTCATCCACCACTACGTGGTTCCCCTTCTCCCGAGCGGAGAAGGCTTTTGGCCGCACAAGCCCTTCGGGCTATGCCCCTCACTCTGGTAACCAGTGCGCAAGCAGTCCGCCCTGCGGGGACCTTCTCCCAAAGGGCGAAGGCTATGTTAACGCAACAAGGTTTTGATCATCCCCTAACCCGGAGGATGGGAGAATGCTTAATTTTTTGCTTAGTTTATTGATCGGATGATAACCAGTCACATACTTTCGTAAAAAACTATGAGATTTCCTGCGTGGCTTCAGGCGTTTTCCCGATATGGCGCAGGCTCCAAAACGCGAGTACGGACAAGGCGCCAACGACAGCGCCGACAAACCAGGGGGTCTGAATGCTGAATTTGTCGGTAAGGATGCCGGCGCCCATGGGTCCGATCGAGAGGGCGATGAACCAATTGAGCCCGAAAAAGCCCAGGTAGCGACCGCGCTGGCCGGCTGGGGCGAGATTGGCAACATAAGCCGTGGCGGTCGGGGCGGTGATCAGTTCGCCAAAGGTCATGACCACCATGGCGAGTAAAAAGCCCCAAAAGTTGGTGCTATAGGCGATGATCAGCATGGCAAGCGGATAGAACGCCGCGCCTATTGGCATGACGCGGTGTGGGTCGTGGCGCGCGGTGAGGCGGGTGATGCCAACCTGTAAAAAGATGACCATGAGCGCGTTCGTGGTCGGAATCCAGGAATATTGGTCTTCCTGAATGCCAAAGTTTTGCTTGATATAGACCGCCAGGATGACCCACATGAGCGTGGCGCAAATTTCCATCAGGGTAAAGGAGCCCAGCATGCGCATAAAGGCTTTGTTGCGCATTGCCTGGTGCATGACCCTGAACTGATCGCGCAAGCTTTCCCGTTTTTCGCCAGTTTTTCGTTCCAACGTTTCTTTGAGGAATAGAAGCGTGATGATGCCGTAAGTCGCGAGGGCAAGCGCGGCTGAGACGAAACCGATATTGTAGGAACTGGAAAGCACGATCCCACCCAAGATGGGACCAAGCGCCACGCCGATGTTGCGACCCATGCGGAGGAAACCGTAAGCCTGGGCGCGTTCCTCGGCGGGGAGCATGTCGGCGACGATGGCGTCGGTGCCAATGCGATAGAGGGGGCTGAAGCTGCCGGAAAGGAACATCAGCAAACCGAATTGCCAGAATTCGTTGGCGAATATATAGCTGAGATAAACAAGTGCCATGCCGAAGACGCCAAAGACCATGATGCTTTTTCGCCCGAAGTAGTCTACCAATGTGCCGGCAAGGATGGAGGCGATCAGCCCAGAGATGGAGTTGAAGGTCATCAGGCTGGTGACGGCAGCCATTGGGAGTGATAAGGTCTCAGAGGCGTAGATGGTCAAAAAGGGCCAAACCATGGTCGTGCCGGTCGTGGAGACGACCAGACCAAAGATCAGCAGCCAAAACTGAATGGGATAACGGCGGAAAATGGAGCTGAATTGTCGCATGTCTAAGGTTTAGGGTCGCTAAGCGGGAAGGCGGCTTCGCAGGTGTAACCTATGGGGAGGTACAGCGGCTCCTGATAGCGGTAGATCGTGAAATAGAGTGTGGTGGCCGGGTTGCTACCGTAGTGGATTTGGTAGGGGTCAACGATCTCACCATTATTATTAAAGATCGGGTTTTGGCGTTGGAAAATGATCTCTTCCCCGTCGGGGCCGCGCAAGGTCAGCAGATAAAGCTCTTCGCGCTCACGCCCGTCATAGAGGTTGCTGTTTCCGACCGCGATCGGATCTTCGGGGCTAAATCCGTATGTGTCACGGGGCGCGGTCTTACAGAACGCCATCTCTTCGGGGGTCAGGAAGCGCAGGCTCTGAACCATTTTGTCAAAAGCGGGTTTGCCGATATTGTTCCACAAAGCAAGGTCATCTTCATATTTATCGATACTCTGACCAATGAAAACAAGGCAGCCGCGTTCGGAGTATTGAAACACGATCTCGCCTGTCGAATGATAGCCCATAACGATCCCGCTGATGTCGCTCGATTGGGCTGTGCCGATCGGGAGCGTGATCGCTTCGTAAGGCGTGAAGGAATATTGATCTATATCGAGGTGATTTTTCTTGAACACATAGGCGAGGCAGCTGGACTCGTCTGTGATCTCTTCCTTCTGATACTGCCAGATTGAGAAGTCGATGCCCGTATCTCCTGCAGAGATAGAGGTGTAATGACCGGTATCGGGGTGGGCGGGGGTTTCGTCCACAAAGAAGTTTGTCTCATAGGTGGGACCATCCTCCCAGGCAACCAGGATGGGTGTGAAGGCGTAGCCATTTTCGAGCACGATCACTTCCTCGCCCATCTGAATATTAGATACATAGGTTAGCGTTGGGGTTGGTGGAATGGGCGTGTTGACAGGCGGCGCGAGGAAGATGGGCACCTCGGTGCGCGCGGGACTGCTGATCTGATAATCGCAGGCGCTCAGCAGGAGCAGGATGGCAAGCAGAAGGAAAGCGAGGCGGCGTATCAGGGCAATATCACCTCATCGCCTTCTGGCTCAACTCTCGATGTCAGGTGAAACTGCTTGAGCATTTCGCGGTAGGTGGGCAGGAAGGCTTCCCAGTCGGCTTCAATTCCTCTGCCAACGAAAACCAGGATATAAAAAGGCATTGCCACGATCACTACGCGCCCGAGCATGTAGCTTTCGGCGTGCGGCTTGGCGAAATCCAACAGCATGGCCGGGTATTTATCGACCTTGGTCTGACCTTCGTTGACGACAGCGTAGTCATCATCGACGATCGAAGAGAGGAAGGGCTCGATCCTTTCTTTGGCTTGCTCCAGATGGGTGGCTGTGTCGATCGTGTCGGTCGGAGCGGTATAAACGTAGATGACCAGCTCTTCTTCGCTCGCCTGATAATCAGGTGGGGTGAGCTTGAGTACCTCGGCTTCGGTTTCGGTCAGCCAGCCCTCGGGGATGGCGAAGGTGTAACGCCCGTGGGGGTCTGTGTAGTCTTCCAGCGGCTGGCTTTTGCCAGAAGCCGAAGCGCAGCCAGCCAGCAGGCTCAGGCAGAGAAGAATGAGGATCGAACGATATAGATTTTTGCTCATATAGTGGAATTTTACTTCAAAAGGCGGATGTGAGGCGATTGCATCTGATTTTGAGTGATAGGGATTTAAAGGCAGATCGCACATACCCTGACGGGCACAGGCGTCGCCCTTTCAGGGCTCCTCGCGATGACAAGATCAAATACGTGAATAACTGATAAGAAGATCGCTCTGGAAGATCACCTATGCTATTGGCTGGGCTTGTTCAATCTGTATCAGCTTTATAGTCAGGAGGATACAAACCAATTGCAATGAAAAAATCGGTTTCGTCCTTTTTTAACATTGCTTGTAAAGTTGGCATGTTCTCTTTTTTCATGTAGAAGCTAATTTGATCATAATAATGAAAGAATCTTTCAGCAATGAATTCAATGTTCTTTTCATAATCTAAGTAATAAAATCCGATATTATGGAAAAATGGGAGTAAATTTTCTTTTTTTTCTGAAAACGTGAAAATTAATTGGTGCAGAGTAATCATTTCTTTTCTTACATCAGTTGGATCAATTGGAGAACAACTCATAAATGTATCACAGGGAAATACTCTTTCTATTTCTACTATGAAAGGGCCTCTAAATATCAATTTAAGAGGCTCCTCAATTGTTTCTGGCAAGTGGGATTCAGACTGAAACCCCATGGAGTATAAAGGATAAAGGTGTTTTTCAAAAACGGCAATCAAATATCTGTTATCTAAATCAAACCACTTATCCATACCACACCTCACTTTTTTCTGATACAAAACTAATTATATCAAGCCATTTATCTGATTTCTTGTCAAACAAGCTAGCAATTCTTAGTATGACAACGAACATACGTTACTTTTTAATAATCGGACATGGTCATGGGACCTTGTCCCGTCCATAAGTAAAATGAGATTTGATGTTAAAATAACGGCGATATGGCAATTGTTGCGGATGAAGTTATCTTTAGCAAGCGAAAAACGATCTCGATCGAGGTGAAAGCGGATGGACGGCTCGTTTTGCGCGTGCCTAACAGAACCACGCAAAAACGCATCGCGGAGGTTTTGGAGATCAAAGCCGACTGGATCAGGCAAGCCAAAGAGAGGGTCTTGCGCTCAAAAGCGAGCCGTGTGGACATCGTTTTCAAAGACGGTGGTAGTTTGCCGCTGTTTGGGAAGAATTATCCCCTGAGGGTGGTTGACAAGCCCCAGGGCGGGCTGGTTTTTGAGCCGGCGCTCGGGTTCAGTCTGGATAAGGAATACCTGGATGTGGGTCGGCAGTTATTGGTCGGAATGTACCGTCTTCAGACCAGGCAGAAGGTTACGGCGATCGCCGCGCAAGTGGGTCGCAAGTGGGGGTTGAGCTGGCAGGGGATACGGATCACCAGCGCGAAGACGCGTTGGGGTTCCTGCAGCTCGAAGAATAGCCTCAATTTTTCATATCGTTTGGCGCTGTTGCCCCTGGATCTGGTGGAATATGTGGTGGTGCACGAACTGGCGCACACCCGACATCATGACCACAGCGCGCGATTTTGGAACTTGGTGGGGGAGATGATGCCGGATTATCAGCAGCGGCGCAAGCGACTTAAGGAAATAGCCAGGACCTTGCCAGAGATTTAATAGAAATATCAATATATTTGTAAGGATGCATGGCTAAATGAAGGTCGGATTTTGTTCCTGCCCTTGTGTGCTTTGCCCCAGAGGTTGATTCCGGCAAAATGTTTAGGAAAAATTCCATTTTATCGAGATAGAAAATAACGCAATCCGGATTACGGCTCATACCTTTAGGACGTCGGATTGAGGAATGGGGCGCATAGCCCCATTCCTCAATCTCGACCTACCCCTGGTTTCGCCGGATTCAACTGAAGAATCTGGCCTACTGAAAGACACTTCAATACCCTAACGGGCACTTCGTCTCGACCTACCCCAAAATCAGGAAACACCAAAAATCACAACAACTGTATGATAACTGGTTTTACCCTGTAAACTTCTTTTTTCTTGCGTAGGTCGAGATTGAAGATGTGCGGACAAATCCGCACATCTTCAATCCGACGGTCAAATTATTGTTTGCGTATCGGTTGGCGAAAAACCCAATCTCGACCTATTCCATTTTTACGTAATAAGTGATTAAAGGCAGATCGCCACGTCGCCCTAAAGGGCTCCTCGCGATGACAGAATGAAGCCAGCTCGTCGTACTCACTAGGCTTAGGTGACCATAGGGCACAATATTCGGCCTACGAGCTCCTGTACAACATTAAATGTCGGGTTGACCCCCAAAGGTGGCAGGCCCCGCAACCCGACCTACACCACTCCCCCTCGATTACCGATTTGACACGGGTTTTAATGAGAATTGCTGGTATTCCCCCTTTTCTTTCCTCTAAAAATTTGCTAAACTAATCCAGAAATAGAACATATGTTTCATTACAGAGGAGAAGCGAAAGATGCCACACGAATACCCCACAAGAATTGCAACGTCGCTGATCCCCGACCCTGCCCGTCGCACGCAGGCGGGCAGGAGATCACAAAAGCAAAATGGAGGAGATCTGAACCAGGAACAAATTAAGTTTTCAATGGAGCTGTTTGAGCTGGAAGCGCGCTACAAGGGCAAAGAAGCCTTGAATAAGTACCCTGACTTATCGCGCTTACGGCTTTCTGAACAGGTCAAGCTGGAACTGAGCGAAGAGATCTCGACCCTGCGCGAGGTTGGCAGGCTCTTTTCAAGAGCAGCCAAAGCGGGTGGGGAGGAGAATTACCCCGCCAACCTTGCCAAAACGGTCGATGTGCTGGGCATGTGTTTTTTGCGTCTGGCAACTTTGATGCGCGCTCATGCCGAGCTGACAGGCAGCGAGAGCAATCAGCTCGTCACTGAAATGATCGAGACGGTTCAGGAATTCGCGAAGGAGGCGATGGAGGCGTATGGAATTAGCCCTAAGTAATACACAAGTCATTAACCCATTCAGGCGCGTGTGTCTTTCTGAAAACGCAACGTACACGCTGGATGATCTGCCAGCCGTGCGGAGGTTGAACACCAGGGCGGAGTTTTTGCGCGGTTTGCGCGAGATCAAGAACTTCAGCCGTGTCTTTGGACGGGTGCGCCTGCGCAATTATCAGATCGAAACCGCCGACGCGATCCTTGATTCGGTGTTGGGAAAGAAGGGCTTGAGCTTTGTGGTCATGTTTCCCCGCCAATCGGGGAAGAACATGCTGCAGGCACAGCTTGAGGTCTATCTGATGACCGTTCTGGGCGGCATGGGGGCGGAGATGGTCAAGCTTTCGCCGACCTTTCAGCCGCAGAGCCTGAACGCCATGCGCAGGCTGGAGAGCGCCCTGGAGGATAACTACCTGACCCACGGGCAGTGGCAAAAGAGCGCTGGCAATCATTATCGTTTCAAGAACGCGCATCTGACCTTTTTGTCGGCGGCGCCTGGCTCGAACATTGTTGGCGCGACCGCCTCAACCCTGTTGATGTTGGACGAGGCGCAGGACATCGGCATTGCCAAATATGACAAGCAAATCGCTCCGATGGCGGCATCGACCAACGCGACGCGCGTCTTTTGGGGCACTGCCTGGACGGGGCAAACGCTTTTGGCGCGCGAGCTGAGGGCGGCTCAGGAAGCAGAAGCCCGCGATGGCGTTCGGCGCGTCTTCCGCCTGGGCGCTGAACAGGTGCGCGCGGAAGTGCCTGCCTATGGGCTCTTTGTCGATGAGCAGGTGGCTCGTCTGGGGCGCTCGCACCCGATGGTGCGTTCCCAGTTCTTTAGTGAGGAGATCGACTTCGCGAGCGGTCTGTTCACCCCCGCGCGTCTGGGATTGATGCAGGGCAGCCATGCCGCCTGTGAGGCTCCTCAGGCGGGTAAACGCTATGCCATGCTGGTCGATCTGGCGGGCGAAGACGAACAGGTGCGCAAAGAGGGTTTCGTTTCGGCTGAGACGGATCAGTTGGAAAACCCTGGCAGGGACAGCACAGCGGTCACGATCGTGGAGATCGACCTGAGTTTGCTGGATGACGACCTGATCGGCAAACCGCGCTATCTGGTGGCGCGGCGCTACCTTTGGCAGGGCGAAAAACACAGCACGCTTTACCAGCGCCTGTTGAGCCTGGCGAAGCATTGGAATTGCGAGAAGATCGTCGTCGATGCCAGCGGCGTTGGCGCGGGCGTCTGTTCCTTTTTGCGCGATCGTTTGGGCGAGCGCGTGATCCCGCTGGTTTTCAATCAAAAAATTAAGTCAGATCTGGGCTGGGGCTTTCTGGCGGTGGTCGATACGGGACGCTTTCAGGATTTCAAACCCAGACAGGCATTCACAACCGAGGACGGCAGGCTCAACCTTTTATCACTGCAGATGGCGGATGAACAGGAGCGTTTGCAGAGCCTTTTTCAACGTCAATTACAAGCATTGTCTTTTGAAGTGGGGATCGGTCCCCAAAAAACGCTCAAATGGTGGGTGCCTGACGGGACAGCGGACCCGCTGGGCGGCTTGCTACATGACGACCTGGTCATCTCAGCCGCGATGACGGCAATTTTGGACGAGTATGAGTGGACGCCCACCTTCGCCCCCGCGATCATTCAGGCAAGCGACCCGATCAGAGAAATGGATGGAGGTTTTTAGTGACTTACTTTACCCGCAACCAGGGTTACCCTTTTGGCATCGATATTTCGCAGCATAACGCTAGTTATGACGGTAAGCGCATGCCGGATTTTGACCTGATCCAAGCCCACGAGCCAAAGGTGCGCTTTATCGCCATGCGCACGGGGCTTTCCTGGGGCTATCGCGACACGCTGTTCGAGCGCTATTTCAGCGAAGCCTGGCGGATCGGCGTTTGCGTTTTGCCTTATCACGTTTTGTATCCCGGCGAGGATGCGGTCAGGCAGATGGATTTCTTCCTGACGATCCTGAAAGAGGTTGACCTGGATCAGGTCAGACTGGCGCTGGACCTGGAACTGGATCACGGCAGGAGCAAGGCACAGATTACCAGAAGGCTGAACGAGTGTCTGCGCTATCTCAAAAGCAGAACGGGACGTTACCCGATCGTTTACAGCCGCGCGCTGTGGATCAACGAGTTTCTGGAGGTGGAGGACCTGCCGAAGCTGGATTGGTGGCTGGCGCAATATATTCGCAGCTACGAGAGCCCGGAGTACACGCCTGAATATCCATGCCCGCCGATGCTGCCGAGAGGCGTGCGTCAGTGGCTGATCCATCAGACCTCGCAGCGCGCGCCCGCGATCGGTGGCTTGGGGCACTATATGGATTACAACCGTTGGAACGGCAGCCTTGAGCAGCTTTGGGCATATTTTGGCAGGAACAAGCCTCGTTTGGCGGCTTGTCCGCTGGATTCTTTCCCCTGTGAACGGGCTGGTTTGGTCTGGCAAGAAGAAGCGGTCATGCAGGAGGTGGCGGCATGAAAACAAGCCTGAAGGAAAGGATCAAAATGGTCTTTCAGAGGAGTTCTGCGCCAAAGCCTGACAGCCAACGGGTCGGATTCAGCCTGATCGAGGATGAAAACAACTTCCTGATCGGGGCGCAAAGCGCTTTTGGCTCACCTCGCGACCGCGTGATTTACAGTCGGCAACAAAGCATGCAGGACAGCCTGGACGCCTGGCGCTACAACCCTTTGGCGAGGCGGATCGTTGAACTGACGACCCAATACGCCGCCGGGGGCGGTTTGTTGGTCAAATGCGCTGACAAGCCCACGCAGGACTTTCTGGAGGAATTCTGGGGGCATCGGCTCAACCGCATGGATCAGAGGATCAATCAGTTCAGCGATGAATTGTGTCTGACTGGCAATTTGTTCCTCCTGTTGAGCACGGACGCGAGTGGGATGAGTTATTTGCGGGTTATTCCCGCGGGCGACGTGTCGGCGGTCGAATCGCGCCAGAATGACATTGAGCAGGAGCTGGCTTTTCGCCTGAAAGCCGATCAGGATGGGGATGAGCAGGTGATTCCCGCTTATGACGCCCTGAAAGAAAGCTGTCAGGAGGGAGCGGCGTTTCCGCCCGCTGTGCTGCATTACGCCATCAACCGACCGAGCGGCTCGCAGTGGGGCGAGGGCGATTTGACGCCCGTCCTGAAGTGGCTGACGCGCTACAGCGCCTGGCTGGAGGACAGGGTGCGGTTGAACCGATTCCGCAACGCCTTTGTCTATGTCGTCAAGGCTCGTTTTGCCAGTGAGAATGACCGCTACGCCCGTCAGGTTCAGCTGAGCGCCAATCCGCCCGCGCCTGGTTCAATCCTGGTGACAGACGAGAGCGAAGAATGGTCGGTCCTGGCGCCCAGGCTGGAGGCGCTGGATGCCTCCAGCGATGGTCTGGCGATCAAAAAGATGATCGCTGCTGCGGTAGGCTTGCCGATGCACTTTTTGGCGGAACCGGAATCGTCAACCAAAACAACGGCTGAAGCTTCTGGCAGTCCGACTTACCGAAGGTTTTCGGAGAGGCAGCGCTATTTGTGTCAGATCGTCGAGGATGTTCTGCGCGTAGTCGTCGAAAGACGGGCGATGGTTGACCTGAGCGTTGACGTCAAAGCTCCTATCCGCGTGGAGGGCGGTGACGTCAGCGCCAGGGATAACCGCGAGCTGGCTGAGGCGGGGCAGCAAATTCAAGAACTCGCCAGTGGGCTTTTGGAGCGCGGCGCGATCGACCAAGCGGAATATCTGCGTTTGGTCTACCGCTTTATGGGCGAACGTTTGCCTGAACCGGCGAACGCGCCGACGGAATAAGTTGTTTGCGCCTGCCACGCGTGGGGCTGGCGGGCGTGAGCATTGGGCACGAATCATTTGGAAGGAGATCTATGACTGAAAGTCGGCAAAGGCTGGCACTGGAGGTCAACCCGCTTGGAAGCGGTCGCTTTGAAATTCTGGCGATCACAGCGGGACCAGCCAATGGTTGGGTTTTCCCAGCCGAAGTATTACGAGAGTCGCTACGCTTGTGGGATGGGGTCAACTGTTTTGTGGATCACAGCCTGAAAGAACGCTCGGTGCGCGATATCGCTGGAATATTAAGAAAACCAGTCTGGGACAACCAGGCGAACGGCATTCGGGCAGAGCTGAGCGCCTTCGGACCCTCGGCGGAGGTGCTGAAGGACATCGGCAGGCAAGTGCTCGAAAAGTCTGACGAGCCAGCCGTTAGGGTTGGCTTCTCAGCAGACGTGCTTTTTCAGGGCAAGGCTGGCAAGGTCGAGAAGATCCTGCGCATCTACTCGGTCGATCTGGTCTACAACCCGGCACGCGGAGGGATCTTCCTGCGCGCGCTTAATCAACTCGGCATCAATCCCATCATGGAAGGAGAATCCTCGATGAAAAGAACTCAGGAAGATGTTATTGAAAATCAAATCAGCCTTCAGGAAAGCCCTGAAGCAGTCCAGACCGATCAGGGGATCAGCCTGGAAGAACAACTGGCGGAAATGAGACAAATGCGCGAGCAGATGAGCGCGTTTTTGCTGGAAAGCAGTCTCGCCAACACGAATCTGCCGCAAAGCATGAAGAACAACATCAGAAAGCAGTTCCAGCAGCGCAGTTTCGCGCCCGCGGAACTTTCGCAGGCACTGCGGGAAGCGCACACATTATTAAGCGAACTGCAGGGCGCGAACGTGGTCAAGGGTCCCGCGCGCATTGAGGGGATGATCGAACCAGGCGAACGCCTGCAAGCCGCGGTGGACGATCTTTTTAACGTGCCGCGTGAAAAAGCGCTGGCAGGCGCGAAGGTGGAAAAGCTCTCGGGCATTCGTGAGCTTTATCTGAGCCTGACGGGTGACTATGACCTGCATGGCGGCTACTTCCCCGAACGCGCCCAGCTGGCAACCACAACGGATTTCAGCGGATTGGTCAAAAACAGCCTGAATAAACTGGTTGCCAACACCTGGGAAGAACTGGGCAAGGCGGGCTACGACTGGTGGAAGGACGTTACCGTTCAGGAGCATTTCAACAGCCTGCATGACATCACTGGCACGCTGGTCGGCACGGTGGGTGACCTACCGAGCATTGCCGAGGGCGGCAACTATACCGAGCTGAAGGTTGGCGATTCGCCTGAGATCGTCAGATTCACCAAGTATGGCGGCTATATCCCCCTGACGCTGGAACTGATCGACCGCGATGAAACCCGCAAGCTGCGCGCCTATGCCCGTGAACTGGCTTCGGCTGGAATGCGCAAGATCTCACGTCTGGTGGCGGAAATCTTCACCCAAAACGCGGGGATCGGACCTGTTTTGGCTGATGGAGAGAACCTCTTCAACAATTCCGCGGTCACCCTGATGGGCGGGCACGGCAACCTTGGCAACCTGGCGCTCAATGCCGCCAACTGGGATACGGTCAGCGCAAGGGTGTATAGCCAGCCCATGTTGGTCAAAAACGCCGCAGGTTTCTATGGCACGGGCCCGCAGATGGCGGTCAACCCGAAATTCATCCTGGTGCCGCGCGCTTTGCAGCGGACAGCCATGGAGATCTGCACGGGCGCGCTGGTGCGTGAGCAAGATCATGTCTATGACAACGTGCTCAAGGGCAGCGCAGTGCCTTTGGTCGTGCCGGAGTGGACTGACGCCAACGACTGGGCGGCGGCCTGCGACCCACGCGTCGCGCCCGCCATCTTTGTTGGCGAGCGCTTCGGTCTGGCGCCTGAAATCTTTATCGCTGGGGACGAGCTTTCGCCTGCGGTCTTTAGCAATGATGAGCACCGACTCAAGGTGCGCCACTACCTGGCGGTTTGGGTCAACGACTTCAGACCACTTTACAAGAACAATGTCGCGTAGAAAAGGAGAGCGATGGATAAATTGAAACTTTTGCTTAGTTCACGTAAGTTTTGGGCGGCTCTGGTGGGTCTGGTTTTCATGATCCTGAAAGCCTGGCGCCCAGATTTCCCGCTGGACGCTGATCAATTGGCGGGTATTATCGCCATTTTGGTCACCTATATTTTGGGCACCGCGCTGGAGGACGGTCTGCGGGCAGATCAAAAATAAATAATTTAGAATCCAGCCCCTTTGGATACCCAGAGGGGCTGGTAAGGAGGAAAAATGACAGACAGAGAATTGAAAAAAGTGTTGAACAAGCTCATGGGCAAAGATGTCATGAGCTGGCGGTTGCGCGAGGACGGCTATTTGGTGGTGATCAACAAGCAAGGCTGGAAAGTGACCTTCTCGGCTGAAGAAGTGCAAAGAACGCTCCAGGAATTGCAAAACCCGAATGGAAAGCAAAATGCCGCCGCTTTTTTTGAGGGAGAATCAGGATTGTCTGCGTTCCTTTTTTGATCTGCTGGAGCAGGGCAACGCTGGGCTGCGCCCTTTGCGCGCAGAGGTCAGCCCCACGCGCAGAATTCAGATCTGGCAGCAAGCAAGCCAGGAGGAAGCTATCTACTATCTTGAAAGGGACGGAAGCCTCAACAACCGTTTTGGTCAACCACTTTCCGCCCCCTGGCAGGCGGTGGGTCAGTGGCTGCATACCTGGGATGAGGTGCCTGTTTACGTCTCGAATATGAAACTAAAGATTGCTGACGGGAAAGTGTCGATCAACAGGAATGTTATCTCAGAAGAACAAAAGGAGCTTGTTGCCATTGGCTGATTAAGCTTTTGTTAAATTGCATACTTCTATTTATCTGTCTACTACGGATATGCTATACTTTTAATAGAAAATTTCAAATATAGAGGTAATTATGAACAAAGTAGCAGTGGTAAGTGATTCATCTGCTTATATCCCCCAGGAATATGTGGATCAATACGGGCTGACAATTTTGCCCCTGACAGTAAACTGGCAAGGGAAATCCTTGTATGATGGCGTGGACATCAAAGCCAATGATTTTTATCAGGAATTGGCAAAGTCCAAAGAAAAGGCAACCACCAGTCAGGTGACGGTGGGTCAGTTCCTGGAAGTTTTTGACAAACTGCTGAAAGAGGGCAAGGATGTGATCTATGTGGGTATCACAACCGGACTCTCCGCCACAGTAGTTTCAGCCAACCAGGCCCGCAAGGAATTGGGCAACCCTGAAAATCTGGTCATTATTGATTCGCAACTGGTTTCGATGGCGCTGACGCTGATGGTCGTGGAAATCGCCCGCGCGGCTGAAAAAGGCGCTACCTTGCAGGAGTGCGCTCAGCTGGCGGCTGATCTCTATCCGCGCATTGGCGTTTATTTCACCGTCAATGACCTGCAATATCTGCACCGCGGCGGACGCATCAATACCGCCAAGCGCTTGCTTGGCTCGGCATTGGACCTGAAACCGATCCTGATGATCCGCGACGGCAAGATCGAGCTGGTCGAGAGCGTTCGTTCCCAGAAAAAGGCCATTACGCGCATCGTTGACCTGATCGAAAGGGACATCGCGGGGAGAACTCCTGTCCGCGTGGGCCCCTTCCACGCGTTGGCATATGACGAGATGATCATGATGGAAGAGCTGGCGGTCGAACGCTTCCATCCGATCGAGATCATTCGCTCGGAGGTCAGCCCCGTGATCGGCAGCCACGTCGGCCCAGGCACGGTCTCAATGGCGTATTTGGTTGGATAAGCAACTGATAGTCGAGTTGAATCTGTTGGGAGGGCTGCCATGCCCTCCTTTTTGGTTAGATTGCAATGATGATTTGTCGGTTGCAGTAACCAGTTGTCGACTTTTTGTCGACGACTGAAATTGGAATCTTCAGGTTGGATGATTGTCCTGCGTTGTGCGCGTGGACAGGAGTCCGACTCCGCTTGTCTTTGGTAGTGTCTGGGATAGATACTGTGTTGAATGTCAAGTGTAGAACCTTAAGTTCAAAGCGCAAGTCAGTGACCTTTACCAGAGTCAATCCTCATTGGGTAAGAAAAGGAACCAGCTTTTGGGACGTCGGATTGAGGAGGCTGTCCAAAAAGGGCAGCCTCTATGTATGAAAACAATAAAAAGAAAGTTGCTATGCAGTTGCAAGTTTAGCAATGTTATGAGATATACACAGAATACCCCACTCTGTACTCACATTCTCCAATCCTCTCAATAAAAACCTTCGAAATCCCCAGTTTTGCTTCAATCTCCCAAATACCGCTTCCACGTCCACCG
>Ga0255343_1000498_pt1 | contig 61250 bp, 57 predicted proteins | sample wastewater_treat_4_FD_192413 | JGI IMG/M metagenome (GOLD analysis project Ga0255343, IMG submission 192413) | Wastewater microbial communities from Lulu Island WWTP, Vancouver, Canada - plant16 | ecosystem: Engineered > WWTP > Wastewater > Unclassified | place: Canada: Vancouver, British... | reverse complement strand
TCCTTTAATGATTTGCTATTCTTCATGTGTAGCCCTCCTTGACGGTATTTTGTTTGTGTCTTTGAACAACCAAACTTTTACCGGATTGAGGGCTACTTCACTACGCTTCAAAATGTGCGAAAAATATCATACGTTACCAGACAAAATGTAATATTTCTTGATTTCACCGTCTTTTTTTGTATATATAATTAGATTGATATGTTGCAATCACTGCTGGTTCGTTGAGTACCTTTCTCAATTCAAGTGCTTATGCCAAGTGATCCAGCGGAAAGGATAGATAAAAAAGTACCAGATGGAAGCGGTAAAAGCAATCGGTAAAAATACTGATGAGGGTGCGGTAGCATTAACTGAGGCGGAGTCAAAAATATTATTAAAGAAATACGGTGTGCCGGTGGTAGAAGAAGCGGCAATCTCCACCGTGGAACAAGCAGTATCCAAATCGGCAGTTTTCGGTTTCCCCGTAGTTCTCAAAGGCCTAGGGACAAAACTTACCCACAAAACAGAAAGGGGTTTGGTTAAGCTAAATTTATCCTCTGCGATCGAAGTCAAAAATGCCTGCCTCGAAATTCAAAATTCCGCCGGCGCGGATTTAGAAGGATTTCTTCTGCAACCGCAGATACAAGGAAAACGTGAGTTTGTCGCCGGTCTTTTTCAAGACGAGCAGTTCGGACCGGTGGTGATGTTTGGTCTGGGCGGCGTTTTCACTGAAGCGCTCCAAGATGTTGTTTTCCGCATCGCGCCTTTTGATGAAATTCAGGCACAATCCATGCTCGATGAAGTTATGTCACACAAACTTCTGGGCGGGTTTCGTGGCGAAGCGCCTGCCAATAAGGAACAATTAATAAAAACGTTGCTTGCTTTATCCAAGCTGGGTACGGAACGTCTCGATGTCAAAGAAGTCGATATAAACCCGCTGCTGGTTTCCCCTGACGGTAAGGTAACTGCTGTTGATGCGCTGGTTGTCCTGAGCATGGATAACAGATCAGCCGCTAAAAAACGGTTTGCCGAAAGAACTCCGCAGGAAATTGAAGCACTCAACGCCGCACTGGAGCAAATGGTCAACGCTAAGAGCATTGCTGTCATCGGCGCCATGCGTCCACGGAACAGAGGATTTCGTGGCATGTTCGGATGTCTCAAAGATTTTGGCTTCCCGGGCAAGCTCTATCCCATAAATCCGAAAGCGGATGAAATCGACGGAATTAAAACGCATCCCTCTTTGGTCTCTCTGAAAAAGCCGGTTGATTTGGTCATAATCGCCGTACCGGCGCCTTTTGTCCCCGATGCTTTGAGAGACTGTGTTGCCTCCGGCAGCAAAAACGTGCACATTTTTTCTTCCGGCTTCAAAGAAACAGGTGAGGAAGAAGGCCTCCGCCTTCAGGCAGAAATCGAAAAAATCGCCGCGGAAGGAAAGCTTAATGTCATCGGACCTAACTGCATGGGACTTTACGTGCCTAAATCACGCATTGTAACTTGGGTTGATCCCCCCGATAAAAGCGGCCCTGTCGCTTTTATCACGCAAAGCGGAGGGCACTCTCAGGATTTTTCCAATTACGCCAGTTCACATTTCGGAATTTATTTCAGCAAGGTCATCAGTTACGGAAACGCACTGACTATGGACAGCACCGATTTTCTGGAATTTTTCTCCCACGACGAGGAGACAAAAATCATCACTATGTATCTGGAAGGAGTCAAAAACGGCCGTAAGCTGCTGGAATTAATAACCAGAATCAACAAAGAAAAACCGGTGATCATCCTGAAGGCGGGGCTCACGGAATCCGGTGCCAGAGCTGTATCTTCTCATACCGGATCTATGGCCGGAACCGAAAAGATATGGAGCGCATTTTTCAAACAAAGCGGCGCAATTAGAGTAAATTCCCTGGAACAGATGGCGGAAGTATCAGCGGCATTTCTTAATACGGGAAAAGTTGAAGGGCGGCGCGTGGCGGTTGTCGGCACCGGCGGTGGCATCGGCGTGGCAGCGGCGGACAGTTGCGCGCAACTAGGACTCGATCTTGTTTCTCTGCCTGCCGAAGTTACGCAAAAACTACGGCAATTCATACCGCCGGCAGGAAATATGATCCGCAATCCCATTGATGCACATCTATTGTTTATCAAACTGGAATTGTTTGACAAGACTCTGGAGATTCTTTCAGAGAGCTATGTGGACATGTTTATTATTTCCCTACAGCTTGAATGGCTGTATAATTTTGATAATGGGGCACAAGTGGAAAATGTAATAAACTATATAGCGCAGAAGGCGCATAATCACACGGGAGGGAAACCCCTGGTCGTTGTCACGCGGCAATACAGTCCCCTTCCAAAATACGTAAAAAAGCGCCTTATACTGCAACGTATTCTCTGCGAAGCAGGAGTTCCCGTCTACAATGTTCTGCCGCAGGCCGTATTTGCCCTGGCTAAGCTAGCTGAATATTACGAATTTCAATCCAAACATGGCGGACATACAGAACAACACGCCGCAAAAAAATGATGGTTTCAAACTGAACAACGAAAAAAACCGGCGCTTCAATTTACGTCGTGTTATCTTTTGGCGCCGCCGTCAAGTAAATCGAAAATGATGTACCAACATTGGCAACTGATTCCACCGTAATCAAACCCTCATGATTTTTGATGATGGAATCACAAATAGCCAATCCAAGTCCGATACCTCCCCTGCCGCTTTTTTCTTTTGTTGTGAAGTAAGGATCAAATATGCGTGGAAGGTTTTCTTTGGGTATGCCAACACCGTTGTCTTTAATAATAATGCGTATGTACCTGCCTCGTCCCAAAGTTCTGATATTTGTCGCGGTTACAATGTTTTCGGCAATAAGCTTGACTATTCCGCCGTCAGAAACGGCTTCTCGCGCGTTGATTAAAATATTTTCTATCACCTGCTTGATTTGCACTGAATCAATTTCGGAAGGCCATAAATCTTGGGCAATGGAAATTTCGCACGGCACCTGTGAATCATTAAACACATTTTTCACCGATTCCCTTAGCAATTGCTCTAAATTTTCCAACTTGCGGACAGGATAGCCGCCCTGCGCGAACGTAATCAGACGATGCGCTAATTCTTTTGCCTGCAAACCGGCACGCTCTGCCACCGCCAAGCCATCTTCTACAATCTTGTCTTCATCGGTCGCTGATATTTTAGCCAGAAAAACATTCCGAAGAATCGCCGTAAGCAGGCCATCAAAATCCTTGGCTACCCCATCGGCAAACATGCCCAGAGACTCCACCTTGCTTCTTCTGAGCAATTCTTCCTCGGCAATCTTTTGTTCCGTAATATCCTCCAGCGTTTCCATTGCACCGAATATATCTCCACTGGAATCTCTGATGGCCGCGGACGTAATACGAAACCATATGCCTTTCTCGCCCAATTCGGGGAAAAACTCCGTTACCTCATAAGCTTCTTCAAGCAAATTCGATTTTGCCCACTGTCCTGAATAGAATTGCGGAATCTGTTCAACTTTTTTATCCAAAATTATATCCGCCAGGCAGGGGCGTTTTTCCTTGTAAAAGATACGCCAATGCTGATCGGTGCCGACAATTTCACGCGGCCTGATTGAACTCAAAGCCTGAAGGGCCCTGTTCCAGTACATAACTTTGTGGTCCTTGGAAATTACAAAGGTGGGTATTGGGGAACCGTGAATAATATTGATTAATTTTAACTCGTCCCGGCGCCCGCGCCACATGACGTAAATAAAAGTCACCGCCACCATCACCGATAAAGCAACGATAAAAATAAAGATAAGAAAGTGGCTATTCATAACACGATCAACGCCGTACACATTTTTTAAATTTTCGATAGCAAGATTAAGATAAAAATGCAAGTACGACTATGGAAAAAGCAATAACATCACCACCTGTTACCTAAGCGTTAATATACTTATTTTTCTGACAAATGAATTATTTTCCCCTTGACAGGAACTCCATAATAAGTAACTTTATGTGCTAATTAAGCTCCATATAAGGGAAAAATGGTTTGAACAGAGCAGTAAAAACGCCAAAGGGGAAAATTATCTTGGGGCTAACCCTTATTCTTGTTTTAAGCGGGTTTTTTTCCCTGTATCAACCTCTGATAAATTTGTTCAAAGATAAAACTTCTCCCGTTTCCGAAACTCTTGCGCTGAAATCAATCAACGACACTATTGAAAAAGGTGAGACTCTTTCCACTATTTTCACAAAATATGGGTTGCGCATGGAAGAACTCTTTGCCATGAAAAGCGCGGCAGCGAGCATTCATCCTTTGAGGCAATTACACCCCGGCAAGGCCTACAGTATCGTTTTTGATGAACAGAATTGCATAAATTCTTTTACCTACGGAATTGACGACGACACAATTCTAAAAATTGAACGCGTGGATGGTTGTTTTCAGGCGCATAAATATAACATCCCCTACGAAACTCGCATTCTAACCATCAGCGGTTCAATCAACGATAATCTTATTTCCACCGTTGGTACGGAAAAGGAAGATTATTTGCTCGCCCTGCGGGTAGCGGATATTTTAGCCTGGGATATCGATTTTACCACAGATTTACGCACGGGAGACTCGTTCAGAATCATCGCTGAGGGGCTTTATCTGGATGGAGAATTCAAAAAGTACGGAAAAATATTATCAGTGGAATTTATAAACAACAATCAACCTTACACCGCTTATTTTTTTGAACACGACGGGAAATTCGATTATTATGATGCGGCGGGCAATTCGCTACGCAAAGCTTTTTTGAAAGCACCTTTGAGCTTCAGAAGAATAAGTTCCTATTTCATCAAAAAGCGCTTTCATCCTGTTTTGAAAATTTACCGGCCTCACCACGGAATCGATTACGCCGCAGCAACGGGGACACCCGTTAGTGCTGTCGGCGACGGGAAAATCGCTTTTGCTGGCCGTAAAGGCGCCTATGGAAATCTCATCATTATTACCCATAACAACGGTTACAAAACATATTACGGGCATCTATCGCGTTTCAGAAAAGGAATTCGTCAAGGAATACGTGTAAAACAAGGAGATCTAATCGGGTATGTGGGTGCTACGGGTCTGGCCACCGGACCACATCTGCATTACGAAATGAGACGAGGTGACACCCCCATCAACCCTTCCAGCGTCAAAAATATCGCCGGCAAACCTATACCTTCATCGCAAAAAGCCGAATTCAAAAGAATGACGCTCGCACTTAATACAATTTTCACCGCGGCGATTTTTTTCGATACCAAAGACACAGAAAGAAAAAAATACAGTCTACACCCTTCGCTGATTGCCGAAGCTAACTCTCTACCCCAAACAAAAAAACAGGGCAGCTGAAACATTAAAAATGGGCAATCGCCTGCTCTCTCCTACTTTTAAGCAAGCCTCGATTTATTTCCAGCCAAATTTCCGGTTCAACAATTTCTCCAGGTCCAAGTTATAAGGGGCATAATGACGGGCAAGCCAAGCGCGCATTTCCGGATTCATTGCGGGTTTTTTGTCTCCCATCTTCGAAAGCGTTTTCTTGATGCGACTCCTTACGGAATAAGGCACAGACTGTGTAAAGCGCAATAGTCCCGCATTTTTGGCAAGTTTGAATATGCGCCGCGCGGAACTTCCATATGCTTCGTTATACTTTTCAAAAATTTCACCTTCACGGCAATCTAATCCCAAAAAACCGTAAACTTCTTTCATTACGGAAGCTGTGTCCTGGTTAAATTCTTCTGTTTTGATAATCAATAACTGCTTTGCATCAAAATATTGGAAAAATTTATTCAGACACTGCGCATAATAGCCATCATTCAAATAAGGTCTATAGTTGATTGTTTCCCCTCTTCTAGAAGCAATCATAATTTTTTTCCATGATTCTTCCGTCATTTGCACGAATTCCTGTTGTTCCAGACACAATTTGATCGCCTCTTTAAAATTGAAAGGTTCCATTGCCCGGGAATAATACATCCACCAGCTCGAATATGCCCGTTCAATCGGATTGCGTAACAGAGCTATATATTTCGCATGAGGAAAGTGCCGCGCTAATCTTTCAAGCGCCCACGGCACTCTTAAGTAAAAAGGAGTCGCTTCTCCCAAAATATTTTCATTTTTTCGATGACCAAAGCACCTGCGGACGTATTCATTCAAATTCATCTCCGTGTAAAAAGTATCAAAATAATGGGGCTCTTTAGGTATGGACATCAGCACATCAGGGTGCTTCTGTAAATAAGAAGCCAAAGCAGTGGTTCCACATTTTTGCAGGCCAATAATAAAAAATTGGGGGTAAAAACTGTATTTTCCCATGCTTATATTCAACAACGCACTTGTTATCTGATACCAATATTATATTCGATATCAACAGTCAAGGAAATCACTAAAATGACACTAAAAAGCATTTATCATATCCTTAAATTTTGACTTTACAAAAGTCCCTGTTCCTGATTAAAGTTTAAAAAAGAGACAGTTAATGAGCAAAGAAAAATTAGCCCAATATGATTATGATGTAATTATCATCGGCGGTGGACCGGCGGGATATACAGCGGGGATTTATGCCGCGCGCGCTGGTCTAAAAACTCTGCTTGTTGAGGGCGCAGCAACGGTAAGCCAGATAACCATAACCGATTTAATTGAAAATTATCCGGGCATCCCCGATGGCATCAACGGTTTTGACCTGATACAGTTGTTCAAAAATCAGGCGATGAAATTTGGTCTGGAAAGCTTGGCCGCGGATGTTACTTCCATCAAAAAAAATAATGCCGATGCTGTCGTCTGGGAAATCACGGCCGGAGGTAAAACCTCGCGGTCTTTGAGCATCATTGCCGCAACCGGAGCGCAGTGGCGCAAACTGGGCGTTCCCGGAGAGGAAGAATTCGCCGGCCGAGGCGTTTCATATTGCGCGACCTGCGATGGTCCCTTTTACCGCAACAAAAATGTAATTGTCGTCGGCGGCGGTGACACGGCCATTCAGGAAGCCCTCTTTTTAACCCATTTTGCCCAAAAGGTAACTGTCGTTCACCGGCGTGACCGTCTGCGTGCGGCGGATATACTGCAAAAACGCGCTGCCGCTCAAAAAAAAATAGAATTCGTCTGGAAAGCAACACTGGCGGAAGTAGTCGGAGGCGACTTGGTCACGGCCGTCAAATTAAAAAATGTGGATTCCGGAAAAATCAGCGAAATACCGGCGGAGGGAGTCTTTATCTTTGTTGGTCGGATTCCGAACACCGGGCTATTTAAAGGCATCCTACAATTAGACAATACCGGTTACATTATCACCGATGACAATATGTGCGCCTCCGCACCCGGAATATACGCCGCCGGAGATTGCCGCGCAAAACAATTCCGGCAGGTTATCACCGCCGCAGGCGATGGCGCCAACGCAATTTACAGCGCGGAACTTTACATCGCGGCACTCAAAGGTGAAAGCTATTGATAAATCCGCAGGGTTACTTTATTCTTTATCAGCGACACTGACAAAAGGGCTTTTCAAATAATGGAGTCACTAATAAACAGCTGGCAACATCTTCCTGAACACATAACACCATACCTGTTCAGCATCGGCACGTTTCAGCTGCGTTATTACAGTTTAATGTATATTGTCGCGTTTGTTCTTGTTTATTTTCTGGTCATCTATAGAATCAAAAACGAAAAATATAAATACACCGCCGAAGACATTCAGGATTATCTTGTCTGGGCAATGATCGGTGTGCTGTTGGGCGCGCGACTTGGTTATGTCCTGATTTATAATTTTGTTTATTATTTGCAGCACCCTCTCGAAATATTTTTACCTTTCAGCTTTGCTGACGGAATCAGATTCATCGGCATCAGCGGGATGTCTTATCACGGTGGCGTTATCGGCGTGATTATTATGTCCGTGTTGTTTTGCCGCAAAAGAAAAATCGACTTCTGGAAATTCGCCGACCTGATCTGCCCGGCCATACCGCTGGGCTATACTTTCGGCCGCCTCGGCAACTTCATCAATGGAGAACTTTTCGGTCGTGCGACGACAATGCCGTGGGGAATGTACTTCCCTCTGGATGCGACCAATACACTGCGTCACCCATCCCAGCTTTATGAGGCTGCTTTTGAAGGAATATTATTGTTTATCATACTGTGGCTGTTAAGAAAAAAGACGGGGGTTGACGGCTCTCTTCTGGGATTATATATTTTCGGTTACGGCCTCGCCCGCTTTATTGTCGAGTTCTTCCGCGAACCTGACTTCGCCGTCGGACTAATAAGCATCGGACAATTTCTATGCCTTCTAATGATGTTGGCGGGCATAATGATATTAACCTGGCTAAAAAACACTAAACAAAAAAATAGGTGATAACATGGGAAATAACATGGTGATTATCGGCGGTGGGGCAGCAGGTCCTTCTGCCGCTGCTGAAGCAAAGCGAAACAACCCGTCATTAAACACCATCATTGTGGAAAAAGGAAAGTTTGTCTCTTATTCCGCCTGACCGACGCCTTATTACATCGGCGATGTGATTAAAGATGATAAAAAATTAATTGCGCGGACACCGGAAAAATTCCGCGAAAACGGCATTGATGTCTGGCTCAATACGGAAGTCGTCAACGTAAATTATGAAAGAAATACTGTGGAAATCAGCACGCTAAAAAATCTTCCCTTTGACTTTTTAGTGATGGCGACAGGAACCAAAGCCATGATGCCCGATATACCGGGCATCGACTCACCAGGGGTGTTCGTCTTGAAGAATTTGGAAAACGCTCTCCAAATAAAATCATATATGCGCAAAAATAACTGCCGCAAGGCCATTATCATCGGCGCCGGATTCATCGCCATGGAAATAAGCGAAGCTCTTCACCTGACTGGCGTAAAGACGACCATCTTTCACAGAGGCAACCTGCCGGCTAACCGCTGGGACGCCGAACTCTCCAAGGAGATGCTGGCTGAACTTACGGCAAATGGAGTGGAATTCGTCCCCCGTGCCGAAACATCGACTGTGGAAAAAGGAAATGATTCTCCGCTTAAAGCAATCACCAATCAAGGAACTTGGAACGCGGATATGATTATTGTTGCCACAGGCGTCAAGCCCAACGTGGAACTCGCGCAATCAATAAATTTAAAAATAGGCTCATCCGGCGCCATTGCGGTAAACCACTTTCAGCAGACATCTAAAGAAAATGTTTATGCCGCTGGCGATTGTTGTGAATCCTATCACCGAGTAACAGGTCGGTGGGTCAACATTCCTCTGGGCGACATCGCCAACAAACAGGGACGGGTTGTCGGACGCAATGTCGGCGGTCGGCCGCTAACTTTTGACGGCATTGTCGGGGCGCAGTCTTTCCGTCTATTTAATTTGGAATGCGCCGCCACAGGTATTTCGGAAAAAGAAGCGGCAGAAAACGGATATAATCCGGTAAGTGTATTGGTGTGGGGCAGTGCCATGGCTAAAACCATGGGGCAAAAGAAAATAGGGCTAAAAATGATCGCCGATAAATCATCGGGAAAATTTTTAGGCGCTCAAGCGGTGGGAGAAGCAGGTGTTATTGGCCGCATCAACGCCTTATCAGTCGCTCTATGGACAGGACTCAACATTGATGAAATCGGTTATCTGGATCTCGCCTATTCTCCACCTTACGGTGGCGCTTGGGATATTATTCACAATACTGCGCAAGCTCTGCGGCGATCCATATAATTTTGGGGGAGAGCAAAAAAATGTCTTTATGGTGGATTGCATTTACAATATTAATTTTGGGTCTGCTTGCACTGGATTTAGGCTTTTTTAACCGTAAAGCCCACATTATCCGCCTCAAAGAGGCGCTGCTCTGGACATCATTCTGGGTCTCTCTGGGATTGTCATTTGGCGTGGGAATATACTATTTCCACGGTCACCACAAAGCGCTGGAATATTTTACCGGCTATCTCATCGAATATTCCCTAAGCGTGGATAATCTTTTTGTGTTTTTATTGATTTTCCGTTATTTTCGAGTGCCACATAAGCTTGAACATAAAGCACTTTTTTGGGGAATACTTTTAGCACTGATTACGCGCGCCGTATTTATCTTCACTGGCGTGGCGCTGATTAACAAATTCCACTGGATCATTTATATTTTCGGCGCATTCCTAATTTTCACCGCGGTACGAATGGCCTTCGGCAAGGGGCGCGAGATTCACCCTGGAAAAAACATTCTAGTCAGGATGCTGCGCAAGACAATGCCCATGACGCGCAATTATCAGGAAGGACATTTTTTTGTCATAAAAAGAGGCGTCCGTTTCGCCACACCGCTTTTGGCCGTTATCTTGGCTTTGGAAACCACCGATATAATTTTTGCCGTTGATTCCATTCCCGCGGTTTTGGCCATTACCAATGACCCTTTTATTATTTACACTTCCAACGTCTTTGCTATTTTAGGACTGCGTTCACTGTTTTTCGCCATTTCCGGAATAATGAGAATTTTTCATTATTTGCAATACGGCCTTATCGCTATCCTGAGCTTTGTGGGCGTGAAAATGCTGATTTCCGATTTCTATAAAATACCAATTAATATTTCTCTGCTGATAATCGCTTCCTTCCTTGCCCTTGCCATCATTGTTTCGCTCTTGTGGCCGAAACCTCAGGAGGAAATTATCTCCCCCCCAAAATAGGTCTCGCTTTATGGAAATCAATTATCAAAATATATCTCAGACGCAACTGAAAAAATGGGCAAGGCTTAGCGACGTGAAAGTACGCCGGGAAGAAGGAATATTTCTGGCTGAAGGCGTAAAGGTAGTGCAAGAGTTAATAGCAAGCACCTACCAAATTAAAGCCCTGCTCCTCATGCCGGAAAAAACAACACACCGGGAAAATTTCAAATTTCACCCCAGCCAAAATGTCCCCGTTTATCAGCTCACACGCTCACAGTGGCAAAAAATCGGCCAGGACAGGGAGCCGGAGGGAATCATGGCAGTAGTTTCCATAAAACAGCCGCCAGATACAACAGCATGGTTGCCCCAAACTCCCGGCAATATTTTGATTTTGCATGAGATAAACAATCCCCGCAATCTGGGAGCGATCATGCGCAGTGCGCACTGGTTCGGCTTTTCCGGAATAATTATAAGCACCAACTCGGCGGACTATACTAACCCGAAAGCTGTGCGCGCTTCTATGGGAAGTCTTTTTCATTTGACAATTATCCCGGAAATTGATTTATCCGTGGTATTATCTGAAATAAAAAAACATTTCTTCCTTGTTGGATCCGATGTCCGCGAAGGATTGGAGCCGCATCCGGTCATCAAAAAGACCGCTTTGCTTTTAGGTAATGAAAGCCACGGCTTGCCTCCGTCTCTTTTAAAAACGGCGCACGAACAATGGAGCATTCCCGGGCGGAGCAAAGTCGATTCCTTGAGTTTGACACAGGCTGCTGCTATCATGATGTACGAGTGCACAAAAAAATGAAGTCGTTTATTCAAGTATCGACAACTACCGAAACAAAAGAAGAGGCGCAGAAAATCGCTCACTATCTGGTAGAGCAAAAACTGGCCGCCTGTGTACAAATCATCGGCCCTGCAGAAAGCATATACACATGGAAGAACGAAACAGAAACATCTTTCGAGTGGCTGTGTCTGATCAAAACGCGTGAAGATTTTTTTGACAAAGTACAAACCGCGATAAAAAAACTGCACTCCTACGAAACGCCGGAGATCATCGCGATACCGATTAAACGAGGCAGCGCGCAGTACTTACAATGGATTGAGGATTCACTAATCTGAAAACAAGGAGATTCTATGCCCGACAGAAAAGAACTGGAAAAGAAATGCATTAATACCATCCGTTTTCTGGCAACTGACGCGATTGAAAAAGCCAAATCCGGCCACCCGGGAATGCCCTTGGGCGCCGCCGCCGCCGCTTACACCCTTTGGGCAAAACATTTAAAACACAATCCGAAAAATCCGCAATGGCCCGACCGCGACCGTTTTGTTCTGTCCGCCGGCCATGCCTCAATGCTTCTATACGCGCTTTTGCATTTATCCGGTTACGACCTGACGCTGGACGATATTAAAAATTTTCGCCAGTGGGACAGCCGCACACCGGGGCACCCCGAATACGGGCACACCCCCGGTGCGGAAGTAACCACGGGCCCGCTGGGTCAGGGTCTGGCCAATGCCGTAGGCATGGCAATTGCCGAGGCTCACCTGGCCGCGCGTTTCAACCGCGAAGGAAATAAAATAGTCGATCACTTCACCTATGTGCTGGCCAGTGACGGCGATATGATGGAAGGAGTGGTTGCCGAAGCCTGCGCGCTGGCCGGGCATCTGCGGCTGGGTAAATTAATCGTCCTTTACGATGACAACAAAGTAACGCTGGCCGGCTCCGCGGGGCTGTCTTTTACCGAAAATATTGAATTACGATTCAAATCCTACGGCTGGCAGATACTTAAAGTGGCTGATGGCAATGATGTCGCGGCTATCGACAAAGCAATCAAAAAAGCAAAGCGCGAAACGGAAAAACCGTCGCTTATTTGTGTTTCTACAACCATAGGATACGGTGCTCCCTGCAAGCAGGGAAGCTGCGACGCGCACGGTTCGCCTCTGGGAGCCGAGGAACTGCAGAAAACAAAAGAAGCGCTCTGCTGGGAAGCGGATAAAAGTTTTTATGTCCGCGAGGATGTAAAAAAATATTTCCGCAAAGCTCTTTCGCGCGGCAAAAAACAGGAAAGAATGTGGCGGGATAATCTGACCGCATACAAGCAAAACAATGCGGCTCTGGGCGAAGAGTTCGAGAGAAGAATAAAAGGCGAACTGCCGGAGGACTGGGCATCTAACCTTGCTCCCTTTCCTTATGATACGAAAGGAATTGCCACAAGAAAAGCGTCGGAAACGGTTATGCAGTTCCTCGCCGCGAAAGTTCCGGAACTTATGGGCGGCTCGGCTGATTTAAACCCATCTACCTTCACCTGGCTCAAAAACATGGGCGATTTTCAAAACCCGGCTTCATCTTCCGAAGGACTACACGGCATGGTCGGCGGACACTGGGGGTTTGAAGGCCGCAACATTCATTACGGTGTGCGCGAACACGCGATGGGTTCAATTTCCGTAGGCATGGCCCTCCACGGCGGTGTTATCCCCTACACGGCGACTTTTCTTACTTTTGCCGATTACATGCGCCCACCCATGCGCCTGGCCGCGCTCATGAAGCTGCGCGTAATTTTTGTTTTCACGCATGACAGCATCGGAGTAGGCGAAGACGGTCCCACGCATCAGCCTGTCGAACAAGTTATGAATCTGCGCCAGGTGCCGAACATGACCGTAATACGTCCGGCGGATGCCAATGAAACACTCGAATCGTGGCGCATCGCGTTAACAAATACCGCAGGCCCGACTGTACTGATCTTCAGCCGCCAGAACTTGCCGGTATTGGATCGTTCTGTGTGTGCCCCCGTCTCCAGCACAAATCAAGGGGGATATATTCTCTGGGAATCTTCACCGGATCCGGAAATAATTTTTATTGCCACCGGCTCGGAAGTATCGCTTGCCTTAACCACGGCGCAAAAACTTTCCCAGGAAGAAGTTAAAGTCCGCGTGGTTTCTCTGCCCAGCTGGGAAATCTTCGATCGCCAGCCACGTGATTACCGTGAAAAAGTTTTGCCGCCGCACATTTCGGCAAGAATTGCCGTGGAAGCAGGCATTAGCCTGGGCTGGGAACACTACGTGGGACTCGCCGGAAATATTATTGGCATGTCGAGTTTTGGCGCCTCCGCACCCGGTCCGGTGCTTTTCGAAAAATTCGGCTTTACCGTGGAAAATATAATGGCCAAAGCCAAGAAACTGCTTGAAAATCAAAAGAAATAAAATGAAAGATGCCTTCATTAATTATCATCTGGGAAATTATCAAGAGTTAGCCCGCGAAGCCTGGAAAAAAACACGTAAAGATGATGTGGCGAGGCGTATCCGGGCAAAAGATTACACGCTGTGGAGCGCATCACCCGATGAAATAGTGAATCGCCTGGGCTGGCTTGACGCGCCCGGACAAACCCTGGGAAAAATCGATCACATCCGGAAAATTCTTGCACCACTGGACGAGAAAAAAATAAAAGATGTTATTTTATTGGGTATGGGCGGCTCTAGTCTGGCGGCGGAAGTTTTCAGCAAAGTTTTCGGCGCACGAGCAAATTACCCGCAACTCACTGTATTGGATACGACAGACCCGGCGGCAATAATTAATATCGCGCAAAAGATAAGTTGGGATCGCGCGCTATTTATCGTTTCTTCCAAATCCGGAACAACTCTGGAAATAACGTCCCTCTTTCATTTTTTCTACAACGAAACACGGAAAAGAAAAGGCGCCGATGCTGGCGAACATTTTATTTTCATCACCGATGAAGGATCGCCTCTGGCCAAAACGGCGCGGGAATTTTCTCCGTTTCACGTCTTCCTCAACAATCCGGATATCGGCGGCCGTTACAGCGCTCTTTCTTTTTTCGGTATCGTCCCGGCGGCAATCATCGGCATGGACGTAGAAAAACTGCTCAACAACGCAAAAACCGCCACTGACGAAACTGGCATTATGCTGGGCGCGGCATTGGGGACGTTTGCGTGCCAGGGGCGCAACAAACTAACAGTTCATCTGACACCGCGCTGGAAAGTATTCGGTGACTGGCTGGAGCAGCTTATCGCGGAGAGCACCGGCAAAGCAGGCAAAGGAATCCTGCCTGTTTTGGATGAACCTGTCGGCGATGTTGATTTATATAATAAAGACCGGGTTTTTGTCTTTTTTCAAGATGAAAACGATGATTTTTCCCGGATAAAAAACTTAAACGCCACCGGGCATCCGGTCATCACCGTAGGATTCAAAGATGACTATGACCTGGGAAGTCAAATGTACACATGGGAAATAGCCACCGTCGTGGCGGCATATTTTTTAGGTGTCAATCCCTTTGACCAGCCGGATGTTGAAGCGACAAAAATACACACGCGGAAAATGATTGAGGCGCGCCAGAAAAAGAAAAGCGCCGAAGAGCAAAGACCGGGTTTTAGCAACGCTGATACCAGTATCTACGGCGATATAACAGGAAACACTTTAACAGACGTGTTAAATACCTTTTTAAAACAAAGCAGAGCCGGTGATTATATCTGTCTGCAAAACTATTTAAGCCCATCCGCGGAAATCGACGGGGCGGTTGCCCGCCTGCGCGCGGCAATTTTTAAGAAATATAAATTGCCCGTGACACATGGCTACGGACCTCGTTATCTTCATTCCACCGGACAATTGCACAAGGGTGGCGCCAACCGCGGCCTGTTCATGCAACTGACGGGGGAAAATATCGTTGATGTCGCTATTCCTGAAGATCTGAATACAGATCGTTCTTTTTTGAGTTTTGGCGCGTTGAAGGACGCGCAGGCGCAAGGTGACTGGCGGGCGCTCAAGGAAAAAGGCCGCCGTATCATCCGCATCCACTGCCAAAAGGATGCCGCAATCTTTCTGAAGAAACTTACCGCTTCTCTCTAGTTTTCAGCCCTTTGCCTGACTGATTACCCTCAGGATTTTCGGCGCATTGCGGGCGGACGGTGCGGGATTTTCTTTGGGATAACCAATAATCAGCGGCGCGACAATACGCAGGTTTTCATCCATACCCATTTCCGCCCTGAGCTTCGGATCGCGGATATGCTCGCCCAGACCGATCCAGCAGGTACCCAAGCCTCTGGCCGCTGCGGCAAACATGATATAGCTGGCCATAAGCGCGCAATCGATATCCAACGAATGCACTGCACGTGACCCAACAATATAAATAACGCAGGGCGCATTGTAAAACACGTTGAATTTTTCATTTTTGAGCAATTCAACGTATTCCGGGCTTAAGCTTGCTTTCTTCTGTGCAAAATCTTTCAGCAGATTGGCCTTGCTTTCATCGGAGAGCCTTTTGATGGTTTCCCGGCAGTTAATCACCACAAAGCGGCAGGGCTGATTGTTGCTGGCCGAAGGCGCCAGCGTCGCTTCCTGCAGGATTTCATTGATTGTATCAATCCCGACGGCTTTTTGTTCATAATCACGTACCGATCTTCTTTTTTGCAAAAGCTCAGCAAATGTCATTTTTTACTCTCCTTAAATAAAAAATTGATTCTACGCGTTTTCAGAATTTAAGATTGTTACCGATCATATCATTGATTACGGGCATTGGGTAGTTTCTTTTATAAGCAACTTGATAACACTGCCATCTTAATCTCGGAAGCGGCTGTCGGTCCAATACTGGGCATTCTTATACAAGATATCAGAAGTTATTGTCAGGCACTCAAACAATTTTAATTTTCACATTAAACCGTAACCAGTAAAGACAGGCTTAGAAACCATTGAAATCATCATGGTTCTTTTTCTCTGATTAAGAGACCGGAGGCGGAAACTCTTATTTCATATTTTGCCGGCTGTTTCAAATCAACAAAAGCAGCAGAACCGTACTCGGCATCCAAAAAAGGCTCAAAAAAAGAAAATTTTGTTCTCAGCCTGAACATATCTACCGGTTTTTTCTCGGCGAGGAGAAAAACCGTGCGTGGATTTTTTATTTCCTCTTCAATATCCGCATAACGGCCGGCAACACGATCAAGCTCGTACGCCGTATGGAGGCCGAGGATATTGGCCAAAGGTTTCCACTTAAGGATATGCGCGTCAACATATATGGCGTCTCCAGCCAGACGGTAGGAAGCTTTGTTCCCATCAGGGAATTCAAAGTGAGCCAAAAATACTTTTTCCTCAAGCGGCTCTATTGCAACCACAGCCGCCGTTTCTTCGTGCGTCAGAGCCAGATAACCTTTCGTTGCCACGGTGATCGTTCCACATAAAGCGGCAAGCACAAGACAAAGCAACGCGACTAGCAAACCAACTGTTGTCCCGATAATTTTCTTCTTTCGTATGGCGACAAAAGTCAGAATAAAAAAAACCAGGCTCAGAAGCCCAAAAACAACTATCAAAACAAACAGTAAGTTCGGCATATCCCTTCCTTAATATTTTTTTCAATACATATATATTGCGGCAGCCCCGACGGAAAATCGTTCCGAATACTGCCCTTCCACATTAATCTGAAATCCTTTGCCCAAAGGCACAACGATTCCCCCGTACCCGCCCCATTTCGTTTTGTTCTTGATTTTCCCATCAGCGGTGACAAAGGGGAGACCGGCAATATTAAAAAGAGGAGAGACTCTAGCTTGAAAATAATATCCATAAGGCCCACAGTACAGCTTTATGCCATGAGGAATCGCTGCTTGCAAGCCGATGCCGGCATTGACCTCCCAATAATTTTCAATGTCCAGCTCTGATAAAAAAAGCCTGCCACTTTCCCTGCCGGCAACGCCATCCGAAAAGTCATCAAAATAGCACGTGCCCTGAAAAAATACTCCGACACCAAAAATATCATTGAGGGGATAAAATCCCTTAGCTCCCAGTGTGCCGAAAATTTTCCAGTTATCCTTGAAATTACTTTTATTGGTAAAAGTTGTGACAATACCGGAACGAAAAGCATCCAACATTTTTAAATCAGAGACCCCAATCCGCGCGTATACATCCATATACATCCCGAATCCATAGCCGGCCTCCGAATAAATCTGATTTTGCCTGACTACATTTGTCACCCCGTTTTCATAAACATTTTCACCATACCAGTACCCAATGGCGGTATGTAAACCGCCCGTCTCCCTGCAAACCGGTTGCGGGGCGCCAAACCCGCCGCTTATCGCTGCGGCAGGAACACCGAGTACGAATACAAAAATAAAGTGAAATATAATTTTTTTCGTAAAAAGATTTTTCCTTTTCCCGTCATTCAATCGGTTTTTTTTGCTCTACCGCTGAACCGCCATCTCCCTGCGGCACCGTCTTTTCTATCTTCAGTTTTCTTTCTTTTATTTTATTCATCCGATATTGAGCATAAGCGTCCCTCATCGCCACGTAAGGATCGATGGCCGCGTCTTTCAGCGATTCATAATCACCGATGCGCAAGGAAGTGCTGTTTATTTCTTCATATGCCCAGATACACCACGACACATAAAAAGGTTCAATATATGAAACGGGATACAAAAACAAGTTACCTATCAGGGTTACTGAATCACGGGGACTGGAGGGACCAAAGATCGGCCAAACAATATAAAACCCATGCCCCACGCCGTAAACACCCAGCGTTTGCCCCAAATCCGTGTCCTGTTTCTGCAGATTCAGCTCTTTCCCGGAAGAAGGATCCATTAGCCCGCCAATACCCCAAACCGTATTGATAGTGAAACGCCCTGCTTCCGCAGCGGCACCGTTGAAATCACCCTGCAGGACACAGCTTACAAAACGGGCGGGAAACCTGAGATTAGTAAAAAAATTACGGACACTGATGCGCGCAACTTCGGGAACAAAAAATTTATACCCCTGCGCCACAGGTTTGAGCGCCCAAAAGTAAAGCTTATCGTTGAAGTGATACATCGCCCGATTAAAAGGTTCAATCGGATCCGCTATTCTTGCTTTTTCGCCTTCCGCGCTGTCATCATAGTAATCGCCATATTCGTCATCTTCATCATAATCATCATCCAAACCGGCCTTTTTCATTTCCGCTGTTTTATCGGTTGCCTGCGAAATGGTTTTATCCGTGTTGGAAGACGCCAAAGCCACCTTCAGCTTAAACGATTCGGCCAGCGGCACGGAAGTAGATGCATAGTTAGATGATGTATGCGCACATCCCATAAAAAGAAAGATATACGCCGCATTTAAAATCAAAAATATTTTCATAAAAAAGAACCATTATAAAATCATCCAGGAATGCTGCATGGCCAGACGCCGAAAACTTTATTCCACTTGAAAATGCTTACTTCTGCCTACTGCTCTTTCACCCTCTTGCGTAAAATTTCCAACAGATATTCCGGATTGTTTTTAGCTAAGATGTCGTTGAATTGTGTGCGATAATTCTGAACAAGACTGACGTTTTCCACAACAACATCATAAACCTTCCACGTGCTGTCTGTCAGAATCAATCTATAGAATATTGGTATTTCCTGCGAAGATGTTATGATTTTTGTTTGCACTTCGGCCTGTTTGTCCGAATGCAAAATTTCCTTATAGAATTCAATTTTTTCGTCGGTATAGGAAAGAATCTTGTCCAGATAGGCCTTCTCCAGCACCTGTTCGAAAAGTTCTACAAACTCAACACGCTGAGCAGAATTGAATTGGTTCCAATTTCTAGCCAGTGTCCGTTTGGAAAACTCGATTTCATTGAACATCCCTTTATAAATAACGCGGAGCTTCTGCGTTTTTATTTCCTTGGCCGATGGTGCTTTAAGTTTGGGGTCACGCAATACATCAAGCACTTTATTAACATTAACCTCCACCACCTGAAGCGGTGTGTCAGCGTGAGCCTGCAGAACAAAAGCAAACAGTATCAATATTACAATAAATGTCGCCTGCTGTTTTTTCATTTTCGACTCTCCTGAGATTTTTACCTTCTTTACTTTTTTATCTCCCCAAAAGCATATTTGCTGATTAATTCTATAATATCCACCGGCGACTGGGTCTCGGTAATCACGCCTCCGTCTTCCAACAAATCACCGGCTCCCCCTGGATCGATGCTCAGGTAGCTGTCTCCGAGCAGTCCTTCTATTTTTATGGACGCTATCGCATCATCATAAATTTTAATTCCCTTTCTGATTTTCAATTCCACTATCGCCCTTTGCGTTTCCTGATCCATATCAATGCGGGACACTCTCCCCACCTGAATACCGAATATATCGACTTTATTACCAACTTTCATACCGGTTACACTGTTAAAACGGGCGGTAAGCTGATATGTATCAGCGCTAAAAAAATAAACATTGCCCAACTTAATTGTCATGTATGCTATGCAAATCAAGCCCAAAACCACAAATATTCCCACAATCGTTTCAATTTTGTATTTTTTCATACATTCACTCCTTGGCGGCACACCTTTGCCGACCATATTTCCTTTTGATTTGCCTTGGCCAAATCTATCGCATTTTCTATTTTTGTAACAGGTGTTCCTTCAGCGACTCCAGCGACAATGGTAAAGGTTACCGGTTCGGCTATCGTCTCCCACTTGTTTGCCTTAATCCAATTCCAGAAACTTTCTATGCCTTCTCCCTCAAAATCTTTGATGAAATCATCCAGAATATTTTGTGCTTCTTCCAGGTCAGAATGAGGGAGCATGGTAACAATCTCGCTGGTGCTGAAGCGGGCAGATAATCCGCCGATAACACCAAAGTGTTTATCTATGTATGTACACATGCGCTGCAGCGCATCGTAAGCCAAATCAGACCCTAAATTCGCGATGATAAAATTCATATCCACCAGCGTAAAAACAACTATAGCATATGGTTGTTCCGCTGATCTTTTACGCTTCAGGTGCGCGCTGTTGAGTATCTTAAACTGCCTTCTGGAATAAAGACCGGTTAGCTCTTTCTGCAGGGATTCCAAACTACTGATAACTTCATCATTAAAAGGATGATCAAATTCTTCCAGTTCCTCGGGGGTTCCCTGAAAAACAATTTTATGATCGTAAAGAGCGAGCACACGGTTGGAAATAAAATAAACGTCGGGAATCTCATGGCTAACCATTATGGCGGTGAAGCCAAATTTTTTCTGATACTGCGCAATCATGCTCAGAATGGCATTTTTACGCACCGGATCCTGGCCCGTTGTGGGTTCATCAAAAAGAACAATTTGTGGGTCGGTAACCAGAGCACGCGCCAATGCCGCCCTCTTCTGCATACCCCCCGAAAGTTCCGACGGGTATTTATGAATTGCCTCGGTAAGCTCGGTTTGCTTCACCCTGGCCATTACCCGTCGGTGAATTTTATCTTTTTTCAGGTTAGTTGTTTCCACCAGCGGTAATGCGATATTTTCATAGACCGTTAAAGAATCAAAAAGCGCGTTACCCTGGAACATGTAACTCATCTTACTGAAAAATTCTTTAATTTCCTGTTTTTGCATGTGAGCAATCGGCTTCCCGCGAAAAAAAATCGTTCCCCTATCCGGCTTAAGCAAGCCAATAATATGCTTAAGAAGGACGCTCTTGCCCGCACCGCTCAGACCGATAATCGTGGTAATCTCTCCCTCGTATATTTTAAGATTAACGCCCTCCAGAACGGTGCGGTTGCCAAAACATTTGGTAACATCTCTGAATTCAATCAACGGAGTAGTCATAGCATCCCTATATCAAAAGTGAAGTTACCACATAATCCGAAACTAAAATCAGCACGCAGGAAATCACCACGGCTGAAGTCGTGGCCATACCTACAGCCTTGGCACCATGGCTGTCTTTGCGCATGTGGGCAAAATAACCCTGGTAACAGCAAACCGTTACCACGATAACCGCAAAAACGACAGATTTGATCAAACCGTCGGTAATGTCTTTCAAATCTACGCTGGCTTGAATGCTGTTTATATAGACACCATGGTTTAGCCCCAATAAAAGAACGCTGGAAATATAACCGCCGACCATGCCGACAAGATCAAAAACCGTGGTCAACAGGGGAAAACTTATTATCGCCGCAGCGACACGTGGACTTACAATATGCCTTAGCGGGTCAATGCGCATTGTGTGCAACGCGTCAATCTGTTCCGAAATGCGCTGGATACCGATTTCGGCGGCAATAGCCGAACCGGCCCTCGCCGTAATCATAATGGCGGAAAGTACTGGGCCCATTTCTCTGATGAGAGACAGGGCCACGAGTGTTCCGACCGCCCCTTCGGCGCCAAATGTAGTCAAGGCATTGTAAGACTGCAAACCCAAAACCATACCGGTAAACAAACTTATCAGCATAATGATGCCCGTGGATCTTGCGCCGATATAATAAATTTGATTAATTACTTTTGATAATTGCCTGCGCCGAAATGTTTTCCACAGAGCCAAAAAAAGAAATATCGTTGCCGAACCCAAGGTATCGACCCAATTTATGACCGCCCTGCCGACAGCAGAAAAAGTCTTAAAAATCAATATATTTAGGCTTTGTTTTTCTTCTTTTTCGCCTGTGCTGCAACCATTAGACGCCGTCATTAAATCAATACCTTTGGGGGTTTAATTATGTGCTTGAAGTTTTACATATTTACCTGATTTCGTCAACTGAAGATTCCTCTTTATCTGTCCGGCAATTACCCACGTAAAATTTTCAGAAAATTAACTACCCGTTAACTTTATCTCTCTACTAAATTCCACACAGAAATGATATTCTGATTCACATATGAAAAGAAGAATTATTCATATTGACATGGATGCATTTTTTGCCGCCGTTGAAGAAAAAAGAAATCCTCGTCTTGCCGGCAAACCTGTAGTCATCGGCGGACGCGGTGACCCATCAAAAAGAGGGGTTGTTTCCACCGCCAATTATGAAGCAAGAAAATACGGAATCCATTCCGCCATGCCAATGCGTACGGCTTTTAAACTCTGTCCTAAAGCAATTTTTTTGCCGGTTGATTATGAAGTTTATTCAGCCGTTTCAAGGGAATTCAAATCGGTATTGCTTGCGGTCACGCCTTTAATGGAAAATGCCGGTATCGACGAAGCGTTTTTGGACATATCTGAAGTAAAGCAAACATCGGCATCAATCGCGGTAAAAATAAAGGAAGACATAAAAGAAAAAATCGGTTTAACCTGCTCCATCGGTATTGCCCCCAATAAGCTCCTAGCTAAAATCGCTTCCGATATGCAAAAACCAGATGGGCTCACTATTGTCAGCGAAAACGACATTGAAACAAAGTTGTGGCCTCTGCCTATTCGCAAATTATACGGTATCGGTCCAAAAACGGAAGAACATCTGGAAAAAATCGGTATAAAAATCATCGGGCAGCTTGCCGCATTGCCTTTGGATATACTGGTGGAACATTTCGGTAATTCTTACGGCCAATATCTGTATAACGCTTCCCGAGGCATTGACGAAAGTCCAGTAATTATACATTGGGAACCCAAATCTATCAGCCGCGAAACAACTTTTCAGGAAGATGTAGAGAAGTGGCAGTCCATCGCTCGGACATTGGCAGAATTGACCAAGGAAGTCGTCAAGAATATGAAGGATGAAGGATACAAGGCAAAAACTGTCTCAATAAAAATACGTTTTAGTGACTTTCAGACACTGACCAGGGCAAAAACAATAGATATACACACTGATTCCGAAGAAGAAATCCGCAAAGCCGCTTTTTCTTGTCTCAAACGCGTCGAGCTCAAAAAACGCGTGAGACTAATCGGCGTACGCGCCGCTAATCTGGAAAAAACAATTCAGTAAAAAATCAAAATATTTGCATATCCAAACCTGCCCTGCTGATATTAGAAGCCGCAATCAGGACAGGTTTTCATTGTCTGTTCTGCATGATTCGGTAGGTTCCCTGACCCATGGCCAATACTACTCCGTAAGGATCATGTATCACAGCTTTGACAAAACTTATCTGTTTTGTTCGGGAAATAACCTCAGCCACACAAGAAAAGAAAGTTCCCTTGGCAGGCCGGGTGTATTGTATATCCAAATTAATAGTGGTGCAGAAATTTGCCTTTTCCTGGCTTGAAATAACAGCCCAGGCCATAGTAGTATCCATTAAAGTGAAAAGCACACCGCCGTGGGGCTGGTCAGGATATGGCCAGCACATTTCAGATTTTGGTTCTAGGCGTGACCTTACCATTCCCTCTTCGACTGATTCTATCCGTATGCCCATCGCTTTGTAGAGCGAATTTTTATTTCCCAGTTCGATCATTTCCCCATTGAGTTCCATAATATTCTCCTGATAATCCGACCCGAATATTCGATGACAACCTTCAGAGCCTTTACATAATTTTCGCTTTATTGACTATGATTTGAAATTTTATATAACACTACTTCATTTAATGAAAAATGAAAAGATTAAATACATCATAAAAAAGTAATGCAAATGAAATCACCCCCCCAATAGCGTATCAAGAAATTAAATTGTGTGCGTTGCGGATTAAAATATTTGAGCGAATTGGGAAAATTGAGAAACAACATTTTACGAAGAAATGGAATTGCGGCGCAATCCCGTTAATTTATTTGGTGCCCCTGGCGCGAGTCGAACGCGCGGCACACGGATTAGGAATCCGTTGCTCTATCCTGCTGAGCTACAGGGGCAACCGTATTTACGGAAGTTTTCGCGGTTTAACATGCTTTCTCGGGGGTGTCAATGACAAGAGATTGCTTCCCGCCTCAGAAGCCTAGGCAGTCTGTACTCATAGCGTATTCACCGTTACAAGCAAGTCCTCACTTATCCGGTTCGAACTGATTTTTCGCCGACCAGAAAGAAGGCAGATGGCGCAATAAATACAGAAGACTCTTCCGGTGCTGCCAGAAATGGCGACGGAATTTTTTGCGCCAGCCCCAATCGGAGTAAAAGCGCTTCACATGCTCGTTATATAATTGATCGAGCCGCACGCGGGAAGAAATTCCCTTGGGCACGAAAACAAAATTCAGACAATTCATCAGCCGCCAGTCTTCATTAAACTCTCCCTCTTCCCGAATATTCGCCCACAGCGGCGCGCCGGGGAAAGGCGTGAATTTGGCCATATTCATGTCATCCAGTCCCAACGAAATAATAAAGTCAGATGTGCGCTTAATCGATTCTTCGGTTTCTCCGGGAAGCCCCATCATAAAAAGTCCTTTGGCGCGCAGGCCAACTTTTTGAATGCGCTGCACAGTGTCGCGCACGTCATCAAGCAATACCCCTGATTTATGCCGCGCGAGCATTTCCGGATCGGCGGATTCGATGCCAAGCGATACCATCAGGCATCCCGCTTTTTTTAACATCCGTAGCAATTCATCATCCGTGTAACCGACGCGCACGGCGCAGTTGAAATTTATACCCAGCGGAAAACGCGCGAGTTTTTCGCAGAGCTCTACAATACGCCTGCGATTGGCCGTGAACAAATCATCATAAATATTGATGTGCCGCACGCCGAATTTTTCGCGCAGATGCTTCATGTGCTCATAAATATAAGCAGCGGAATTGTAGCGAAAACCTTTTTTAAAAACAGAACGGTCGCAATAGGAGCACTGATACATACAGCCGCGTGAGGTGATCATCGTAGCGCCGGGCGTCCGGATATAGCTGAAAAGCGGCAAATGATAATCACGGGGGAACCCGTGCAATTTTTCATAAGCGGGAAAAGGCAGACTGTCCATATCGGCGATTCTTGTCCGCGGCGCGTTCGTAACGATTTTTTCGCCATCGCGCCAGATTAATCCCTGAATTTCGGCAGGCGTTTTCCCGGCAGCGAGTTCCGACATGGTGAGTTCACCCTCACCTGAAATGAGATAATCAAACGCCGGATAATCGCGCAGTAATTTTCCTTCCAGCGCCGATACGTGAACCCCACCGCAGACGGTTATAATCTCCGGAGAGTTTTCCTTTATTTTCTGGGCTAAATTGGCGGCATCGGGAAATGATGAAGTTGTGGCGGAAAAGCCGACGATGCGCGGCTGATATTCCAAAATAGACCTGGCTTGTTTATTCAGGTCAAACGTAATTCCGGGGCCGAGACAATCGTAAACAAAAACCTCGTGCCCCTCGCGCATTAAATACGCGGCAATGGAAAGAAGGCCCTGCGGCACCATCCGGTTGGCAATGTCAGTAATGTCGCGTTTTCCGGGAAACCAGTTGAAGCCCCGCGGATGAACAAGGACGATTCTCTTTTTGTGATTTGTCAAAATCTTCATTGCCGGAATAAATAAGCAGGATAATTTTTATTTCCGCGCCAGAATAAATGCCGGCCGGCCGGCGGCGTTAAAATTGTAATGCAGAAAATAGCCGGTCTTTTTTGACTGAAGAGCATGGGCGATGCCAAAAGCGGCCGCGACTGGATGAATGCCGCAGCAGGGTAAATAATCATGAATTTGCCAGTTATTTTTATTCTTCCACATATCTATCTGCTTTTCCTTTACGCGGAATCCGGGTAGAAAATATTTTCCTTTTGTTTCCATGCCGGGTAAATTGTTTCCCGTCAAAACATCTTCTCCCGGAGACGCAAAGTGCACCGCTAAAATATCGCCAATCTTCCGCTGCCCACCGCCCCCCAACAAAAGCCAGGAACTGCCTTCACCGACCGGAAGCAGGCGGGAATTATCGGTTGTTAAATTCATTCTTTCGCGTGATTCTTCAATTGTCGGCGTGAAAACATCGCAGCCGCCAACCAGCGCATGCGAGCTGGAAACACAGGCCATGCTGAAAGTAAAGGCTATTCCTTTAATGCCGTACTTATCGGCGATTAATTGCGTCACTTCACCCGGTCCCCGATTGCGGCAGGAAATTGGCGGTGATTCCTTGCTGGGATTCAGGCGCACTTCTTCAGCAAACTCATCTTCGTTGCGAATAAAAAGGCCGCCAGTGGTCCCGACAAACAAACTGGATTCCGCGATTTCCGCCCGAGAAAATTCCGCCCTCGCTATAGCCTCATCCATTGCGCAAGCCAGCATCTTCTGCGATTTATCCAAGGGGCTGCCGGTATAGGGAACTTCAAAGGATTTATATTCGCGGCTAATGAAATGAGATGAATCACCGACCTTTGCTGGGGCAATTTTTCCTTCAATTAATTTTTTCGCGGATTCCTGAGCGCTCCAACCTAGTATGGTTACCGCACCCCAGCCGCGAACATAAATATCGTTTTTGCTCACTTTTTAACCTTGGGCGCGTTGATGACAAAATCGGCAAGCGTGTTAAAATCCTGCATCGCCTTGGCCGCTGTGGAAGCGTTTTTTAATTCAACACCAAACTGATACCTTAGCTCCATGGCAATTTCCATGGCGTCAAGGCTGTCTAATTTAAGCGGTCCCGGCCCTCCGATGAATGGAACGTCCGTGGGCACATCTTGGGGATTCACATCTTTAATTTCACACGCCTTGATGACCAGTTCCTTAAGCCTGAAAATCAACTCATCTCTGGAGGCCACATTTAATTCTTTATACGTCTGTTCTATATCCATTTAACCTTCCTCCCCGCGATATATAAACAAACCGCCGCAAAAAGCGTCAGAACAATAATTTTGGGTAAGATAATATAAAAATCAGCATTGCGCAATAATACATCGAGATACGCTTGGTGCGCCCAATACATCGGCGATAACATCGCCAGTTTTTTCATGAACACCGGCATAAAGAAGTGCGGCACCATAATTCCACCGAACGCTCCCATTAATATAGCGCTTGTCGCCGCCAGCGTTGAAGATTGTTCCGGCGTTCGCCCCAGGGCAGCAACAAGCACACCAAAACCGGTAGCGGCGGCGGCAACAACCAGTGTAATCGGCAGCATATGCCAGGGGTGATCTCCCAGACGCAATGAAAAATCCATAACGGCAGGCATGATGTAAACACCGATCAGCAGCATGAGAACAAACTGAACGATATTTATAAAATAGTAGGGAACAAATTTCCCCAAGATTATTAAATTAGTGCCTACCGGATAAGTAAAAAGGCGCTGTAAAGTGCCGTCCCTCTTTTCCCTTAAAAACCCAACGGACATTGGGATAGCGATGAAAAACATTGCGAATATCGCAAAACCTGGAACCGTTTGTTGCAGGGGGTCCGGAAACTTCTTGTTCGGAGCCGTCTTTTCAATAAGTAGATTGGCAACAACGGCATCCATGTTGTCAATACCCATGACCACCTCAGCGGTCAGGCTGGTTATCAAAGAGCGAATGGCAATTTTGTAACCGACATCAATCACCGGATCAAAATAAATTTCTACGGGATTATCTCCAGTTTCGAACCCTGCGGGGATAATAACAATTGCCTGCGCCTTGCCATAATCGAAAATTCGGTCATTATCGATGCCGGGCGGCCGCTCTACCGGCCGAATTAATTCGTTGGATTTGATTTTTTCTTCAAGTAAATTCGCTTGAGGCAATCTACTTTGGTTTTCCACAACCATTTGAACTTTCCGCCCGATCATCACATCGCTATAAATGCCTCCTGCCGCCAGCGACAGAAAAAAATCAGCGCCGCCATTCCTTTTTGCGTGTTGCGGTATTCTTTGGTGAAAAATTTTCCTCCCAGACGCTTGGCGACTTTGGGAAAAAGGGTCCGTGGTCGGGAACGAAAAGTGGTTATCGGCATTCCCACCCATTTGATAAACGGAAAATGGCCGAAAAACATGCCGCTGCCGATGCCAAAAACCATGGCTTCGGAAACCTCCACGCCCTGATCCCGGAAAAGCGCGGAAGTGACACCGCTTTCACAATGCGCCGCGTGCTGATGAATAAAAAGCCTGCCGCTGACGGTTATCTCTGCATTCATTTTATGTATCGTTGCCTTTCCCCGCACTTTTGCCCGGCACGGTTTTTAACTCTTCCACGCTCAAGGCCAACGCCTTCGCGTAACTGGCCAGCAAAGAAGGCTTGAGTTGGGCGAAAATTCCCGGGCGAAAGTGCCGTTTCACCCGAAATACGGAAATCCCTGACGTCTTGGCCAAAATCTGGGGATTCATTTGACGGCTCTCCATATGGTAGTAAAGTGGGCTTCTGATACCGGCGAGCACCTCTTTCCTGGTTTTCTCCAGGTGTGCCGCCAGTTCGTCAACGGCAATCCCGTTAACCACGGCTTCATATTCCCAACCCGTACTGGGCACAATGACATATTTACCTTCATCGTTGAGTGCGTAGCAAGCGCGCTTTTCGCCTTCGTAAAATGTAATGTCGTCCTGCGGGACTTCTTTTACCTTCATCCTGACGCCGCTCCGAGTTTTTCACGCCTTTATTATACTAATTTTACCCAAACGACTAGCAAATCATTTCCACCGGTTGATTAGGATTCCTTTTCTATTTTTCTGCCCAAAAAAGGCCCGAAATGATGCCATTCGAAAGGCCTCTTGCGGACAAATTCAACCAGTTCATCGGCGTACATCTGCGCCGATTCGCGAACAGCCCTTGTCCGATCCGCTCTCAATGGAGCTACAACTTTGCGCCCTGGCGAGACGCGCACATGATATTTGCCGAAAGCTTTTTGATAAACAAAAAAAGTCATCAGCGGCGCGCCGGTGACGAGCGCAAGCAAATGAGGCGTGTCCGGTATTTTTGCTTCATGCCCCAAAATATTCACAATGACAAAACTCTGATTTCCCCAGAGACGGTCGCCGCTCATAAAAACAATGCCGCCGTCACGCAGAAAATTTATCCCTTCCAGCAGGGCGAAAGGTGATTTTTCATCCACGGAAGTCGTGACTATCTTTATTCCGTGCTCGGCCAATTTCCTTTTCTGAATACTTTCCACCTGCTCTTTATGTTTTTCTTTAGCGCCCAGATAGAGCATCATCGGCATTCCCTTGCGCTTCAGCATCTGCGCGGCCAGTTCCCAATTGCCGACGTGCGACATGACCACCACGGCGCCGGTTTTCTTTTCGAGAACCTCGTCCAGATATTGCCAGCCCTCTTTGGTGAATTCAATTTTATCTTCGGGTAAATGAACAAAGCGATGAACATAGACATTGGTAAAATTATGGTATTGCTTCCACGCGCAGCGCAAATAATAAAAAAATCCTTTCCCGGGGATCAGAACTTTATAAAAGTTATAGCTGTACGCCACGCGCCAAGGGAAAAGAAAGTAATAACCGGCAGCGATAAACCAGGAGAAAGTACGAAAAAACCACAAACCCCAGCGCCGGGAAAAATAAAGAGCAACATAATAGGATATTTTCCTTACCACTTTTCTTTATCCCGCCGGTGAACAGCATGATTTGATTTACTTGTTTGGTATAACCAGCACAGGTAAATTAACCGCCTCGACTATTTTTACATCGGGACTATCAAAGACCTTTCCGTATATTCTCGGCCTGTTTTTATGTCCCACAATAACCAGGTCAATTTCATTGTCTTTGCAGTATTTGATGATTTCATCGGCCAAATCGCCTTTTGCTACGGCGTAAACAATACGAGATGCGGATAAAAGTTCATCGGAAATTTCTTCTTTCAACCTTAGAGCTACTGCGTCTTCGCGGTCGGTGGGACGACGGAATCCCGCATGGATGTCATTAACGTATAAAAAATGTATTTCACTGTCGAACATCTGGGCGACCTTCAATGCTCCCTCCGCCGGTGAAATATCCTTGGAATCAAGATCTATGGCAAACAATATTTTTTTGATTTTCAACATGAAAAGACACCTCAAATTACTTCAATTATTATATAAGCCAGTGGAAACACTTGTCAACAAAGTTTTGTCGGTCAGGACAAAGTGATTTATCAAATCATTTTTTGCCAACAAACCATTTTTCTTCACTTTGGACAACCGCGGCGTCAAACACCTCGACCTTGAAGCCGGCATCGGCGATTAGCTTTATTAATTCCTGGCGCGCGCGGAAGCGTTCCGGCATGCGCACAAACCTGAGCCTAAGAGCTTCCATCCAGCGCTTCCAGGGAATTTTTCTTTCCGAAGGCACTGTCGCGCGAAGAAGTAACGTGCCTCCCGCTTCCAGTTTTTCATAGATGCGCCGCAGTGCCAGTTTAGCTTCTTCATCCGAAATCAGATGAATCATATCCAACATCAACACATGGTCAACACTGCCTTCAACAGGCGGCAAATCAGGAGCTCGGCCTACTTCCACCCTACCTCTCTCTCCGATAACCCGCGAGGCAATCAGAACTCTTTCCTCATCCGGATCAAGTCCGAATACTTTTGCCTGTGGATAAATTTCCAGAAGCCATGTAGCCGGAACTCCGTAGCCGCAGCCGATATCGATAATCCGTCGCGGATTTTGAACATACTTATGCAATTCGGCAAACATCGGGTCGAGTTTCATTTTGAAGCGCGCAAACAGGCGCGGATATCCCGGCAAATGACGGTAACGTAAAATAGCGCGCCGGAAATGTTCACGCGATACGGGGACAACCGGGCCGGTCGGGTAATGAATCGCAGAAAATATTTTATGCATCAGCGTCGGCAAAAGGAAAAAAGTGCCGATAAAAGAATAAATAATGCCAAACAGTGAGGTCAAGCCGATGCTGCGCAAAAGCGAATGCCGGGCGAGCGCCAAAACGCCGAAGCCTATTAAAGTCGTGGCGGCGGCCATGAACATGGCCAGCTTTATCGTGTCCAGCGCCGGATGGTCATTATCAGGGTACCGCTGATACGTGCAGACATAGTAAATCGCGTAATCTATCCCCATGCCCATAATGACAATCCAGAGCATTATACTGGGGATATCCAGAGGATGGCCGATCAGCTTAAGCGTTCCCAGCGTGGCCACCAGCGCGAAGGAGATGGGGGCCAGCACCGCCAGCGACAAGAGCAAATCCAGATGAAACAGCAGGACAACCAGCACGATACCCACGCTGACAATCAGGGCGATTTCTATAAAGATACTTTTGAGAAAATCACCAAGCCTTTTATTGAATAAATCAACGTCAAATATTTTGGCGAGATTTTCCGCGGATAGTTTCGCGTAAAATTTTTCTGAATTATAATTGGGCCCTGTATTGAGCAGGCTCAGCTGTGTGTATCCGATAGGGCTTTTGGCGATACCCAGCATCGAAAAATATTTTTCCGGAATTTCCGACGTCCGCGGCTTTGGGCCTTCAATCATTTTCCAGAAAGGCGCAAATGCTTCCGGGGCAAAACCGAATTCCACGGCGGCTAAATTGAAATCATTTTTCAGTTTTTTCATCCGCTGCGGATTCCAAAACGCGCGCCAGGCTTCAAAATTATTTTTGCTTCGCTCCTCAGACGGAAAAAGAATCGCGGGTAAAAATACTTCAGGGAACATTTCTTTTTGCTCGTCCACGGATAGAAAATCCAGTAGCGCGTCGTTTTTGCTTTGCAGTTCACGAATGTTGTTCGCCTCTAGAAACACGTAACATTTACCGGAAAAATCCCCCCAGACGCTTTGCATTTTTTTCTCGGCGGCAATAGTTTCCGGCCGCAAAGAATTCATGGCGCTGATATCGACATTGAATACCGGTTTGGCAAAAAACAGCATCACCGCCGCGAACAAAAGCACCGCCGTCACTTTCCACGCGGCCGGCGCCGCGAATATCTTCACGCCTTTCATCAGCCAGGGATTTGTTTTTCTTTTTGCCGGCGGCATATAGGGAAATATCCGGGGAAAAATAAAATGGACAAAAAGCAGGGCAAAGAAAACGCCCAAAGCGGCAAATACGCCGATTTCCGCCAGAATCCTAAAATCGCTGATGAGCAGCAGCAAAAACGCGCCAAAAGTGGTCACAGCAGATAGAAGTTCCGCCACCCAAAGCTGGCGGGCGACACGCCGGCCGTACGTTTCTTCCGGCCGATCCAGAAAAAGCAGATAGGTTAGACCCAAATCAACGGTGAAGGCCATAATCGCTCCGCCGAAACCAACCGCGACCATGGAGACGGATTTAAACAAAAGCGAACATATGAATAAGGCGCTGATGGCCCCCACCATTGAAGGCAGGAGCGCCAGAAGTCCGATGAGCGGACGCGGAAAAGTAAAGATAAGCAGCAGGGCAATTCCTATCGTGGTTAGCATAATCGCCAAGCGGGTGTCTCGCTTGGCAATACTTTCATTATCCAACGCCGCGCGGTATGCGCCGCCGGACGTGATTAAATAATGCGCGCCGGAAAAATCCGGATGAGCACCCAGCTTTATTCCGATATTTTTCAGCAGCTTTTCGATTTGCGCGCCTTTGGCGGTGTCCGTTCCGACTCCGTCAATATGAGCAATAATCAAAGCATGGCGGCCGTCAGCGGAAATCAGCTGGCCTTTATAGAACTGGGCGTTATTAGAGGGCATCAAAGAAGATAGTCTTTTAAAAACAATGTTGGAAAATCCCAGCGGATCTCTGGTCATCATATCCACACGGCCGATTCCTTCGAGCTGCTCCAGAGAACGTCTGGCTTCATAAAGAGTATCCCTTATTTTTTCCGGCCTAAGCAGCGGCTCGATTTCTTCCCGGAGTTCTTCTTCGCTCAAAAGAACCGGCAGGCCATCCAGGACATGTTCAACAAGACCAGCAAAATGCTGGGCGTCGTCGCTGATACCCACCTTGGTGAAAAGGCCGCTTTGTTTAAGTCCATCAATAACAAAGCCGGCCGCCCGAACCAGCTTATCTCTGTCGGCGACAGTTTGCTCCAAATCCAGGAAGATTCTGTCCTGAATCGGCAGGTGTTCGATAATCTCGCGCGCGTCTGCCAGCACGGGATCATGCTGCGGCATGGATTCGAGAATGTCCGTTTCAATTTTAAGATGGCCTGATTCCCAGACAAAAAATAAGACCGTGACAAGCGTCACAAAAAGAATAACCGGCCATCTTATTTTATATTTACCTGCGCCCATGCCAACCTATAAAACGCTGCAACATTAAATATTTAACGATGATTTTATAAAACATATTTCCCGGACAGTGGCAAGATAAAAACCATGACGGGGAAAAAGCTTTGCTTAGCGGCGGGAAAATATGCGGGCAAAAATCAGACGGCTGAAAGTTGAGGAGTTGCGCATAAAATCAACAAATGGGCGGAAATGAGATATTCTTTCGCCGCTAGGATTGTAATTAACGCGCACCGGCACTTCCATGACCGGAATCCCCTTTCTTTTGGCTTTCACAAGAATTTCCACTTCAAACTGAAAGCGGCGCGCCTTAACTCCCAGGTTCATTGCTTCCGGCAGGGGATAAATTCTCATGCCGCTTTGCGAATCGGAAAGCGCGGGGCCGCCGGAGGCCCAAACCCAGAAATTGGAAAACTCCCGGCCAAAACGACTAGTCCAGGGCACATGCTCGCCTGCCGCGTACATCCTTTTGCCCACCACAATTGGTCTTTCTTTTTGTGGAAGAGCGGCGATAAGTCTTAGAGCGTCCTGCGGATAATGCTGTCCATCGGCATCGATAGTGATTGCCATATCCGCCACCTTCGCGGCAGCGGCAAAGCCGCTCAGTAGCGCCGCTCCCTTACCCCTGTTTTCCTTATGCGTAACTATATTTATTCGTGGAATTTCTTTTAATCTCTTTAGTGTGTCGTCGGTCGAACCATCATCGACGACAAAGACTGGATAACCCAACTCCATAGCATGGCGAACAACTTCCGTTACTGTTGCTGCATGATTGTAAACGGGGATAACCACGGCAAAACGTTCGGCTGACTTTTTTTGCGGCAGGCGGGTTTTGTTTCTGCTTTTCACAATTATGCAAGCTCCGGCAAGAAGGCCACTGCCCAGGTTCCCGGGCCCATGTGAGCGCCGGAAGTTAAAGACAGGGGCTGTAAAATAATTTCCGCCTGCGGGTAGAGCTGCCCGATGAGTTTCTTCACTGTTTTATTTACCCAGTCGAAGTTATCTGAATACTCGAGCATGATAAAAGCGCGGGAATCTTTTTGCAGAGACGCGGCAAGTTTCTCTTGTGCCATTTTCAGCTGATCGGCCTGATTTCTGACCACGCCCATCTTCTTGGCTCCTTCGGGCTGAGGAGAAATCACCGGCTTCATTTTCAGCATATCGCCAAAAAAAGCGCTGGTTTTGGAAAGGCGGCCGCCCGCGGCCAGGTAGTGCAGCTTATCCAGAAACACATATTCTTCACAAGAGTTTATCGCTTTTTGCGCGAAGGAGCGGGTTTTTTCCATATCGTTTGTCTGCGCCAGATAGCGCGCCGCCGCCAACGCGATGACGCCCAACCTGCCGGATGCCGCGCCCGTATCAATAATAAAAAACCTGTTTTCTTTATCACGCGCTTTCTTCCAATCCATGGCCACCTGGTAATTTCCGGTAAAAACCGAACCCACGCACAGATACAGAACTTTTTCAAAACGCGCCAAGGCCGCCTGATAAAATTGATGCCGTTCATAAACCGAAGCCTGCGATGTGGAAACTTTTATTCCCTGGCGCATCGGGTCGTATAATTCTTCCGGCTGATAGTAAGTTTCCGGCATGCATTTATCGCCCACCGTCAGATAACTGTTGAGCAGAGTTATGCCGTATTTTTTCGCGTCCGCCCTGGTTAAGGAACCGGCCGCGTCGGTCATGACATTCATGCTCTGGCCGGCCTGCGCGTTCATAAATTCCTTGATCTGATAGGAAAGGTTATCCTCCTCCCAGTGCAGCATGCTGCCCAGTTGCTTTACCTGTCCCTTGATTTTTTCCGCGTCTTCCGTGTGCAGGTGAATTTTATAGATATTGCCTTCCGGTATAATCACCGCGTTGTCCTGCCCTTTGGTTATTTCCGCCAGTTTTTCCGGAGAAGAATTTTTTGCCTCGACAACAAAATCCACACAGTAACCGTTATCCTTTTCCTCACGGAAAGAAGAGGAAATCAGCAGGCTGTTTTTGAATATTTCCGTCACCGGCCGCTGGTTATCCGGGACCCCCACCAACGCATAAAAAAATCCTTCAAAAAAAATATACATGCCCAGAGCTCCGGCATCCACCACCTGCGCCTCTCTCAGCTTGGGAAGCGTGTCCCTTGTCTCTTGCACCGCTTTTTCCAGACGGTTAAGGATTCTTACTGCCGCTTCTTTATCCGCTACAGATTGAGTCGCGGACAAAGCTTCGGCTAAAGCGTCGAATAAGCTCAGCATTGTTCCCGCGCAGGGATCAGAAACAGCAAGCCAGGCGCCCTGAGCTCCTTCCTGGGCTCTCACCGCAAGATCAGCTATGGAATCCGCCATGTAAAAAGACGAAAAAAAACGGGAGGCAATATTGCCGGAGTTGCCGCGCGCGGAAAAAAGAAGCTGCTCCACTACTTTTTTCTTGTCCGCTTCCGCCGCGCGCAGAGGATAAAGGCTGATAGATAAATTGCGTCCCGTATCGCCATCAGCAACGGGAAAAACGTTAATCGCGTCGAGCAAATCCGCCCAGGCGGCAACACGCTCCGCTCCAATAACAAAAGAATCCTTCAGCAGTTTATCCATTTAAAAACCCATCGCTTTTTTTATTTCCTCCGGTATGGAAAAAAGAGTTTCCATCTCCGGAACCTTTACGGTCACCTGCTCCGTCCGGCCGCGCGCGCATACTTTTCCGCTTGCCGCCAGCCTGATTTCGAAATCAACGACAATTTTGATATTGATATCCACAAGCGTGGCTTTGCAGATTATTTCATCACGATGGCGCAGCGGCAGGATGTGCTTGGTGGAAGTTTTGATGATGGGAAATATTAATCCATGTTTTTCATAATAAGAATAGAGATCAACTCCGTAATGATCGAATAGCGCCGCGCGGGCGATTTCAAAATAATTCAGGTAATTGCCGTGCCAGACGATCTGCATGGGATCCAGGTCAAAAAAAGGCACGCTGATTTTCACTTCAAAACTTTTCATCTCTTTTTTCATTATTCATAACCTGAAAAAATCGGAATACCTGATTGCCGCGCACATCTTTTCGATATCCTTATCCAGCGGCCTGTCTTCGGCCAGCAGCAGACTGATTAAACCTATTTCCCGCGCGACTTTGGACAAAAGCGGCCTGGTGTTGATGTTTTTCCTTAAGTGACAGGCCTGGGCCGCAGCCATCAGATGAATGGATAAGACACGTTCTGTAAGTGTGCAGACCCTTTCCGCGTCCCTAGCCGCAATCGTGCCCATACTGACTTTGTCCTGATTATGCGATTCGGTCGAACGGGAAAAGGACGCCGCGGGCATAGTTAATTTCAAAGCTTCCGCCGCGAGAGCCGAGGACGACAGCGACATAGCCTTAAACCCATGATACAAACCGTTTGATTTATCAATAATCCCAACCAGATCGCCGGGCAATCCCCGGTTAAATGCGGGATGCACCAAGAGCATTACCTGCCGGTCACACATATCGGCGACAGAAGCCAGCGCGGCCTTCAGGCCGTCCATGGCAAACGCGATATGGCCGCCGTAAAAATTACCGCCCATCAGCACCTGACCGGTAGCCGGATCAAAGATAGGATTGTCGTTGGAACTGTTGGCTTCAATTTCCACCCAATTTTTTATCCAGGAAAGCGCGTCATACAGCACACCAATCACCTGCGGCGCGCAGCGCAGCGAGTAAGGATCCTGCAGTGCTTCCAGAGAATCGTCTTCCAGCTGCCGCGGGGAAATTTTCGCTTTCAGAAGATGGGATATTTTTTCGGCGACAAAAATCTGACCCGCAAAGGGTTTGGCCTCGGAAATAACCGGATGATAATGATGCGCGTTTCCTTTGACGGCATGCACACTCAGCGCGGTGGCGTATATCGCCGCAGAGAGAAGCCGCTGGGCTCTTTCGATGTTCATGACGGCTATTCCCGTCATTGTGGTCGTACCGTTAATCATGGAAAGAGGCTCTTTGGGTAAATATTCGTGTGGCTTCAATCCGGTTTTTTTCATTGCCCGGGACGTGGGCATTCTTTCCCCTTGATAAAATACTTCTCTCTCGCCCGCCAGGCAGGCGCCTATATAAGACATCGGCGTCAAATCACCGGAGGCGCCGACCGAGCCTTCACAGGGAACTACGGGCGTTATTCCTTTATTTAAAAAATCAGCCATCTGCCTGAGCAACGCCATGGAAACTCCGGAATAGCCCCTCGCCAAACAAATAATGCGGCAGAGCATCGCCGCGCGTGTTTCTTCAATGCCAATCGGTTCGCCCGTGCCGCAGCCATGAAAACGAAAAATATTCATGCCGTTTTTCAAGGCAATATCCATGGATATCCGGCGGCCGCAAGAACGGCCGTAACCCGTGTTTACGCCATATACGGCGACACCGTCTCGCATCGCTTTCACCAACATTTTCCGCGTTTTTTCCATCCGTTGAACAAAACGGCTGCTCTCGCTAATTTTCACCTGTACGCCGTCACGGACAACACCAACAATATCATTCAAACTGACGTGGCTGCCGTCGATAACCACGGCGTTTTTTCCACCGGCTCTTTTCATTTTTACCCAAAATCTCCTTTCCTGCTCAAGAAGGATATTTACTCGCGCGTGCGCGGCCTGTAGGTTCCGTCCGCCTTTTCCTTATCCATTACTTTTTTTAGCATCTTGAACATTTTATAGTTGGCCGGCTCTTCCTCATAAAACTTATCCCAACAGTAATAATAAATCTCCTGCAGTTTTTCCGTAGTCATTGTTTTCGGTTGGAAAACCACCTTGCCGCAGGTATAGTCATTCCAGTCATAAGAAAATATTCTTTTGGCGTTATGCAAATCATCAAATGTTTTGGTATGCGGAAAGGGAGTAAGAATGGTGAACTCCGCCATATCCAGTTCGATATCCAGCAAAAAGTCCATCCATTTTTTTATGTAGTCCTCTGTGTGGTAATCCAGACCCAGCAGAATGCTTCCTTCCACGGCAATGCCATGATCATGATAGCGCTTGATACGTTCGCGGATAAAATCGGAGGAATCAAAAATCGCCTGATAGACAAACCAGGCTCCCGCCTGCGCCGCCAGATCCAACACCTTGTCGTCGTCTTCAATCGGATGACAGCACCATTTCTTTTTCAGCGGAATCATCTCCTTAAAAAGACCAATTTCCCACTCTTTATTCTGCGCCAGCGAATTGTCGACGATAAAAAGCCGGTTATTGTCTATGCTCGCCATCTCCTCAACCACTTTGTCGTATGGACGGGGACGGAATTTTTTGCCGCCTAAAAACCGGACACAGCAGGGGTAACAGTTAAAGCGACATCCGCGCGAGGCGTGAACTAGGTCAACCATCTGCACACCGCGGTAATTGTAAAGGCCTTTGTTTAAAATGTCGCGCCGGGCCGGGCCCACGCTTTCAATCGGCGGGAAATTCTGCATATAATCATAAACCTTTTTTAGCTTTCCCTCTTTAAAATCCTTAAAGACATGTTCCAAGCGACCTTCCACCTCACCCAGAAAAACAGAATCTGCGTGTTGCTGCATTTCTTCCGCATGCAGCATCGTGGCAATACCGCCGAAAATAACTTTTATTCCTTTTTTGCGAAAAGCGCCGGCGATTTCCCAGCCGCGTTTAATCTGCGCGGTCAGCATCATCGAAATCCCGACAAAATCATCGTCAGCATCAAAATTTATTTCTTGCACATTTTCATCGACAAATTCCACATCAACATAATCCGGCAGCGCCGCCGCCATGACCACCGGCCCGTGCGGCGGCAGCGTAAATCTTGTTTGCCTATCCAGTTTTTCCCATTTCGGATAAATTAATTTAAATTTCATTTTCCTTCTTTAACACAACTATTTTGTCATATCCTTGGCAACAATTAATTTCATGATTTCGTTGGAACCGGCCAGAATCCGCGTGATCCGAATATCGCGCCAGGCGCGGGCGATCGGATATTCCTCGCAATAACCATAACCGCCAAAAAGCTGCAAACAGCGGTCCGCCACGCGACAGGCCATCTCGGTAATCCAGAATTTTGCCATGGAAACGTCAGTGACTATTGTCTTTCTCTGCCAATGTTCGATAATCAGTTTGTCAATAAAAGTGCGGCCGATTTTCACCTCCGCGGCCATTTCCGCCAGCGCAAACTGTGTGTTCTGATATCTAGCAAGGGTTTTGCCAAATACTTCACGCTGCCGGCAATAACGTATCGTTTCTTCCAGCATGAACTCCGCAGCTGTCTGAGCGCCCAGCGTGCAAATCAGGCGTTCCTGCTGTAAATTAGTCATCAATTTTTTAAATCCCGTTCCCTTTTCACCCAAACGGTTTGCTTTGGGAATGCGGCAGTCGGAAAAAAACAGTTCCGCCGTATCCTGGCTGCGCCAGCCGATTTTCTTCAGCATTTTTCCTTTTTCAAAACCCGGAGTGTCCGCTTCGACCAGAAACAAATCCACGGCGGCGTGAGGATTTTTTTCCTCAGGATCTTTGGCGGCGACAATCACCAAATCGCAATTAATGCCGTTGCTGATAAATGTCTTCTGCCCGTTAAGCACAAAATAATTACCGTCTTCAACCACCGTCGCTTTTATCCCCGCCACATCGGAACCGGCGTGCGGTTCGGTCATGGCAATAGCCATAATTATTTCACCACTGACACATTTAGGCAGATATTTTTTCTTCTGTTGCTCGGTGGCAAATTGCACCACATAAGGAACCACCACATCACTGTGCAGACGCGCGGAAAGACCGTAAAAATTTGCGCGGGCCATTTCCTCGATTAGGATAGCAGAATAAAGAAAATCCGCACCCTGTCCGCCATATTCCACGGGCACGGAAGTGCAGAGGAAACCGTTTTCACCAAGCCTCTTCCATGCCCAGCGCGGTACAATGCCCTCTCTCTCCCACTCCTCTACATGCGGAATAATTTCTTTTTGCAAAAACCTGCGGAAAGACTCACGAAATATTATATGCTCTTCTTTATAAGGTACCGTATTCATGTTGTCCTTTTCTTCTGAATCGGGAAAAGTTGCTCTTCGTAAACGCCGCGCAAAAAACCGCAGAGATGGTCAACAAAATATTTGACTGTTTCTTATTTTCAATAAGCTATTTTAGATACGCCCTTATTCAATTTTCTTCAAGACGTTTCTTTAAAATCCTCTTCAATACTTTCCCAGACTGATTGCGGGGAAATTCTTCAACAAATATAAATTTTTTGGGAATCTTATAATACGCAATTTTCTCCGCCAAAAAAGCTGTTATTTCATTTTCAGTGAGATGCTGCTCTTTTTTAAAAATTATAAATGCCGCCGCAACTTCTCCCCTTTTTTCATCCGGCATGCCCACCACCGCCGCTTCTTTTACCTGCGGCAGCGACTGAATCGCCCGTTCCACTTCCGCCGGATAAATATTCTCGCCGGAAGAGATAATCATCTCCACTTTTCTGCCGACGATGTAAACAAAACTGTCATCATCGCGCATTCCCATATCACCGGTATGAAACCATCCGTTCTTCAGCGCGGAAGCAATTGTACCAACTTTACGCCAGTAGCCGGCAAAAATATTAGGACCTTGCACGATAATTTCACCAGGTTCGTTCGGCGGCAAATCCCTTCCCTGCTCATCCACAATACGCAAATTTACGTGAAAAACTTCCTTGCCGACGGAGCCGGCTTTGGCGATGGAATCCTCCAAATCAAGAGAAGTCAGTCGCCCTGTTTCCGTCAGGGCGTAGCCCTGGACAAAACCGATGCTTTTCTCCTGCTGGTATTTTTTGATTACCGGCAGAGGAATCGGCGCCCCGCCGGAAATAAAAAAATGGACATGCGATAAATCAGCTTCCTGCCATTCCGGCGTCTCCGCCATCATCTGAAACATAACCGGCACGGCAAACATATAATTTATTTTTCCCCGGCAGATGGTTTTGAGCACATCGGAAGCGTTATAAAAGCTGCTGATGACCAGGCTTCCTCCGGCATAGACAATCGGCGTTACGGAAGCGACCAGCGCGCCGATATGAAAAAGCGGCGCGACCACAAGAGACTTGTAAGAGCGGTCAACACCGTAACCCAAAAGAGAATGAATCGCGCCGAACAAGATGTTCTGATGAGTCAAGACCGCGCCCTTGGGGTCACCTGTCGTGCCGGAAGTGTACATGATAAAAAGCGGATCCGGCAAATTGACCTCCGCCGTATGCAACATACCTCTTGCGGAAGCGGTATCGACAAAATCAACAAAATTACTGTCCCCTTTAATCAAATCAAGGCCGTGACCGATATAATGATTTACGGAAAGCGACGCATTTCTTATTTCACGCACTTTATCCGCAAATTCCGCGGAATAAATCATTACTTCCGGTTCAGAATCCTTTAAAATATAGACAAGTTCCGGAACGGCCAGACGGAAATTCAGCGGCACCATAATCGCGCCCGTTTTGGCGCAGGCAAAAAATATTTCCAAAAACTCGGAGCAATTGGACATCAAAAGGGCCACGCGGTCTCCCTTGGCAATCCCCAAATCGCCCAGCGCGTGAGCGGTTTTATTTACCTGCTCGTTGAATTGACGATTCGACAGCGTTTTGTTTTTTTCCGTAAGAAATGGCTTATTCGGATGAATTATTGCGCGTTTTGTTATCCACTCACCGATATTCACTAATCTATTCTCCTTGCTCGCCGCGTCCGGCAAAAACCAGATAAGCGTAGGTTCCGCCAAAGGAAATTCCGGAAAGCAGAGCATTTTTAATATTTATTTTTTGCTGTTCCTTCATAACATATTTCAAATGGAAAGAAGGATTAATCAACCCCACCGTCGGCGGCAACACTTTTTCTTTTATCGACAAGGCCAACGCGCAGGCGCGCATGCCGCCGCCGGAAAAACTTTCTCCCAGCGCGCCTTTTATCGCCGTTACGGCTGGTTTTTGCGGGCCAGCGGCAAATACTTTTTCATATGCTTGCGCTTCAGCAGCATCCGGATCTCTGCCGCCATTGGCGGCCGCATAAATAGCATCTATCGCGGTGGCTTCAACTTCTGAATTTTTCAAGGCGCGGGCAATTGCCTTCTCAATTCCTGAAGACTCACGCGGCCACTGCGTAGGGCCACAGATAGATGAACCAAGGCCAGAGCCCTTGATTTCACAATAATAATTAACACTTCTTTGCCGTGCCGATTCCATACTTTCCAAACACACTATACCACACCCTTCTCCGGCAACAAACCCGTTACGCGCCTGATCAAATGGCCTGCTTCCCTCCTGACCACCTTCCGCCGGAGAAAGAGCATGAAAGCGGGTAAGCGATTCATAATAAAATTTTGACAATATGTCCACGCCTCCGGTCAGGATAAAATCCGCCGTGCCCCGGCGTATTTCCGCAACGGCGTAAGCAATGGCGATTTCCGCGGAAACGGCGTAATGCGTAACTGTCGTGTTCACGCCGCGAAAGCCTAGCTCTATCGAGGCATGTCCCGCCGGCGCGTTCATAACCGTGTTTGGTACTAGCATGGGATTTACGGAAGACGGGCCCTGTCTGAGCAATGTTTCCGCAAATTGTACCGTGACATCCGTCGCGCCGAAGGCACTGCCCAAAATAATGCCGATACGGTCGCGATTATTCTCGTTAATCTGAATTTTTGCGTCTTTCAGCGCCAGACGCGCCGCGGCTACCGCCATGGGTGATATTTTATCCATCCGCCGCAGATTTTTTACCGAAATAAAATCACGCGGCGAAAATTTCGTCACTTCCGCACCCAGATGCGAGGTAAAATCTTTGGTATCAAATGATTTTATCTCGCCGATACCGTTTTCTCCACCAAAAAGCCGGTGGCAAAACTCTTCTTTCCCCACACCCAATGGTGTCACCATACCCAACCCGCTAATCACAACCCGTTTTTTCATGTCAGGCCGTAATTTTTCAGCCATTTCGCGCGCCTCTTTCAGAATATTTACCGAAGATAACGGTTGTGTTATTGCCGCCGAAGGCAAACGAATTGGAAAGCACAGCGCGCAAATTCGCTTTGCGCATCCCTTCAGTAACGTAATCAAGATCACATATTGGATCCCGGTTTGCATAATTTATCGTGGGAGGAACAAAACCATTTTGCAGCGCCAGCACGCTGACTATACCCTCCAGTGCGCCTGCCGCGCCTAAAGTATGCGCGTGCATGGATTTTGTGGAACTTACCGGAATTTTATAAGCGCGTCTTCCGAATACTTCTTTAATTGCTTTGGTTTCCATCACATCGTTAACCGACGTGGCTGTGCCGTGCGCGTTAATGTAATCAATATCGTCCAGAGAAAGACCGGCATCTTTCAAGGCGGCCTGCATGGACCGGACAGCGCCCGAGGCCTGTTCGTCTGGTGCCGTCATATGAAATGAATCGCAAGAAATGCCATAACCCGAAATTTCGGCGTAAATTTTCGCCCCCCGCGCCAGCGCTTCCTCCAAAGGCTCCAGAACCATCATCGCCGCCGCCTCGCCCAGGGAAAGTCCGGCACGATTTCGGTCAAAGGGACGACAAACATCAGGGTCCACTGATTGCAGGGCGTTGAAAGCAGCATAGGTTATGCGGCACATTGGTTCCACGCCGCCGGCCAGCATAACTGAAGCATTATCGTTAACAATCAAATCCCGGGCATAACCTATCGCCGTGCCACCGGCGGAGCAAGCGGTCATAAAAGTTGTTTTGGGACCGGTTAAACCCAATGCGGAGGCAATTCGGTCGGCGGAAGAAGCGCAATAAACACTGGAGAGCGTGGAAAATCGGGAACGGGAAAACCCTTTCTTCAGTAAATCGCCATAAAAATTTTCCGCCTCAAAAAGACCGCCGGAACCGCCGCCAATGGCCACTCCCGTTTCTTCCTTTAATTGTGCAGGCACTGGATACAACCCCGCATCGCGCAACGCTTCCAACGTCGCGGCAAAAGAAAGCTGATCGGCGCGTGACATTCTTTTTAACGAATATTGGCTGGGTATGTAGTTGCGGGGAACAAAATCTTTTATCTGCCCGCCGTTTTTTGTACGAAAATTACTCGTATCAAAAAGATCAAGCGGCCCGATGCCGCAAACGCCATCTCGCAAGGCTTTTATCAAATCGGGAATATTCTTGGCCAGAGCATTTAACGAGCCTAAGCCGGTTACTACAACACGTTTTTTCCTATTCATGACAAAACAATCTCTGCCAAATATCAATCTTTTACGTCATCGTCAAACATTAGAACCGGCATACAAAAAAATCAAGAATTTCCGCCTTCGCCATGCCGACATGCTTAATTTTCACGCAAATATATGAACTTCGCGCGAATCAATATACCGCCGAACTTTCATCAGAATTTTCACATTTAAACGTTTTTATAAGAATATTTAAAACAGAATAAATCACGCAGATAAGGCGAGGACAAAGCCCCGCCTTATCTGGCAAACCAATCAAATACTATCAGCCGTATAGAGATATCGGCATGAACAAAACAAGCTGCGGAAAAGACGTAAAAATGAGCAAACCTATTATCTGAATAATGAGAAAAGGCAAGACACCGCGATAAATGTGACCCCATCTGATACCTTGAATTTTCATGCCTGCTAAATAAAAGAGCGCGTAGCCAAACGGAGGGATAAGAAAGGATATTTGCAAATACATGGCCATCATAATGACAAACCAGACCATATCGAAACCCATTAGGCGAGCGATAGGTAAAAATATGGGAAAAGTGAGAAAAATTAGGCCAACCCAATCAACAAAGCATCCCAAAATAATAAGCGAAATCATCATTATAAAGAAAAGCCCCCACTTACCCAGACCGATAGACGTCAATGTTTCTACAACAGCTTTACCGCCGCCCATGCCCAAAAATATTCCCGTAAAGCAGGTTGCGCCCACCATAATAATCATAACCATGGTACTGGCTTTGGCCGTCTGGTACAGGCAGGCCAGAAAATCTTGCCAGTTAAACCGACGATAAATCAAAACCAAAAGAAAAGCCACCGTGGCGCCCATTCCGGCAGCCTGCGTGGGAGAGGCAATTCCCGAGAATATTGCGCCGATTACACCGATAATCAGCATCAAAGGCAGAAGAGAGTAAACAACAAAATCCATCAACCTATCGCCAAAAGACGTAAGCGCCATTTCTTCCTCAGGAATGGGAGGTCCCAATTCCGGGTGTAAACCGCAGCGCACGCGAACATAAACAACATAAAGAACCGCCATGAAAAGACCGGGAACAACAGCCGCCGCGAGAACATGATTTACCGGCAAGCCGGCAGTGTCACCCATGACAATAAGCATGATGCTGGGGGGTATCATCAAACCTAATGTTCCACCGGCGGCGACAATTCCCATGGCCAATTCTTTTTGATAACCATAGCGCAAAAGCATTGGTCCGGTCAAAAGGCCCACGGTGACAACAGATGCCCCAACGACACCGATACAGGCAGCCAAAACAATACAAACTATCAAAACAGCGATACCTAAACCCCCGCGGATTGTTCCGGCAAAGAAGCGCAGAGATTCAAAAAGCCTGTCGGCAATTCCGGAAATGGTCAGCAGGTTACCCATGAGAATAAAAAGGGTAATGGCGACAAGTGTAAAATTCCCCATGATGCCGACAAAGATTCTATCCATAAAAATGCTGAAGAAACCGGTTCCCACCAGAAAAAATCCAAAAAAAGTTCCCACGCCGCCAAGAACAAAGGCCAATGGATGCCCCAGGAAGAAAAAAACAATGACAGCCAGAATCATTAAAACAGCAATAAGTGTCAAACTCATCAGGACACCTCCTCGGATATTCCGGATAATATGACAACTGTCACAATTGATTTTATTACTTCCGATATGCCCTGCAAAATTAACAAAAAGGCAGTCAAGGGAAGAACAAACTTAATCGGATACAATAGCGGCGCCCAAAGACTCCATGATTTTTCAGCAACCGACCATGAGGAATAAAAATAACTCCACCCGTAATAAAGCCATACGAACATGAACGGGAAGAACAAGAGTAAATAGCAAATAATGGAAATAACCGCCTGTGTTTTCTGAGACAGAGTGCTAGTAAAAAGATCGATTCTAACGTGTGAACTATAAAGCAAACCATACGCGGCACATAGCATAAAATGGGCGCCAAAAATGAAGAGGCTGGCTTCATCGGTCCAAATTCTCGCCACATTCAACGATCTCGTTATAAACTCAATGATGATGACAACGGTCAACGGGACAACAAGCCAGCAAAAAATCCTGCCCGACCATTCGCTTATATTGTCAAGAAAATTGGATATTTTAACTAAAAAATCCGCTACCATTTTTTACTCCCCTTTATTTAATGATTTATTTTCTGCCAAATATTAAGAGAAGTATAGTTTACCGCGGCAAAAAACCGCGGCAAACCATAAAAAGCTTATTTTAAATTAGGCAATTTAGGAAACTTCACGGGATTACGCCCTTGGGAGTAGGGAACCATGTATTCACGCGCTTCACGGAAATTTTTCAAGTACTGAAACATGGACGTGGCTATTTTATCATAATCAGGATTTTTCTTGGCTTCCGCTTCGATAAATTCCCATAACCATTCTTCTATCTGGTTCAAATCCTTCGCGGAAAATTTTGTAACCACCGTGCCTTTTTCCTGAAACTCCTTAATACCTACTGCCATATCCCATTCGGCAAGAGAAGTCATCGCCAGAAGATTGGCCATTGCCGCAACTTCAATTATTTTTTTCAAATCAGGGGGCAGGGAATTCCAAGCATCCTTATTAATCAAGATCCCGCCTGTCGAAAACGGCTGATGCCAGCCGGGAGCGAGATTGTATTTTGTAACTTCGGCCAAACCAATACTTAGATCAATACGGGGAGTATTAAAAGCGGCGGCATCAATAGCGCCGGTGGCTAAGGCCTGAGCAATTTGCGCCGGTTCCGTCATCACCGGTGTCGCCCCGGCTTTTTGCATAACGTAACCAGTTGACTTTCCTGATATTCTAATCTTTTTACCTTTAAGATCCGCCAAACTTCGGACGGGTGTGCGGGAGCGAATACCGGATGCCACGGCTGTAACACCTGTTACAAAATAAATCATATTATATTTACCATACATATAATTATAAATTTCACGACCACCCGCATAAATATACCAGTTGATGAAATCATGCTGGGAAAGCGCCATGGGTGCTGACCCCAGCAGGTCAAAAGCGCTGTTCTTACCCGCCCAATACCCGGCGTAATCTGCTCCCATTTCTGCGGCACCTTTGGAGACCGTATCAAAAACCGCCATGGTGGAAACAAGTTCTCCTGCCGGGTGAGTCGTGATTTGGAGACGACCGCCGCTCAGCTCATAAATAGTTCTGGCAAAGTTCTTTTCGCTCTGCGAGATAGCACTGTATGAAGGCCAGCAGGAAACAAGCCGCCATTTTATCATCGTTTGGGCAACAGCAGCGCCGGCAAATATCGTTCCAAGAGCAAAAGTGACAACTAAAATCATAACTATGATTGCATAAATTCTTTTCATCCCTATATCCTCCTTTTCTAAAACATTCTTTTGCCTTACATTAAATACTACTTTTTAGTTTTAGCAGCTGGGGCTGATTTTGCCGCCGACTTTTTAGCAGCTGGCACCGGTGGCGCCGCCGGCGCCTTTTCCTCCGATATAGCCTCTTTGTTAAAACCCTGTGCCGGGAATGGATAAATCAATTTAGCAGTGGCCAATTCCCAAGGCCAGATAATTTTTACTTCCCCTCCTTGCCATTGCATAAGTTTCGGGTTTGCTCCAGCCTGATGCTTAACACCCAAGCTTCTTACAAAAACAAAGTTGTCACCCAATGGCGAATCGTAATTGGTGGCCTCCAAAGCTTTTATAAGAGCCCCTCTCTCCAAAGAACCGGCTCTTTTTACTGCATTGGCCACAATCATTATATTGGTGTAAGCCAGAGGGCCAAAGTAAGTAACCGGCGATTCTTTAAATTCTTTATTAAAGGCTTCAACATATGCCAGACATGCTTTATTCCTAAGTTTCATGGATTCATGCCAGTAGCTGTAAAACATGACCCCCTCTGAACCCATTTGCTTACCAAAATCAAGAGGCCACAATAATGTTTTCCCTAAATAAACGGGGGGAGCAAAACCAATGTTTTTCGCTTCTTCCAGAATAAGAACCGCATCTTTGTCCGAGCCCTCCCAAATAAAAATATCCGGCTCGACAAAATTTTTAGCGCTACTCAATATCTCCTTCAGGTTAGATACCGGCTCTGTGGTATAAGCCTCACCTTGCATTACATTCAGATATGCCCTGGCTACCGGGCTGCCAACGCTCAGAATATCAGACCCAAAAGGATCTTCCCTATAGGCAACAAATGTTTTCTTCCTTTTAATCTCCGGATATTTCTGAACAATCACCTGCCACATTTTTTCATAGTACGCGCCCAATTCGTAATCCCAGGGATGAATATGGAAAAACCAGTCCTGATCTTCCAAGGCCTGATCCACTTTTGCTGAAGAAGCTCCGGACCAAACAGTGACTTTAGCATATTTCTTTAATACGGGGATTGCTTCCATAGTGGTAGCATTACCAGTTCCACCAACAATAACGTCGACTTTGTCCACGTTGACCAATTTTTCTATCGCTGCTGCTACCTTATCCGGTTTGTTCTCATCATCAGCCAGCACTAATTCCACTTGTTTGCCCAATAAACCACCGGTGGCATTAATCTGCTTTACCGCAAGCTGCATGGATCTGGATGCATCTTTTCCGGTAATATCAGCCAAGGGCAAAACAGCGCCTATCTTAATTGTTTCTGCGGCGATTGCCGTATTTACTGAGATAAAAGAAAAAAGGAGGCTGATTACAAAGACCCTTGATATAAAAACCATAATTTTTTTCATCATTAATAAACCCTCCTGGTAAAATTTAATGGACGCAATTGAAATTGTCTCAAATGCATTCGGTTTTTAATTTAACAAAAAAATTGTCCTGCTTTTTTAATACAGCTTGTGGAATGCTTGCTATTTTGTTTGACAAAAGCGGCGATAACACCTCTTTCCGCTCAAAAATAATTGAGTGAGCGATTAAAAGAAACATCAGAGCACAACTCCGCTTTCTCTTCAAGACATCTAAAGTTATTTTAAGTTTGTTATTTTATTATACAGAATTCACTTTCCCTGTCAAGGGTTATAACAGTATTATTTATTAGGAAAAATAGACATGTTTACTCATTTTTTTAATAAACAGGCCGTGCATTCCCTCTTTCTATTTAATTGTTCAAATCGCTTCCAATTTCATCACCACGCCGTATTAAAAATAAAATTACCGGCATCTTGGAAATTGGCAAACAAGAAAATTTATGTTAATAACCTAAATTATTACAGTTTCCAAAGGCACTTCGAAGCTTCTTCATATTGGGAATACTTTAATGACCACACAGATTATTTCCATAGTAGGAAAATCAGGCACGGGCAAAACAACACTGTTGGAAAAACTGATTCCCGAATTAGTAAAAAAAGGCTATCGCGTGGCCACGATTAAGCATAATCTGCATGGCTTTGAGATTGATCACGAAGGAAAGGATAGTTACCGCCATAAAAAGGCCGGAGCGTTTATGACCATAGTAACTTCCCCTCATCAGTTTGCATTGATACAGGACGTTGACCATGATCACACTCTTGAAGAAATAAGAGATAGCTACGTCAAAGGAGCCGATATAATACTCACCGAAGGCTTTAAGGTTAACTCTTTCCCAAAGATTGAGATTCACCGGTCGGCGCTTCAGCGCCCGCTCTTATACCAAAAAGAAGATAACCTGCTGGCTGTCGCATCAGACGCAAAACTTGACACCGATGTCCCATGTATCAATATCAACGATGCCAAGAGCATTGCTGATTTAATTGAGAATAAGTTTCTCAAAAAAAGCCGCCTGTAAAGGCGCTTTAATTCATCGGCTGAAATGGATTAAAGCGCGGAAATTTTTTTACAAATTTTTCTGGCTTTTTTCTGCAGTTCGTCGACCTGTTCACGAACATGCAAAACCAATTTGTCATAAGATTTCGAATCATAGGAAGAGGTAGAAATTAAATCGCCGACAGTGATAACGACAGGGCCCTTTCTGCAAAAAATAAACCCGGGCGGCAAAATATCACCGGTACCCGCGATAGCTACGGGAAGGATAGGCAGTTTCGCCTTCATCGCCAGGGCAAAGCCGCCTCGCTTGAAAGGAAGCAGATTGCCGTCACGTGATCTGTGCCCTTCCGGAAAAATGAAAAAATATTTGTCTTTACTTTTAATTTTCGCGATGGTTTTTTCAATATTTTTCAGCGCCTTGCTACCTTTTTCGCGATTAATAAAAACCTGATCGGTGGCCCACAGCGCTTGACCAAAAAAAGGGAAATAGGCAAGCGTGTGTTTGGCAAAAAACCTGAGCGGCGATTTTTCTGTTAGATAAGTCATCACCAACGGATCCAATTGGCTTTCATGATTGGCCATAAAAACGGCACTATGAATCTTTTCCAGTTTTTCCCGCCCGTAAATAACCACTCTGGTCACTCCGCCGCTTTTCAAAAGCCCTTTAGCCCAGTATCTGGCTACCGTCCACCAGATCATGCCTCGCCGGTCGCCTAATAAAGCTGCAAGGAGACAAACAATGCTCAATATCGGCGTTATTATAAAGGTATACAGATTGCTAAAAACAGACCGCCAAAACATTTTACTCTTTAATTTTTAAATTTTCTTGGAGGTATTTTTTAAAGTCCACGTAATTTTTAGTCATATTAACCGCGTTGCCGTGGCGGCGGTCAATATCTTTCAAGCTTTGCGGCACATCAACAGTTAAACCCAGCAGCTTTTGAATTTCCTCCGGAAATTTGGCCGGATGCGCCGTTTCCAGACAAACGGATAATTTTTTATCAGCGTTTTTCTCCCGATAAGATTTCAAACCAGCCCAGCCGACGGCGCCGTGCTGCTCCAAAATTACTTTGTAGCTTTCGTATATTTCTATCATGGTTTCTCTGGTCAGCTTTTCGGAAATACTGACGGAATAAATATGCTTGCGCATTTTTTCCAGGTCAGGATAACGGTGCACCTTACCTGAACGGTCAACAGTGCCTCCATATAATTCAAAGAAACGCGCCAGATTGCTCGGATGGCCGACATTCATGGCGTTGGAAATGCAGGCCCGCGACGGTGAGACTTTCTTGTATTTTCCTGTTTCCAGAAAAACCGGGAATTCATCGTTTTCGTTAGTGGGCATAACAAGCTTGGCTACCGGAAGTCCCATGCGGCGGGCAAATTCACAGCCGAGAGCATTGCCGAAATTTCCGGACGGCACGGAAAAAATAATTTCCTCACCACCTTGGGCAAGCTGCGCGTACGCGTAAACATAATAAACAATCTGCGGCAAGATACGACCGAAATTTATCGAATTGGCGGAAGATAAATTGAACCGCTTCATCTCTTTATCGGCAAAAGCCTGCTTGACCAAATTCTGGCAATCATCGAATTTTCCGTCAACAGACAGAGCTCTGACATTTTTCCCGATGGTATCGAGCTGCTTCTTTTGGCGCGGACTTACTTCTTTCCCCGGATAAAGAATCATTACATCTATTCCGGCCACTCCTTTAAAGGCTTCTCCCACAGCGCTGCCGGTATCTCCGGAAGTGGCAACCAAAATATTTATACGCTCTCCCTGCGGGCGACAATGACTCATCAACCTGGCCATCATGCGCGCGGCAAAATCCTTAAACGAAGCGGTCGGCCCCTGATCCAGACGCATTAGATATACGTGGGGACACACTCCCTCCAGCGGCACGGGAAAATTATAAGCGTCACGCACTACATTTTCTAATATTTCCGCAGAAAATTCATCGGACAAAAATGCCCGCGCCACAAGCAGTGCCATCTTCCAGTAAGGCTCGCCTTTTAATTTTTGAATATCCGCCAGTGAAAGCCGCGGGATGGAATCAGGCATGAACAAACCTTCATCAGGCGCCTGGCCGGCAAGCAGAGCTTCCTTAAAAGAAACGCTGCCCCGGAAAGGCGATATCCCCGCGACATTTTCCAGGTTACGATTTGTGCTGTAGTAGCGTATAGACATTAAATCCGCCCTTTTCACTAAAATTTCCTTCTTTTAAACTTATTGCATTAAATAAATCAATAAAAAATCCGGTTTTTATGCTTTAAAAACCCTTTTGATTACTTATAAATTGATTTGGAATATATATCCTTAATATGCTAAAAAAGATAAAGCCAAAAGGTTCAATCATATTGACAGGTTTTTGAAATGGACGAAAAAAAGAAATTACGTTTGACCGAAACCGTGCAGGGCGCGGGCTGAGCCTGCAAGATAGGTCCGGGTGACCTTGCCGAAATACTGCGTGATTTGCCGCTGATTTCCGATCCGAATTTACTGACCGGATTTGAACACGCGGAAGACGCGGGAGTGTATAAACTCTCCGCTGATCTGGCGCTGGTACAAACGCTTGATTTTTTTACACCCATTGTCGATGACCCCTTCACCTTCGGCCAAATCGCCGTGACCAACGCACTCAACGATGTTTACGCCATGGGCGGCAAGCCAATCACCGCGATGAATATCGTCTGTTTCCCCATTAAGACCATGGACAAAAACATTTTGCGCAAGGTTTTACGCGGCGGCCTCGATAAAATGCGCGAGGCGGGTGTTCTTCTGGTCGGCGGGCACAGCGTGGAAGACAAAGAATTAAAATACGGCCTGGCCGTTACCGGTGTCATTCATCCGGATAAAGTTTTATTCAATCACGGAGCAAAGCCTGGAGATTGTCTGATTTTAACCAAACCGCTGGGAACGGGTATTGTCAGCACGGCAATTAAAGCCGGGGAGGCAAATCCGGATTTAATGAAGATGGCGACTTCCTGCATGACGCGGCTCAACAAAGAGGCGGCCCAGATAATAACTTCCGAAAACGATATCGGTTCCTGTACCGATATTACCGGTTTCGGTCTCTTAGGGCATGCCTGTGAAATGATTGAAGGAGAAAATGTCGGTTTGCGAATAAATTCCGCTACTGTACCTGTTTTCAACGGTGTGCGCCAACTGGTAGAAGCAGGCTTTGTTCCCGGCGGTCTTTACCGCAATAAAAATTTCCGAATAAATCAGGTTAAAAAAGAAAACTCTTGTCCGGATTGGCTTTTTGATGTTCTTTTCGATCCGCAAACCGCCGGAGGTTTGTTCGTAAGTTTGCCGGCCGGCAAGGGGAAAACCCTGATTAAAAAATTGCATAAGGCCGGAATAACTGATGCCGCCATTGTCGGTGAAGTTGTCGCCCAGCATCCGGGCAAGATCTTTGTAAACTAAATCACCTACCCGGTTATTGCGCCGAAAAAGCATGAAAATACAATCCATAGAAATAAAAAAAGAAACCGAACAAAATCTAAAAAAAATAATGGAGGCGGTTCGCCCGAATGATTCTATGGCTTTTGTAATGTACGGAAGCCCTGATCCTGACGCCATTGCCTCCACCATGTCACTGCATCGGATTATTCAAAAAACAAAGGGGCTGGTCAAACACGCATTTATCTCCACGGAAGCATTGTCCCGGCAGCAAAACATTGAATTGGCATCAGCCATGCGCCTGAACATTCAATTAATTAATAATGTTAATTTAAACACTTTCCGCCTCGTCGCGCTCTTTGATGCCCAGCCGTCTTTTTTCAAAAATAATCTGCCGTCAATCAATCCGCAAATGGTCTTCGACCATCATCCTCGTGAAGGCCAGTGGCAGGCAGATCTTGAAGACATCAGGCCTGACTATGGCGCGTTATCCAGTGTAATGACTGAATATTTACTTTATTCCCGCGTGCAGATTCCTCGGAATCTGCATACCGCCCTTATGTACGGTATCAAAACAGACACGGGCAATTTTAACCGAGACACCATTTTTGAAGACATCAGCGCTTACACGTATCATTCAAAACTGGCCAACATACAATTAATTCAGCGCATTGAACTGAATCAGACGCCTAAACGCTTTCTGAAATATTTCGGCCACGCTTACCGCCACACAAAAATTTTTCACAGCGGGTGCATTTGCTATCTGGGCGTGACGGAAAGCGCTGACGCCTGTGTTCAGATTGCGGATTTTTACGTACGCTTAATTGGCGTTAATTATGTTGTCGTTGCCGGAATTGTCGGCGACAAACTAATTGTTATTTTTCGCGGCGATGGTTACCGCAGAGACTGTGGGGCACTGGCGCAAACGGCATTTGGCGATTTGGGAAGCGGCGGCGGCCACAGAAGCGCCGCGCGCATGGAAATACCGCTGGAAACACTGCGGCAAAAGCTAAATGACGATTTGTCGCAAAAAAATATTGACCGGTTCTTGTTGGCAAGGCTAAAAAGAAAACACGGAAAGGATAAAGATGAGATTTAAAGGATTCAAAAAAGAAATCACCAAAGGTCGTTACCTTAACGCTTTTAAAAACTTCGAGGAAAAAGAAATCGCCATTGAATTGCGGCATGATGAAATTACCGACGTGGCCTGCCGCATTCTGCCCTACCGCGTCCGCACCGCGCATAAACCGGATGTCGAAAGCTACCTGGAAAAATCTCCGGAATCATTGTGCCCCTTTTGCTCGCCGCTTTTCGAAAAGACAACGCCGAAATTCATGCCGCATATTATCGCGGAGGGAAAATTCCGCCACGGCAACGCCTGGCTTTTCCCCAACGCTTTCCCTTATGACGCGAATAACTCTGTTGCCATTTTGTCCTCGCGTCATTTCATTCCCATGGATGAGCTGACGCCGCAAACCATGAAAGACGGTTTTGAAGTCTGCCGCGATTATTTTCACCGCATGGCCGAAATGAATCTGGGTTACAAATACTGTTCCATCAATTGGAACTATATGCCGCCCGCGGGAGGTGGGTTGATTCATCCGCACCTGCAGACAATTATCGGAAAAAAACCTACCAACTTCATGCAGCGGCTTATTACCAGCGCGCAGGGTTACGCGGCGGAAGAAGACGGCGGAAATCTCTGGCATAGCCTGATTGCCATGGAGAAAGATAGCAAGGAAAGATTTATCACCAACACCGGCGCGATAAGCTGGCTGACCAGTTTCGCGCCCAAAAGCATGGCCGGAGAAATAGACTTCTATTTTCACGAAAAAACTTCGTTTTTTGATTTGACCGAAGCCAATTTTGACGAGCTTCTGGCGGGGCTGGCCAAGGTTTTTGGCTATCTTTACGCGAATAACTTTATCAGCTTTAATCTTTCTCTTTACGCACCGATGCTCAGCAACCGCTACTTATGGGTGCAGGGAAAAATCACACCGCGCTTTGAGATAAATCCGCTGGGAACGAGCGATCTTAATTATTTTGAAAAACTGCACAATGAGATAATCTGCCCGGTCGTCCCGGAAGATCTCTGCAAGGAACTGCAAAACTACTTCGCGGCGCAATAAAAAACTGGCGGCAAATAGACAGAAAAAAGGCGGTATCCGAAGATGCCGCCTTTTTGTTACGTCCGCTTCCTTGTTTAATCTTCCTTGCTGCCAGTTGTTTTGGTTTCTGTTGACGCGGCACTCTCCGTGCTTGTTTTTTCCTTATCCTGCTTTTTTGCCGCCTGCGGCTTTTTGCCCGCGTAGTCCGTAGCGTACCACCCTGTCCCCTTAAGCGTGAAAGACGTCATCGAAATCAACTTATGAACTTTTCCCCGGCAGAACTTGCAGCTTTTTACATCGGGATCATTTATTCCCTGCAAAGCCTCAAATTGTTTGCCGCATTTCTGGCATTTGTATTCATAGATAGGCATATTAAAAACCTCCTCAACTGTATGTATCAAAAATTTTAAAATTATTGCTGAAACAATCTAAAACTATACCCATGTCTTGATGATTTACCATCTTCAATGTATTTTTAGTCAAATTATGGACGATTGCTTCTTCGTTTTCCTTTTCTTGTGCCGGCGCGTGAAAATCACTTTCACCATTTTCAAAACGCAGAACATGAATCAGTTCATGCACGGCAATGTAAAGCATCAGAGGGCTCAATTTAATAAACGGATTAGCCCGCTGCACCGCGTCTAGAATAATATTGTCCTGAAGGCAGACGCGGTAAAAATCAAAATTCACTCCGGCACTTTGCGTCTCGCCTTCCGGCCGTTCATATGAATATTTGCACAGATGGGCAAACGCGCCGTCTTTTATCTCGTGTTCATCTAAATATGCAAGTGTTTTTACGTCATACTTATGTTTTTTAAACTGGCTTTCATTTAAACGGAAATATCCGGAAACCAGCTTTTCGGCATCCGCAAAAGCTTTGTTCGCCAGCGGTAATTGAAATTCGCTAAAAAGTCTCGCCATAAAAACACCTGTTTTTTATCCGGATTACGCAAGTAATATATGTATTTAAACAATTGCTGTCAAGACTGAGCGCTTATTGTTGCCTGATAACCAGGCCAGGTTATCTACAAAGAATTAAAACTAAATCATTTTTACATCTTCCCGAAATTCATCGCATTCCAGACGATTTCTCCCGCCGCTTTTTGCCTTATAAAGAGCACGATCGACGCGGGCAATCATTGTTTCCACCTCTTCCGGAAAGCGATACTCCGTCAAACCCATAGAAACGGTGATTTTAAAATCCCGTCCCAAACCAGGAACCTGGCTTTGCCCGATACTGGCGTGTATGCGTTCCGCAGAGATCATCGCCCCTTTAATATCCGTTTGCGCAAAAATAAGCATAAACTCGTCGCCTCCATAACGACCACAATTATCGATATTACGCAGGGTATCCCGAATAACGGTTGAAACTGTGCGCAAAACCTGATCTCCCATCGGATGGCCATAGGTATCGTTGACATCTTTTAATTGGTCAACATCCAGCATGGCAACAACGAACTGTGGTCCGTTGCGCGATGATCTGTTTTTTTCGTTTTCAAGGAGCTCCATGAGATGCCGACGATTATAAAGGCCGGTCAATTCGTCACGGATTGCCATTTCGTGAATGAGAGAAATTGATTTTTGCAGCTCCGAACGACTTACACTCAAATTGTGGCGAAGAGAACTAATATATCCCCCGATACTGGAAAAGGCGACCAGAACTATGGCCAACATAAACCATTGGAGATATTCCTTCTGGAAATTTACCCCTTCAGGCCGGCAAAGATGCAAAAGCGCGATATTGATTCCGTAGGTCAGCAGGATAAAAAAACTGATAAAGACAAACTGGCGGGTATTCAGGCGAAGAATTCCAAACAGAAGTATAATGATATACATGAGCAATAAAATGCCGCGCGCCTCATTGGCAAAATACATTACGTACATCACGATCAGAGCTGCCGCGCACATCTGTATAAGCGTGAGGCTGGGATCGGCCATTTTCAAATTGAGGCCGGTGCGAAAGATAATGTAGAAAGTAATACTGATCACGGGAATAATGATCAGCAGCCAAAAAATCGCTTCCCACTCCGTATCGCCTGCCAGATAAGAAACATAAGCCATAGTGCCATTCAGGATATAGGCGAGCGTGGCCATAAAAAAACGGCGCATTCGAAGCGCCTGTTTTTGGTCATCCTTAGGAATAATCGAAAATTTGGAAACTTCTTTCAGGAAATCTTCGTAAAATAATTTTTGTTCTGCTGCCATGCCTCATCCCTGCGAGAAAATGCAAGCGCAATGATGCTACATCGCTGCGCGCTATAAGTATACAATGACCGGCTGTATTTATTCTACTAATATTATTTAATTTATTATTAAGATTAAAGGCATGTCAATTCCCGAAGAAATACCATTTTCCAGATAATATTTGCGTATTATAAAAATTTTGGTGACGACAAAAGCGCGGGGGGATCCTAAAATTAAATTGACAACCAAACCTTTCACGGCGTATATGTAATTAAAATAATAAACAAATATCCCTTCCCTACATTCGCGAGGAACTTTTAACTTATGGCACAAAAAGCAAAAATAAAAATCGGCGTTTTGTATGGCGGCCGTTCGGGCGAGCATGATGTTTCTTTATGTTCGGCCGCGTCCGTGGTGGAAGCTTTGGATAAGAACAAATACAAAGTAACCGTCATTGGCATTGACCGAGGCGGCAAATGGTATGTTCAGGAGAAGCCGCAAATCATTCCGCAAAAAGATTTCGGTAAAGTTCTTGCCTTGAAAAAGAAAGGCAAGTGGCTCGTGAATCATTTTCAGCAAAATAATCAACTGCATTTATACAATCTGGCAAACAATAATAAAAAAGTAACTATTGATGTCGTGTTCCCTGTTTTGCATGGCACCTTCGGCGAAGACGGGACTCTGCAGGGTTTACTGGAGCTGGCAATGGTTCCTTACGTGGGCGCGGATGTGATTGGTTCGTCCGTTGGCATGGATAAGGATGTCGCCAAAAGATTATTGAAAGAAGCGGGCATCCCCGTTGTTTCTTCAATAACCGTAAATAAAAGCGAATGGAAAGCCAACACGCAAAACATCATTCAATGTGCGGTGGAGAAACTTGGCCTGCCTTTGTTTGTCAAACCCGTCTGCACAGGCTCTTCCGTGGGCGTAAAAAAGGTAAAGGAAAATGAACAACTGCAAAAAGCCGTTAATTTTGCTTTTCAGTTTGATACGCGCGTGATGATCGAAAAAGCTATCAATTGCCGCGAGGTTGAATGCGCTGTTTTGGGAAACGAAAATCCTCAGGCCTCAATTCTGGGAGAAATTGTTTCCAAACATGAATTCTATTCTTACGAAGCCAAGTATATCGACCCTGACGGCGCGGCGCTGATCATTCCCGCGAAAATTGATTCTTCTCTTTCTGATAAAATCAGAAAATTTGCGATTGACGGTTATAAAGCTTTGGGCTGCTCCGGCATGGCGCGGGTTGATTTCTTTCTGGATAAAAACACCAACGAATTTTACTTAAACGAAATAAACACCCTACCCGGCTTCACCAGCATCAGCATGTATCCCAAACTCTGGGAAGCCACGGGACTTAAATACCAGAAGCTTCTGGATAGACTTATTCAGCTGGCGCTGGAGAGGCATAAAAAAAGATCGGAAGTTAAGACGGAGGGTATCTAAACAGCACTTTTGGACAAATTTTCCATATTTTACGACCTTCGTCTTTAGTCTTTATTATCACTAATCACGAAGTGATGTAAATATATATTCGCATGCAATTATGCAATATTTTCCTTTTATTTAAAAAATGCTCATGCTAGAATGATACTCAATTTATCGGAAAAAGCGAAGTTCGTATATTAACTGTTGCCGCCGCGCTGCGCGCGACGGCAACGGCGGAGCTCAGCTCTCGCTGTTCAGCTCTTTATTGGCGCCGTGATCGTATAGAAGTCGCGGCGATTGTAAATAACCCGTGATTTGTTGCCTGCGCGCTGATTCGCGCGGCGCCAACAAATCGCTGCAGCTCGTGTCACGGTCTGCATGTGACGCTTCGCATCACCCGCACCCCGCGCCACTGCTGAGCTCCGCCGTTAGCAGGAGGATATGAACATGCCGCCATATGATAGGATTAATGCGCACATAAATGAAATTCTGCAGTCCATCAGCCCGATGCACGTTACGGAATATGACTGGTTAGTTCAAAACCTTCATCGTGCAGCAGAGGCGGATTACCAAAGAAGATACAAGAATTACTGGCGGCTGAATGGCGCTGGTTTGTCACAGCATTTCTGCCAGGAGTATTTTCGGTACCTACAAGAAGCCAACGACAATGTGCTTCAACTCGGAATTTTAGTTAATCAACTGTATGAAATACCAATAAGACCCAATAAGCATTTGATTCAATTCTCGTTCTGCACAAAATTATGCCACATGCTGGATCGCCATCTTCCGATATATGATTCGAATATTCGGCGCTTTTATAATTTTAAAATGCCAAGTTACAGTCTTACCGCTCAACGAAGAATTGCACAGTTTGTAGAATTTCATCAATATCTTGCCGCCGAATACAGTCGAGTGTTGCATGAAGAATTACTAGCTGTGTCAATTCAGGCATTCCGGCAACGTTTTAACCCGCAACATTTTACAGATATAAAAGTAATTGATTCGCTTATTTGGGCTTCGTCACCGAGAGAAAACGGCAATAGAATGATTTGGTAATAATTTGCTGCTAACAAAAAAATTCAGCGGACGGGGAATAAGCGTGGTGCGATTTTAGCAAAGACAGTTGCCCCCGCCGCTGATTTCAGTCGTTGCCGCCGCGCTGCGCGCGACGGCAACGGCGGAGCTCAGCTCTCGCTGTTCAGCTCTTTATTGGCGCCGTGATCGTATAGAAGTCGCGGCGATTGTAAATAACCCGTGATTTGTTGCCTGCGCGCTGATTCGCGCGGCGCCAACAAATCGCTGCAGCTCGTGTCACGGGGTGCATGTGACGCTTCGCATCACCCGCACCCCGCGCCACTGCTGAGCTCCGCCGTTAAAGGAAATAAATGATGGATGATGATCTTAAGAAATACCGCGACACCCTTCAAGATACATTACGGTTTCTAAATGAAAGTTATGATAAGATATTAATTATGCTTTCTGGCGGTGCATTAGGTCTATCTATAACATTTCTAAAAGATATAATCAGCTTGGCAAAAGTAAGGCATCCTGAGTTAATTATGTTTTCATGGTTAGCTTTCATAATCAGTCTTGCCGCTGTTCTTGGAAGAGTGTTTTTTGGTTTAGAAGCTTATCGTAAAGCCATATCACAAGTAGATGATGGTTCTATTTATGACAAAAGGCCGGGCGGAATATATTCGTTGATAACAAAATGTTTGCATATTCTTTCTGCAGTTTCTCTGATAGCGGGCCTTTTGTTGATATCAATATTTTCATACTTAAATGTAGGAGGATGATATGCCAAAAGATCAGCCACGTCCAATACCACCGCCAAGGCCACCAACACCCCCAGCACCAGCACCACCCGCACCTCCAAGGCCAGGCACAGGCCCCACGCGTGATGCGCCTGCGCCATGGGCGCCGCCTCCACCACCACCAAGGCCCCCCAAATAAATACCTTTAACCCGTCGCTCCACCCGATCGCAGCCCGCTGGGCTGCTCCGGGTGAGCTTTTCGTTGAGCCTGTAGAAAAAGTCGATTTTGGCCATCAAAATACTTGTAACGGAACCGGCAATTTAATATAAAGATAACCGTCCAAATTGAATCCATCCGTGAGGTATTGCCGTGGCCCGATACAAGTC
>Ga0255343_1000489_pt1 | contig 61775 bp, 40 predicted proteins | sample wastewater_treat_4_FD_192413 | JGI IMG/M metagenome (GOLD analysis project Ga0255343, IMG submission 192413) | Wastewater microbial communities from Lulu Island WWTP, Vancouver, Canada - plant16 | ecosystem: Engineered > WWTP > Wastewater > Unclassified | place: Canada: Vancouver, British... | reverse complement strand
ATCATGGCCATCAAGGGGGGCAGCTACGTGAGCGATCTATGGAACAACCTCGGCGATATGGACGCTTTCAACATGCCGATGCAGAACGGTCGGCACTCCGAACGCCCGGCCGGCTTCGAGTACTATCCGGTCAGTGGCGTGGCGCTGCGCACTGAGGTCGGGCTGCGTATCTCCGGCAGCAACCACGCTCGTCCGCGTTATCGGCTGACCACCGCCCCTTCGTCTAGATTTTCGCCCACCGACTTCAAAAACAAGCCCTCGTTCAACTATTACTTCCGCAACGAACTGGGCGAGTCGCCCCAGAACTACGCCTTCTTCCCGGAGAGCCCCGTGGCGCTGTTCGAGGACATGCGTCTGCGCGCCGGAAAAAACGACATCTCCAATCCGTTTATCAGGGACGAACTGATGCGGCGCATCTTTATCGGAACCGGCCAGAAGGGCTCGCGCGGCACCTTTGTCTCGCTCTACATCAACGGCGTGTGGAAGGGTTACTACAACCTCTGCGAACATCTGCGCGAAGCCTTCATGCAGCAGCAACATGGCAGCGCCGCACTCTGGGATGTGGTGCAGGTAGGATCCTTCGCCAGCGGTGATGCAATTCATTGGAACAGCACCCTCGCTTTTCTGCGCACCAGCGATTTGACGGTGCCCGCCACCTATGCCATGGCTCAAGAGTACGTCGATGTCGACAATATCGCCGACTATGTGATGGTAAACGCCTACGCCGCGATGTGGGACTGGCCCCACAACAACTGGGTGGCGGCGCGCGAGCGCGCTCCGCAGGGCCGTTGGCGTTTCTACATGTGGGACGCCGAAGGCGGTTTCGGTGGTTCCGACAACCGTAATCCCGCCACCCACGACAGTTTCATCGGCGACCGCAACGGCGACGGCATCGGTAATGACTCGGGCTCCATGCCCATCGACATCGGCGATGCCGCCGCAACCGCATCCAACGCGCCGAAGGATGTCCGCACGTTCTACACGCGGCTGCGTTCATCGCCCGAATTCCGCTTGCGCTTCGCCGACCGCGCGCAGAAACATCTTTTCCACGGCGGCTGTCTCACGCGCGAGAGCATGCAGGCGACTTACACGATGCTGCGTGACTTGATCAACCCAATCATGCGTGAGACTATCGGATCTTACATGAATGAGTCATTTTACAACGCTTGGATCGCCTCCGACACACGCCGCAACACCTTCTTCGCCCAACTCACGCGGCACGGGCTTTGGCCCGCCACCCGTGCGCCGGAGTTCAGTCAGCACGGTGGCGAGGTCTCTACCAACACCTGGGTCACGATCTCGAACCCCAACAGCGGCGGCACCGTGTATTGGACGACCAATGGTGTCGATCCCCGTGCCTTGGGCGGTGCTGTGGTCGGCACGCCCTACGCCGGTCCCATGCGGTTTGCAGCCACCGCCATGCTCAAGGCGCGTGTGCTGAGCGCGGGCGGCGAGTGGAGTCCGCTACAGGAGGCGCTCTTCACCGTGCCGTTGAGCATGCCGTTTTTCCTGCCTTCGGGCAATGCCGACTGGACGGTCGACGGCAACTGGAGTACCGCTCCGCAGCCTTACCCCGACGGCATCGGGGTCGAAGCTTTGGTCCCTGCCCCCGCGACCGCCAGCCGCGAAGCCAACCTGCGGGCGCCGGTCACCATCGGCAGTCTGACTCTTGAACTGGGCGATTCGCCGTACCGCAACAAGATCAGTGATAGCGGCACCACCAACGTGCTGACCTTTATGACCACCAACGACGCTGCCCGCCTTACCGTCACCGGCAATGGCGACGGATATGGCGAATTGGAGATTACCGCCGGTGTGGTGCTGAGCACCAACCTGACGGTCACGGTCGCCGCGCCGACCGGCAACGCTTCCTACGGCGCGCTGCGCCTGAAGGAGGCGTGGAGCGGACCCGGCGGCGTGACGAAAGAGGGCGTCGGTCGTGCCGCTTTCACTGGCGAAGGCAAAACCTACACTGGCCCCACCGTGATCAATCAAGGCGTGTTGCAAATCACCGCAAATGCCACGCCGACGCGGAGCGTGATGACGGTTAATCCCGGCGGTCAGCTTCGTCTCGTCTCGGCCAGCACCGATGGCCAGCCGCGTGTCTACAATTTAGGCGGCGATCTCACGCTCAACAGCCGCGGGCGCGACGACAGCCTGCCCGCTGTCGCTGGTCTCGGCATTGAGGGCGGCCTGCGGTTTGAGCCGGAGTCGAACAATAGCGCGGCGTTGATCACCAACCGTCTCGTGTTTACCGGTCCCTCGGCACTGCACGTCGAGAACGCCCGCAACACGCTGCACCTCACCGGCACCCTGCTCGGTGCGCACAGTTTCGTCAAGACCGGTGGCGGCAATCTGATCCTCTACGCCAACAACCACGATTACTACCAGCCCGCATGCGTCAGCAACGGGACGCTGACCGTGCATGGGCGGCTCATCTCACCGTTGGAGATCGTCGCGGGCGCGACCCTCACGGGAGCGGGCCGCGTGGGGCCGGTGCGCGGCACCGGGACCGTCGCGCTGGACAAAACCATCTTGACCGCTCCCGCCGCGATCGGTCTCAACTACGCGTTCGTGTTCAGTGCCGCTACGCCCACGTACTGTCAGGCGACAACCAGCGGCAACGCCGTGCTGCGGTTGCTCTCGATCCGTCCGGGCGGCGCACCGCCGGTTATCGACATCTATCTCGACATGCCGCCGCTCGCGGTCGGCGATACTTTGCGCGGCGGCTTCTTCGTCGAGTGCGGCCAAGACCTGAGCAGTTTCTTGGCCAATGCGACCGTGCGCTTTTTTGAACCTAACGACGGCGGCGACATTCAGTTTGCGGGCCGCTTTTACGCGCCGTACAGCGGTGCGCTGGGCCTGACCGTTACCGCCATGCCCGAGGCAGCCGACTTTGGCGACGGCCCGCGTCAGGGCCTGGTCATGGAAGTGCGCGCTGACGGTCTGCCGGTGACCTACGGGGAGTGGCTGCTGCGGACCTTCCCTGCGTCCACCGGCGACCCCGATGCCCAGGCGCTTATGGCCCCTTCGGCGGTTGCGGTGGCCGGCGCGGTGCCTAACCTTTGGTGCTACGCCTTTAACATCGCTGCTGGCGAGCCTGCCGCCCCGAGCCTGCCGCGATTCTCCTTGCAGGACGGGCGTCCGCTCTATCAGTTCCGCTTCGATCCCGGCAAACGCGACCTCCGGTATCTTGTTGAAACGTCAGCCTCGTTGACCGGTGCGTGGACGCGCGTACTCTTCGACTCCGTCAGCGATTCCCCGTTGAATTGGCAATGGGATGGTACCTCGCTCTATCTGCTCGACACCGCCAGCGGTCCGGGGGTGGAGCCCAGGCGCTTCTATCGGCTGCGTCTCGAGTTGACCGAACCATACTGACCCGACCATAAATAGCATTGCACTTCTTGGTAACGCAGAGACGCAGAGATTTTTACGGCGTAGCGGCATGACCGCAAGTCTGGCGAGAAAACTTGCGGCGGCAAGCGGTATTCCGCACGACGCCGCTTTTAAAGTACGAGTGTGGTGGCAAAACGACGTGCAAAAGCGGTGCCGCGACCCGCGTACAGCGCGACTCTTGTCTCCGCAAATTTTGCACACTTACTTGAGCGTTGAAAGTTGAGCGTTTTCTGAAACCGCCAAGGTGCCCTGTTTTTCATGAAGTTTCATGAAGTTTCATGTTTCCACTTGAACGCTGTGGTCGCTGTCCAGAGTTGCAGCATAATTTGTGGCCGGGTTAGCAATCAGGGTTGCTGGTCAGATCGTACCAGTTCGGGTCGCGCGCTGGACCGCGCAGCCGACGCAACCAATTGCGGGCGGGAGCCGCTTCTTGCGCGTCCCCGTCCTCAAAGGGATTGTCCGTGTCGAAGACTTCGCTGAACTCCTCGTCGATCCGTTCGGGGTCTTCGCCGGCCTCGATCCGCGCCATGGCTTCGCGGACCTCCGCGTTGAAGCGCAGTCCGCCCGCCTCCGCCAGTTCACGCATGGCGCGCACGGCGTCGCGCGGGTCGGCGTCGTCGTTCTCCAGAGCTTGCAGACGGTCTCCCAGACGCGCGGCCGCCTGTTCCATCCGGTCGGCCATCACGTCGTCGGTATTCGCGTTGTCGGGGTTGGCGGCTTCCGACGCACCGCGTATGATGTGGGCGAATGTCGAGATCTCGCGCTTGAGGCGATGCCCGCACTTCGGGCAGGCCGGCACGGTCGAGGTGTCGACCCGTGCCGCGCGGAACGTGAAGATCGTGTGGCAGGGTTCACAGTAAAATTCATACAAGGGCATAACGTCTTTTTCCTCTTTCAGGCACTCTTCCCGCTGAGCACCTCGCGCAGTTAGATTTAACAGGGTCGGCTCGTCTTCTGCAAGCAAGATCGTGACACCACATCAAAATCGCGTCGCACCTGGGAGTTGCACATCCAACGCAGTTATGATAATTCCAAAGGGTAGAAAACAAAGGCAAAGGAGATTGCTATGATTTCAAAGCGTGATTTTCTGAGAAGCATGGGGATCGGAGTCGCCGGGCTTGCGACTGGAAAGGTTGTGGGGGATGAGCCTGTCGCCTCGAAATCCGGGTTGCCCGCCGGGTCGATCGGCGATCCGAAGAATCCCAGCTTCGGACGCAATATTTTTCCGCTCGAACCCACAATGACGGACGGGCCGAGCTGCCGGATCGTAGACGGTGAGGTTTTCGAACCGGCCCATCGGCTTCCTGTCTTCCATGAGACAGATGTCGTTATTGTAGGCGGCGGAACGGCCGGTTTTGCGGCGGCGATTGCGGCCAAGAGGGCGGGCGCGAAGGTCGCGCTTGTCGAGCGGTACGGCTCCCTCGGAGGACTCTTCACGAACGGCATGGTCCTGATCATGCTTTCCGCCTGCCGGAGGGAAGCGGGGGGCGACTGGACGCTCGTCACGCGCGGCATCTGCGGCGAGTTCATGCACCGCGCGTATGCGCTGGGGGCGGACGTGTCGACGTTTGAACCGGCGAAAACCGGCAACAAGAAGCATATGCAGCCGACGGTCGATCCCGAAGGGGCCAAGTACCTGATGGACACGATGATTCAGGAAGCCGGCGTTGAGATGTTCTTCCATTCCTGGGGCGTTGACGTCATTCAGGACGGGAACACCGTGATGGGCATCGTCTTCGAGTCGAAGCAGGGACGGCAGGCCATTCTCGCGAAACAGATCGTCGATTGCAGCGGTGACGCGGACATGCTGTTCAGGGCCGGCGGCGACTACCGGCAGATCACACACGGCATCGGCCATGACGTGCTGTTGGCGAATATGGACCGCGTGAAGGGCACGAAGACGCCGGAAGGGCGACTGCGCAAATGGCCGACACGGTCGAACACCGCGAACAAGTCGATGTGGTGGGGGAATGTCCGTATTCCGCCGGTGGATCGTCCCGCAAACGGCTTGGACATTCGCGAGTTGAGCCGGGCGGAAGTGGAGTTCCGTAAATACTGGTGGGAGGAGGTGCGCGAGATGCGCAAGACACCAGGCTGGGAGGAAGTCTACATCGCGGCGACAGCGTCCCAGATCGGCCCGCGGGCCACGCGCCTCGTCGACACCGAGGTCGTCGTCGACCGGAAGATGATCGCGGAAGGCAAGCTCGGCGACGAGACGATCGGCTGGTTCGGGCATGACGGCGCCCATGCCGCTTGGGCGGTTCCTTATCGGGCGATCGTTCCCAAGAAGGTGGAGAATCTCCTGTGCGCGGGACGTTGTCTGGGCGCGGGCGATACGATTGACACATTCCGTCTTATCTGTCCGTGTTTCGTCACAGGGCAGGCGGCCGGTGTCGCGGCTGCCCTGTCCGTACGCAAGGGGACGTCGCCACGCTCACTCGCCTATTCCGATCTTCGGTCCGAGTTGCACAGGCAGGAGGTTTTCCTGTAAGCGTCAGAAGACCGGTACCTGTCGCATCGTTCGCGGACTTGCCACGGTTCAAGGTCTTCCGAACATGGTGATAAAACGCAACGAGACGGGCGGTATGACGTAAAGCCTCACCCGTCCCCTCCCGTCGCGCACGCCAGCCGTGTCTCCAGTGCCTCGTAATCGCCCAAATGCGCCCGCATTAAACTTTTCCAGAGCTTGCCATGGTTGGGCACCGAGAAATGCAGGAGTTCATGCACGATCACATAGTCGCCAAGCGCCGCGTCCATCCCAACCAAATCAGCATTGAAGCTTAACGTACCGGTCGTGGAACAGGACGCCCACTTGCGCCGCATCGGTCGGATGTAGACCGCATGCGCCTTGACGCCCAGCTTGTCCGCCCACGCCAAGACCCGTGCCTTGAAATGCTCTCTTGCGTCGCCTCTGCTCACGACCGCTCCTCCCCGCAAAGAAGCGAAAACAGAGCTTCAACGATGGGCGTTACTTTTTCAAAATCGTCCTCGACAGCGATCAGTGCAAAAGTAACGTGGTTACGCAGCTCACGCAACTCCGCCTCACTGTCGCGCCAATTCGGGTATTGGATAAAGGCGGCACCCACCTGACGGCTCACCTCCTCGGCGTTCGGGATACCGTCCTCTTCTAACCTGCAGAACACGAAGTGGGTCAGGCTGTCCATTCCCCGCTTCGCCTGCTCGCGCTTGCGCTCCTCCGCCTTTTCGATCTCGCGCTTTAGCTCCTCCAGCGCTTCCTCGGTTGTGAGTTGGCGGTCCTCGAACTTCTCTAACACTGCTTGTGCCCGCACACTCAGAGCAATCAAAAATGGGTCGTTGCTCTCTGCTTCGGCCTGCTTCTCAATCGCCTTGATCAGATTGATGACTTTAGAAGCCTTCCCCGCATTCTTGTCCCGAATCGCTTCGAGCATCTCCAGACCCACCTTGACCGACCCGTCCCCGACCTCCATCGTCGCGCCAATATGCTGTTGCACCAGTTCGTTGGTTTTACGCAGGAAGTTGCGGTCCACATACACCCGCCGCGTATAGGCGTTGCGTACCACCTTATAGATGTTCGAAAGCGTCGCGTAATCGTCCATGAACGGTCGCAGAAAGGCATCCGGCGAAACGATTTCGTAGAGCGTCTCAATCTCTTTGTACTCTCGGAAGAAAGTCTTGCGTCGCTCTTTGTCACGGAAATGCTCAATCAGATTGTCGACGTCCTTGTCGTCAAAGCGCCGCTTAATCAGCGCCAGATAAGCCGGAGCAACAGACTCCATCTTGGCCTTGAAGAGCTGCTTCAGCAGCCGGATGTCTTTAACAATGGCGTCGACCTCCTTGCTGTCGAAGGCCAGCGCCCGGGAGAGCTTGTCAAAGATCCCCACGAAGTCCAACACGAAGCCATGCGGCTTGACCTGCTCCATCACCTCTTTTTCGTAGGGACGGTTCACCCGCGCGATTGCCTGCAAAAGCGTGTGATCGCGCATGGGCTTGTCCAGATACATCGCGTAGAGGATCGGCGCGTCGAACCCGGTCAGTAGCTTTTCTGTGACAATCAGGATTTTGGGTATCTGGTCAGGCTTTTTGAAGTCATTGCGGATATGTTTCTCGCGCTGAGGATCAAGATGCCAGCGCTTAAGGTGCGGCGGATCATTGTTGTTACCTGTGAAGACGATCTCCGAATACTCCGGCGGCAACAGTGTGTCCAGCGCCTCCTTGTAGAAGACGCACGCCTCGCGGTCTACCGCCACCAGAAAGGCCTTATAGCCCATGGGCTCAACATTCGTCCGGTAGTGCTCGGCCACATAGGCCGCCACCTGTGCCACACGCTCCTTGCCTTTAAGGAAGTTCTTGAGATTCACCGCCCGGTCGAGAATCTGGTTCAGTTCCTCGACATCTGACACCCCTTCGGTCTCGGCCAAAGCGAGAAACTCCTCCTCCATCACCTCGTGCGGCACCAGCATCTCGTTCGGCGCCATGCCATAGTAGAGCGGCAAGGTCGTGCCGTCCGCGATACTCTCCGCAATGGAGTACTTGTGCAAATATCCCTTGTCATCCTCACAGCCGAAGGTCTTGAACGTGCCGCGACCGTAGGCGGTCTTGTCTATCGGCGTTCCGGTAAAGCCGATGAATGTCGCGTTGGGCAGCCCCGCCATCAAAAAGGTGCCGAGGTCGCCGCCGGTGGTGCGGTGCGCTTCGTCAATGAGCACGTAGATGTTCGGACGCGTGTTGAGGTTCGCCGGCATGTCGCGGAACTTGTGGATCATCGTCACGATGATCCCCCGGTAGTCCGAGCGCAGCAGACGAACCAGCGCCGCCATTGAGTCCGCGTGCGCCACGTTGCCCAGACCCACCGACGCCAAATTCTTGAGCATCTGGTCTTCCAATTCGTTGCGGTCGATCAGCAGCAGCACCGTTGGCTTCTCCGCCTCAGGGGCTCTGAAGAGCAGCTCCGCGCTCTTCATCAGCGTGTGGGTCTTGCCGCTGCCCTGCGTGTGCCAGACCAACCCGCGCGTGCGAATCGGGTCTAAACACCGCGCCACAGCCCGATCCACGGCTGCCGCCTGATGTTGGCGCAGGATGATTTTCTGCAGCTCCTCATCCTTCTCCGCGAACACGATGAAATCCCGCAGCAGCCGCAGCACATGCGGCACCGCACAGAACGTCTTCACTTTCGCTTCGAGGTTGCCGGCTTCCTCACTTTTCCAGTTGAAGATATTGCGCCGCACCGTATTCCACGTCACGCCGTACGCAAAACCGATCGCCTCGGTTGCCGTGAAGAGCATCTGCGGCACCATGCTTTCCGGCGTCTCGGTGTGGTAACGCCGGATCTGATCCACGCCCAAGGCGACAGCTTCGCTTTTGGTCGCGTTCTTGCACTCCACGAAAAGCACAGGGATGCCATTGATGAGAAAGACCACGTCCTCGCGTGTGGTAAAGCGACTGTTGCTGACCACGAACTCCTCGGTCACCTCATACACGTTGCGCCGCGCGTCATGCGGTCGGTCAAGGTCACCGTAGTCGATCACAGTCAGATCCAGCTCACGCCGCTCCTCCTCGCAGAAAAAGGTGCGCCGGTTGCGTAACACCTCCAAAAAATCCCGATTGCCGTAGATATCGCTGTGCAACCGCTGAAACTCACCGACCAGCGCCCCCTCGGTCTCGCGATACTGCGGATTGAACGCGCACACCTGTGCATGCAGGCGTTCGCCGAAGAAAAGCGATGCCGACCGCGCCCGCTCCTCTTGCGTCGCACCGTCGGGATCGAATCTGCGCCGCGCCTCCGCCTCAGCCCTCGGCACATACGTCCACCCGATCTCCTGCGCGTATGTCAGAAGCCGGGCTTGCACGGTCTTATGTTCGGTGGGTTTGGGCATAGGGCGACTAAGTCAAACTTTTGAGTACGGATAAACGGGTTTGATGTAGACGTTCAAGAACTTACCAATGGAGTCAGCTACCATCATTTGGTCGTAGATCGATTGAGGAACATTGTAATACTGATAGACGCCGCTCTTGAACTCAACCTCAAGTGTTTCTGCCTGAGAATCGTATCCAATTGAGACGACGTTTGAGGATGTAACAGGGGTTCTTTCCATGGCTTCACTTTCGTTTTTAGGGGTTGGTGTTCGGGAAATTCTGATTGCGGCCCATCGGGGGTTTTGTGCCCTCCATGAGGCAGCGAGGCGATCATAGTCCTCTGGTCGGCGAGTTGCTGCCCACGCCTTGGTTACTTCTGGATCTTCACTGTTCGGCCTCGAACCTTCGGCAGGAAGTGAAATTCGGCATCGTACAGGAAGTCGCGCTGCCTCACCCGTAATAATTGCTTCCCCTGTTCTGAGAACAGGGAGACTATCGACTATTCCTGTTAGGTTGTCTGGCAAGGACGCCTGCACCTTGCTTCGATCTGATGAATTTGTCTGTCTCATTGCAACAAAAGTGCCGCATTGGGAAAGAATCGTTTCGTCAACTTCGGTCGGGCGTTGGCTGACGATCATCGCGCCGACTCCGAATTTTCGACCTTCTTTAACAATACGCTGAACCATTGAGCGAGACGGACCATGTGTATCCTTTGAAAGATAGCGATGTGCTTCTTCCATCACAACAAGAAGCGGTCTCGCAATGCCTCCTTCCGATCTATCTCTTCCCCAAAACAGAGCTTCATACAGGATTCGGAGAATTGCACCTATAAGCTGATCCAATACGAGGCTTGGGACTCCGGATAAATCCAAGATGGTGATTGACTTATCGTGACCCAGCCAATCCGCCAATAGTGTATCAAGATCTTTTTTTACATTCCCATTTAGATCAGGTTCCCAATCCCCAGGATGAAGCAAAAAATCATATTTTTTGTCAAGCAGTCTTGACCTCAGTTGATCCAATGGACGTCGAATGCCCAAAACACCAGTCTGGTTAGTGAATGGTGCCGTGGAACCTGCTCCATGAGGCTTGTATTTTGGCGGGATGAGTTTATCAGCGTTTCCCTCCTCCTCTAGAGCCGGATCTGAGCGAGCTTGGTCTGCCCATGTCTTAATCTCCGGTTCCAACAATTCAAACCATAGTTTTTTGAGGCTGAACGGTATTGGAGTGTCAGATGTCATAGAAGCAATGTTTAATCCCGCTCGTACATTTGCATTTGCTTGTGACTTTTTGTATTCATAGATCTTATCAAGAATGGCAGTGAGGGGTTTGTCGTCGAGGCGCCCCATAAGGAAGCCAATCAAGTCGTTTGGATCTAACGCCCAGAAAGGGATATGGAGTTGCGTTTGGTTCTCTTCTGGATTGATCTTAAAGACTTTTGCAACATCGGACAGGGCATGTGAATATTCACCATGAATATCGAGGAGAAGAATGCGTGAACTTGAAAAGCCTGCATTAGCTCCTTCAGGCCCTGATGCAATGGATCTAAGAAGACTCGCAACGGTTGTTGACTTCCCTGAACCCGTTGACCCGAGAACCGCACTATGGCGGGTAACGAGCTTCTCTAAATCGAGTTTTACAGGGATACCATCAGCACTCGCAAGCCGTCCGATGATGATTTGTCCCTGTTCTTTGGCACCGTATATCGCAGCAAGATCGCTCTCAGTAACAAGATGAACCTCGTCATTAACGTTTGGATATTGACTTATACCGCGTTCGAAGGAGGAACCCATGATTTCGCCGACCAACTGAACGGTAATCCAACGCTCACTGCCACTACTAATGTGGGTGTCCAACGCTTCGGGTATTGCGTTGGCTCCAGCTTCTGAAACGAGGCCGTAGAGATCGTGATATCCTTGAGGAATCCTAGCAAAACTCCCCACTTGTCCAATTTTATAGCTCTTGCCACCAATAATCGAGATGCCCGATGAAACCACTGGCGACAGTTTCACGCTCAGCTTGGCTCCGGATACCGCACCAACATGACCTAAAAGAGTTGGTTGAGTCTTCATGCGGGAGCCACCTCTCCTTTCTCAGGTTCAGCAGGCGGTTCTGGGGTATATTGCGTTGATCCAGCAGATGCGAAGAAACGTGCAAAGCGATCAAAGCGCCCGAGCTCAAAGCACCCAGCGGTTTCTCCAGTACCTTCTGTCCAATAACTCTCGCGTACGGAATACCAATCTCGTGTTGGCGGATTGCCGGGTAGCCAAGGAGCCGCGACGCCATTTATGAACGCTTGGTCTCTTGCGTAAACACTCATATTTGATCGTCGCCTCGCGATCGCTGATGCATAGATTTCATCGCTCAAATTCTTGAACTGAAATGCGAATACACTTGCGTTTGGATTCGCCGCTAGGCATTCGTCGATTCTGGCTGAAATGTGTGCGTCAGCAAATGAAAACCCAGTCGCTACTAACAAGGTGTCCGGAGTCATCAAGAATGCGCGAAGTCGATCAAAAAGAGCTGAATATGGCGCTTTTTGAGTTTGGTCGTATTTCAGGTGTTCGGGGTAGATCAGATGGGTTGCCTGCCTTTGCCCAACACGAATTACCTCGTTCTTTTTGTTAGTACCCCAACTCACCGAACCGTGTAGTTTCCATAAACGAACCCAACGAGAAGGGAGATCATTGTTTGCCACTGAAGATGGATCAAAGAATGGTTCATTTGCGCCCGAAAATCCATCAAAGTAAGGCGTTTTTGACCGCTCCATCGCCTGCTCAAAGAGAAGATCGTAATTCGTTGTGAATATTTCGATGGGATGTGGACGATCTGTTCCTGTGATCCAAGCCACAATTTCAGTGTATGGCGACGGCCCGTCTGGGAGATCTTAGTTTACAATTTTTTCGATTTCGGTGCAAATCGCTTTTCCCAGCTCATCAAATCCGCTTCCGTCGAGACCATGCACCTTTGCTTTTCCAATCACACTGGCGAGACTGCGGACACGCGACAGAATGATTTCAATATTTGGGTTTTCTCCTAACTCACTTATAAGGCTTTTCAAGGTTTCTCCATACTTTTCATTTAGAGCTTGGAGAACGATTGTAGTTAAAACCCCAACCGCTGGAATCAATGGAGAGTCAGAATTGGGTTGTTTAATTCCTGCCGGAGCACCAGCGCCGACAAACAATCCTATACGCTTTCGCCCTTGTGCGATTATTTGGCGCAAACTCGCCATATACTGGTCTGGATTATGAACATTCATGGTTGTTGATTACTCCATTGGGGTGTTCAATTGATTAACGCGAGTCTTCGCGGTCATCAATTCGTGAAGGAGAGTGTGGAAAAGGTTTTGGAGTTGGGCCTTCTTACGTTCGTGTAGGGCACATTTCTGATCAAATGACTCAAGTGCGGTTACCAGAGTAGCCTGCTCGTCCGGCTTCGGAAATGCAAGGGGAAAACTACGAATCAGAGCGGCATTCATGTTTCGCTGGTTCGCGCCATGGCCGAGTTGTCGGAGGTTTTCGTAGTGGTATTCGAAAAAGTAATACAAGAAGATTGAAGATATTTGCGCTTGATCCGTCGGTATGATTGATGCACAGGCTTGGTTCGTTGCCGCATCAATTCCCAAGATTCCTACTCTTCCACGGGTAACACCCTGACCATACATTGCCATCAACAGAGTCCCCTTGGGGAAAAGACGAGCAGCAGAGTTAACAAGACCAATCGGCGTAATATACTCTTCAGTGTTGTTGATCTCGCAATAGTTAATTTCCGTAGTTTTCACCCACGGTATCGTTCCGTCGATCCAATTCTCTGGGACATCTCGTGATGGTGTTCCTCCACTCTGGATTGTTGCAACATCCCCAACTTGGCACACCTCCCAACTCTCGGGAATCAGGCCGATCTCGGTTTGCTTTTGGGGTTCGTTGCGAAGGCCTTCGGTGAAGAGCTTGTGCATGAGAGTCTTCTTCAACTCGGTGGTGGTCTGAATGATCCGCTCCTGCGCCTCGATCGCCCGCTGCACCGTCGAAAGAATGTGTGCGATCTTCTTCTGCTCGGGGAGCGGGGGAAGCGGGATGAGTCGCTCGCAGAGAACCTTGAAATGGCGGTTGTAACCACGACTCGGAACATCCAATGTCAACAACGCAAAAAAGTAAAACTTCGGGTCATAAAGCTTTTTATTCGGAAGGAGAACCTTGGTTCCGTCAGCCCCAAGTACGAACGGGAAATCGACGTACTTTAAGCAGCGGGTATGGTCACCGAACACGATAAGCGGCAAGTCGAAATCAATGACCTTGCTTTCGTCATCACAGTAACCGGCAACAAACTTCTGCCCTTGATCGACAACAGGGAAGCGTCCAAACCCTACGATCTCTTTCGCGGGAATTTGGTTCTGCCGTCCGACCTTGTTCTTAACGAACGAATCAGACACGGCGCATGTGCGCCATTCACTCACGCTCTCCTCCCCTTCTGTTTGAGCCTTCTTTCAAGGTCTTCAATGGCTTTCAAATCCTCGGCATCGGCGGCGATGGCCTCTTGTTGGCAACGCTTGGCATCGAAATTATCATAACGTTCGACTGCGATGGTTTTCATCTCCTCGTGACTGACAGCACCGAGGCCTTCAAGCAGAGGCTGGTCGTTAGAAGCCAGCATGCGATCCACGCTGGAACGCCAGTAGTCGAGGGTGAGATACTTGCGTTGCTTGACGCGGAGTTCGGCCTGCTCGAGGAAAATAACAACCAAGCGGTTGAGGGTGTCAATTTCGTCCTCACTAAGGTAGTTCTTGGCGATGATGATATCGTGCTTCCGAACGCGGGAGCCACTCCACGTGGTAAGTCCCATGTTGGGCTGGTTCGGGTCGGCGCGAGCGACGACAAGCTCGGCGGCGGTCTGGCGGGTGGCGGCGTAGAGGAGCTTGTTCTGCACTTCAGCGAAAAAGATCACGGTTTCCTTTTCACGAACACGGTAATCGCTACTGAGAGCGAAAAGATCGCGCACTTTTTGGTAAAAGCGCTTTTCCGACGCCCGAATCTCGCGGATGCGGGCGAGAAGTTCATCAAAGTAGTCCCAACCCCCGGGATTCTTGAGACGCTCGTCGTCCATGACAAAGCCTTTAACGATCAATTCGCGAAGCTGAGTATTAGCCCAGCGACGGAATTGCGTGCCACGAGGCGATTTAACTCTGAAGCCAACAGCCAGAATGGCCTCCAGATTGTAGTAAAGCACGTCGTAAGTTTTGCCGTCAGCAGCAGTTGTTCGGAAATTCCGAACAACTGATTTCGGATCAAGTTCGCCTTCCTCGAAGAGATTCTTGAGGTGTTCGTTAATGGTTGGCTTTGAACGATCAAACAGTTCTCCCATGAGCGCCTGCGACAGCCAAATGGTCTGGTCTACCAGTCGACATTCTATCTGAGCCTTGCCATCTTCGGTTTGGTAAATGACCAGACTGCCTGTAAATTCGTTGTTCATGGCGGCGGGAGATTTCTCGTTCATGCATCCACCCCCAGTTGTTTGAGGATCGTCCTCAGCGCTTTGTCCGTTTTTTTCGCCTTCTTTTCCAGCGCGTCTAGCTCTTCGACGATCTCCTCCAGCGGCCGATATCCCTCCTCTTTGCCGGTATGGATATAACGGCTCGGAGAGATATTGTAATCGTTCTTGGCTATCTCTTCCCGGGTGACCACGCGACTATACTTCTCCACCTCGCGCCATGCGGAGAACGTATCGGCGATGCGTCGCACCGCCTCAGGCGGAATGAAGTTCTTGGGCATGCCTTTCTCGAACTCGGCTGCGGCGTTGAGCAGAAAGAGTTTGCCCTTCTGCTCTTTGACCCGGCTCAGGAAGAGAATGATTCCCGGTGCGGTGGTGTTGTAGAAGAGGTTCTCGGGCAGATAGATCACCCCCTCTATCAGATCCTGCTCCACAAACCAGCGCCGCACCTTTTTCTCCTTGTTGGCGCCGGTGTTGCCCGATCCGCGCGAAGCGGCTCCGGTATCAAGCACGATTGCGGCGCGTCCGGTTTCGTTCAGACTGGCAAAGATGTGCTGCACCCAGCCCCAGTCGGCTTTGTTGCCCGGAAAGCCCGCGCCCTTGGGAAAACGCCCCAGCTCATCAGCGTCGTAATCCTTCTCGGAAAACCCGGTCTGGTTCCACATGGGATTGGCTACCACACGGTCAAAGGTCTGGAGCCGATTGCCTTTGCGGAACTTGGGGTTCCGGAAGGTATCGCCGATCTCGATCTGGCCCTGCATGTCGTGGATGATCATGTTCATGTTGGCCATGGCCCATGTCGTCGGCTCAGACTCCTGACCGTAGAGCTTGAGCGGCGCGCCCGCGCCCGGCCTGTTTCCGGTCGAGTACTTCTCCTGCAGGTACAACTCACACTTGATGAGTAGGCCGGCCGAACCGCAGGTAGGATCGTAGCAGGTCATCCCCGCTTCAGGCGCCATGATCCGCGCCATAAGCTCGCCGACCTCACCGGGCGTATAGTATTCCCCGGCGCTCTGTCCGCCGCCCTCGGCGAACTTTCGGATCAGGTACTCGTAACTGCGCCCGATGATGTCCGGCTCCACGTCGTTAAGCCCGAGGCGCTTCTTACTGATGCTCTCAATGAGGTTGGAGAGGCGGGTGTCGTCAAGGTCTCGCACGCCATGCGTGGTAGCGTTGAAATCCACACGGTCAATGATCCCCTTGAGCAACGCATTCTCATCCGCAATGGCCCGCAGGTGCGAGGTCAGCCGCTCGCCGATCTTGTCCGAGAGCTTGCGGATCACAGACCAAACCTCGTCGTTCGGATCATCTGGCTGCAGCGGTACAAAGAAGCGTACCAGCTTTTTATCGTGGCGCACGAGTTTAAAGGCTTTCAAGCGCGAGCCAACCTTTTGGGCGATGCGGTTCAGTTCATCGTCGTAGACATCACACAGCCGTTTGGTAAAAATCAGCGGCAGGATGAAATCCTTGAACTTGGCGGCGTCTTTGGCGCCGCGGATTGAACAGGCTGCATCCCAGATCCACGCTTCCAGCGATTTGACAGACTCAGACTTACTCATATCCTCCAACCGTGTTATCAGCGGAACTGTACCACACATCTCTTTCCGCTTGCAAGAAACCGAAGAGATGAAACTGTAATCCTAAAAAGAGCAGTTGAATCTTCAACTCTCTTTGGTTTCAAGGTTTCTGGTTTCAAGGTTTCATGGTTTCATCCAAATCGGGATCGGGATCGCTATCGGGATCGATTGTTTAACCACGGAATACACTAAACACGGAAACAGAGCCATGCCTTTCCGTGTGTTCGGTGTGTTCCGTGGTTCCAATCAGAAGTTACGTTTTGCACCAAATAGGTGCGGCGCGAGTCTCAAAGAAAGCCAATGTTTACAGGTTTTTGCCGCACAACACGCAAGCCTCGTTGCTGAAGCAATTTGGCCAAAACCGCTTCATATACCGTTTCAAGCAACCCTGGCCCCAATTCCTTGTGAATATGAAAGGCCGTATCTACGACGATTGCCGACAGCTCTTCCGTGTTGTATGAAGCCATAAATTCTATCTCCCTTCGCGTTCTTCGCGGCTTCGCGTGAAACGATATTGTTTTTTCGCGTGATCTTCTTTCGCTTCCCGTTTAGTCATATCAGACCAACTTCAAAGCCAGTCTCGTCAAGCATCCTCTTCGCACTCATTTCGCAACGGGACAGGGAAGCACCGTGAATGCGCGGGAGTCCGTGACCTTCAGATCGCTTTCGGCCATGTGCTGCGTCCAGAGGGTCCGCCCGGCATAGGCATCGGCATAGACGTTACGCTCCACCGTCACCTCGCGGCAACCGTCGAACCAAAAGGCCGCCTTCTGCCAAGCGAAGGGCGTAAAGGCCGTTGTGTGCTCGATCGTGTTGTCGCGGAAAACGAGCCCGCGCACTGAACGGGCGCGCACAAGCGGAATGTCGAATGTCTTGAACGTGTTGCCTTCGATGCGGATGTTGCGGTGATAAGGCTCGCACGTCACGCTGTTCGGCCGGTGCGACGGGGTGATCGTGATGATCGCCTCGCCCCACTCCCATTTGCCGCCGGTCTCCGAGCCGGAGGAGAGGCAGTTCTCGAACACGTTGTCGCGGATTACCAGGTCGCGGATAGCCCCTGACTCGAACCAGAAATCGGTATCGCCCTCAATCAAAATCGCTGTGCCCGCCGTGCTGAACAGGTTCTTTTCGATCACAGCGCTTTCGGGTGTCGACACCAGAATGCCGCGCGCGCGGTGACGCCGGAGTACTTTGTTGTGACGAAAGATCAGACGCGCATTCCACGTCTTGTTTTCAAAAAAGTCACCCTCGCGGAAATCCGTCGGCAACGCCTCGGTGAAGGCGACCTCATAGCCCCACCGCTTGTTCTCAAGTTGAACCGGCTTGATCGCGGCCACCCGGCACACCTCGCGGCGTTGCGATTCGTTTTTACGTAGCAGCCATACCTCGTCACCCGCATCCGTACACTCCGCGCGATCAACCAGCACTGTCTGATCGTCGATCCGTTTGTGCACCACGCAGTTGCGCCCGTGGATATTGAGAAAGTCATCGCCCAGTCCAGTGTGAGCACAATTCTCGATCGTCACCACGCCCCTGCAGTGGACAAGGTGAAAGCCGTCCGCCACCGCGCTGAAGACGCGGTCCTTCGCTTCATTCGCGACAATGTTGAAAGCGTTGAGCGTTAAGTTCTCGGTCCGCAAAGCGACCACGCCGTGGCTCAACACATGGTAGGCCCTGATGTCGCGCAGCGTCACATCCGCACAGCGGTTCACATCGAACCCGTTGACGATGTAGCGGCCATGGTTGAGCCCGATGATCGTACCGAGGGGAGGCTTGATCTTGGGCTTGCCGAAGAAGCGGATCACGCCGGGCACGATCTCCTCCGCCCGTTTGTTGAAATCGATTCCCAATGCGTTGTCGCGGGTCTTATAGAGGATCTCGCGGGTGGCGGCATCGTAGAGCAGGTTGTAGCCGTCCACGCCGCGTTTCCAATCTTCGCCCGTGAACCAGGCCCGTCCGTCCTCAATCACATACGGGTAGTGCTGCCGGTCAATGGCCAAGTCAACGTACTCGTCGGTCACCGAGCGGATCGTACCCTGCGTGATGAACGGACGCTCCCAATCGATCGATAGATTACGCACTTCAATCTGCCGTGAGTCGACCAGCCGGAAAGGATTCATCAAACCGTGAAAGATCAGCGTCGCGCCGTTGCCGTCGAGCGTCAGCCCGCGCGCACCCCGGATCAAGAAGGCCGTGGTACGTTCACCGGGACGGTCAGGCCGGAATAGGTAGCGTCCTGCCGGCAGCACAATCCGCTCGCCGCCGTTGGTGCAAGCGGCCAGCATGCGGCTGATGGCGGGCGTCATGTTCTCGCCAGTATCGGGCCGCACGCCATACGCCGCGACATCGACCGTGCCCGCACCAAGCTTGAGCGCGGCCAACACCAACAGTCCACTCGTCGCAATCCGTTTCATCGTTTCACCACCCGAACTTGCTGATGTCGATCTCGTCAACGGTGAACGGCTGCGCGGTCTTCCATCCGCCTTTCGTGTAATCCGGGAAGTCGATCGCCGCCGAACGGGCGTTGACGCTCTTCTCGGTAAGCTCAACGATGGAGGAGTAGGTCGCGAGGTCGTAGACATCGGTGTCCAGCGGCAAGCCGTTCTGCAGACAGTAGGCCCAGCGTAGGTCCATGATGAAATCCATGCCGCCGTGGCCACCCACTTTTTTAGCGATATCACCCGCGACCTTCCAGAAGGGATGCCGGTACTCCTCTTTGATCTTGAGCGCCTTGTCAGCCGGGAAATACTGATGCGCGCCGTTGTCGCCGGTCTTTTCTTCCCACGACATGAGCAGTGACGGATAGCTGCGGAAAATCCCGTTCGTGCCCATATAGAGGTTGCCGCGATCATACGGGCGCGGCGTGCAGACGTTGTGGGCAAGCGTGACGACCTTGCCCTTCGCGGTGCGGATCATCGACATGTTGATGTCGCCCCTGACCATCTTTGCGCTGTGCCGCCAGTCGGTGGCCGGGAAGTTGTCGCGACCGAACTGCTCGAAGGAGGCCGACTTCGTCTCCATCGAGACAAGGTATTCGAAGCGGTCGCCACGGTTGATGTCCAAGCAACGCCCGGCAGGCACCAGTCCGTGCGTCGGATAGTAGTTGCCGTGATGATGCAAGTGGCGATCGATGCGCCAGAAACGGCCGTCGCGCGGATTGTACTGGAGCGAGCGCTGATCGTGCTGATACCCGACCTCCGCTTGAACGACTTCGCCGAGCTTGCCCTTATGGATCAGGTTGAATGCGAGCATCTCTTCTTCACCGTAGGTGCAGTTCTCCAACATCATGCAGTGGCGACGGTTGCGCTCCGCGGCCTCGACCGTCGCCCAGCACTCTTCAAGGCTGAACGCGCCGGGCACCTCTTGGAGAACGTGTTTGCCATGATCCATCGCATAAACGTTAATCGGCGCGTGCAGCGGGCGCGGCGTCGCGGAATAGACGACATCGCAGACGTCTGAATCGCAAAGCCCCTTCCACGCCTCCTCGTCGCCATTGCGGCTCCACTCTTTCGGTGCCTTGTATCCGCGCTCTTTCAGCCACGCCTGATTTTCATCAAGGCGTTTCGGATTGATGTCGCTCAAGGCTGTTATCTCGCAACCCGGAATCTGCGCGATACGGCGTACGGCACCCGTGCCGCGCGAGCCTACGCCAATCATGCCCACACGCACTTTTTTCATCGGTGCCACGCGAAATCCGTGCATCGGTGCACCCGCGCCGCGACCGAGGCCGGCAAGCCCCGATCCCTTGCTAATGCACCCCGCCGAAAGTGCCGCCATACCCATCCAGGCCGTCCCGGCTAGAAAATCTCGTCTGCTCTGTTTCATGTTTCTTGTCCTTTTCCGTTTTCGTTTTCACATGTTCCGTCTGTCTCAGCCGCAGTGTGCGGCACACCGTGCTGCATCACCCGACAGGGAAGGCCACGCGCCGCAAACACCGACAGGTCCGGCACAGGCGTGACCGTCTCGTCGAACGGCGGCGCGTAAGTCTTGCCGACCAGCGCGTACTTCGCACCGGCGGTCAGATGATACGGCAACAGCTCCACGCGTTCCAGACCGGACGGCCCCTGCAGCAACTCGGCGAAGCGCGCAAGTTGCTGCGGTGCATCGTTGACGCCCGGAATCAGCGGAATGCGCGCGACGAACGGCCGTCCGCTCGCTTTGAGCCATGCCAGATTCTCGAAGATCGGTTGTGGATTCACTCCCGTGAAACGGGCGTGCTGTGCGGGGTCGGGATGCTTGAGGTCCTGGAGCACCAGGTCCACCGCCTCCACCGCCCGGCGGTAATCATCGGGCGCGGCATACCCGGAGGTCTCGACCGCCAGATGCACGGGGCGCAGTCGACCGGCCAACTCGACCATGAAATCGGGCTGGGCCAACGGCTCGCCGCCCGAGAAGGTGATGCCGCCGCCATACGCCTGAAAGAAGGCCGCCTTGGTGTTCAACTCCGCCGCCAACTCCTCGGCGGTGACGCGACGACCGCACAACCGGCGGCACCCCTGCGGACAGACCGCCACGCACGCACCGCAAGCGGTGCAAGCATCGGGCGAGGGGCAGACGCGCCGACACGCGCCGCATTGCTCGCAACGTGCGGTGTTGACCAGCAGTTGCGGCTTGGGCGACAGCCCCTCGGGGTTCTGGCACCAGACGCAGTGCAGCGGACACCCCTTGAAAAAGACCGTGGTCCGTATGCCCGGCCCGTCGTGCAGGCAGAACTCGCGCACTTCGAAAATGACACCTTCGACCGACATGATCTCCTACTTCCGCTTTAAAAACAGGGACAACTCGACCGTTTGCAGCAACGCTTTCGCCTGCTCATAGGTCTCCCATGTCTGAAGATCCTCCGCAGAGAGCGCGTCGATGAAAGCGCGGATCGCCGGTGCTCCGAGAACTCCTGATTCCGCATCTTCATAACCGGCAAGCCGCGCACGGAGCCGGTGGAAGCCCCGCGCCTCAATACGCGCAGCGCCTTCCTGTGTGCGGAACACCCCATCGGTCTTTTGCGTGTCGCACAGGCAGACTTCGGCATCAAGCGGCGTCCGCGTCTCGGCGTCGAACACCTTTACCGTAACCTGCGCGTGCACGGGAACGGGCGTGCGCCAATCTCCGAAGTAAAAGGGGCTCGAAGCCGCAACGACCTTCTCAAGCCTTCCGTCTTCCGAGCATGTGGCCGAGTACCACGCCTTCTCGCGCTCGCTGAGATCGAAGCGCACCTCCGTCACGCCGCTCTCGGGCACCGTCACCGGGATGCGTTTGAACACTTCGCCATTTCGCGTGACCGTCACGAGCCGTTTTTTGCCGGGCGTATCGTGAAGCGTGACGACGGCCTTCCGCACCGCTTCTTCTATGGGGAAAACCGTGCCACAGTCCGCGCCGTCGACTGTGAACAGCAGCAACACCCCGTCCCAAGAGATCGTCGTCCGGCCGCTTTTAAACGCCTCGACGATACTCTCGCGACTCAGCCGGCCGTCGACCGGACGGATGAAGGTGGCACCCATCGTTCCCGGTGTCCGTCCCAGATCAAAGGCGGCGTCACTCGTGGCCGTCCGGCAGAGGCGGTAGCCCTTGTTGAGAAAAAGCGCCCAGGTCTTTTCGCTCGCCGGATTCCACGACGTGTAAAAATCGAACCCGCAGATTAACTCCGGCGCACCGAGAAGCATGAACGGCAGCTCTCTGGAGCGCATGTGCCCGTAGAGCGGATGAACCGGAACAGCCGCACCGCCTTGGTCCACGATGTCAGCCTTGATCACTTCGATGTTCGCGTAACGCGGATAGGGACGCGGTTTCGCTGGCGGCCCGATCCCGACCGAGCCGACATGGCCGCCAGCCGTCTTCGGATACTCCGCGTTCAGAAAGAGCAGAAGATCGGAGCCGCTCGCACCCGCAGCCGCCGACGCGGCGTCGACGCGGACACCGTCGTTGTTGAAGTCGGAGGAGAGATAAAACCAGCGGTAATGCTCGGCGCGGAGCATGAAGGCGATCATGGGAATGTTCACATCGTAGAACCGCTCACCATGAACACCATGCGCATGGAAATCGCCTTTGTACCATCCCGCTGCTGCAGGATCGAACAACGGCTTCAGGGCGATAACGAGTGATTCCTGACCTCCCACCCGCAAGTCCCGTTCAACAGTGACCGGTGCATAACCGTCCGCCCGAACCGTCAAGCGCAACCGACCCGGATCAGCCGAGAAAGCAAACATGCCGGAGGTCCAGAAACGACGATTAGCCTGATGCCAGACCCCAGACGGCAGATCGGTTCGCCCGCCATAAAGCCGGCCCGCCACGTCGAACCACCGTATGGGTTTTGAGTCGCTTCGGGCTTCAAACCAAGCCGCGAGACCTTTACCCGTTACCGCATCCGTGACACAGCCAAAGACGACCGCCGTTTCGGACGGCGTCATTTGCAGGCGGCAGGTGACCGGCACATCCGAGGTGACCGCAAGCCGCGCGGAAACCGCATCCGCCATGCCCGGGAAAACCGCTTTGACCGCATAGCCGCCGTCCGCCAGACCGTCGATCATAAAAGCACCGTCCGTTCCAGACTGGACAATCTGCCCATTGCAGGTCATGACCCAGGCGCGCGAGAGCGGTACGCCACCGGCGTCCACGACCACGCCCGCAATCTGTCCGCCGCAAACCGGACCGGCGCAGGCCGCAATCTGTCCGCCGCAGACCGGACCGGCGCAGACCACAAGCCCGAAAACCGCGAACGTCAGGCGAAGTGTCGAACATGTGGTCATTACGCCGTCCCCCGGTTCCTTCAGGGTTGCGGCATCCGCATCGCGCCCGTCGGCTTTTTCTGCACACTGGGGGCGTTGCCGCCACCGACCGTCAGTTCAACACGCTGGATGATGTGATCCTGATATGGCTTGTCCAGTTCGACGAAATAGCCACTCCAGCCCCACACGCGGACGATCAGATTGCGGTGCGCCTCGGGACGCGCCTGTGCGTCCTTGAGCCGATCACGGTTGATCGCGTTGATCTGCAATTGGTGGCCGCCGCGATCAATGAAGTACTTCACCAGTTGCGCGACCTTGGTGATCCCGTCGCGCTCCTTGAAGGCGCTGTCGTGGATCTCGATGGTCAGCGGTCCACCGTTGATTACGCGCCCCAAGTCCGGCACCGTAAAGGACTCGATAATCGACAGCGGTCCTTTGACCGGCACGTTCAGCGACGGCGCGTAGTTGGCAGCGAAGGGCTGACCGGCCAATCGCCCATCCGGCGAGGCGGGCAACTCATCGGCGTGCCAGATGTAGTACATCGCCGATCCGGTGCCGCAACGGTAGATACCGCCGCGTCCGTTCTTGCGCCCCTTCCACGAGTCGGCGAATGCATCAAGCACCTCTTTGGCGAGCAGGTCCACGCTAGCCTCGGCGTTGCCCATCTTGGGCACGCCAAAACGGACTTTGGCCAGCAATTCGGGCTGTTCCGCGAAATCGCTGTCGACTGCGGCCGCCAACGTATTCAGATCTAATGTGCGCTTCTCGAACACGAGTTGACGGATCACGGCCAGCGAATCGACGGCGGTCGAAAGCCCGGTACCGTGGATACCGAAATTGTTATAGCGGTTGCCCTCGCACACATCGCGCGCAGCCTCGACACGTCCGTCGCACATAATTGAGACAAAGGGACCGGGCAGGATTTTGACCGTCGCGAAGGTCGCGGCCAGGCGATCCGCCTCGGCCATGAGGTCGGCGCGCACGTCCGCCATGAACGCCTCGAAGGTCGCGGCCTGACTGGTGCGCATAACGCGGTCCACCGCAGCCGGGAAGGAGACAGCGCCGATGTTTGGGATGTCCATACCACAACCCGGAATGATGAACTCCCAGCAGGCCGCCACCGTATAGTTGAGCGCGTCTTCGAGCGCATAGCCGTGACGCACCAACCCAGGGATCACCACGTCGTCGTTGGCGTATTGCGGGAAGCCCAGTCCTTGGCGCGTCAACTCGGTGCCGGCCTCCAACACCTCCATCGGGGTATTGGAGGTCACGCGCAGGTTGATCTTGGGATCGATCACAGCCAGCTCACACGACGCCTTCAGACAAAGGCGTGAGAGATCGTTGAACGCATCCTTGCCGTCGCGGTCCACGCCGCCCAGCATCATGCTTTGGCCGTTGTCGCCTTGCTGCACACCGACGTAGAGATCGCTGTCGCGATTGCAACTCAGGAAAAACTCCTCGATCAGTTCCAGCGCCGTGTCGGCGGTCAGGCGTCCAGCGGCGATGTCGGCCTGATAGTACGGCCACATGTATTGGTCGAAGCGCCCGAAGCCGTTGTGGTACTCGCCTTCGCACCAGAGCGTGTAGTGCAGGATGCGCAAAAATTGCAGCGCCTCGTGCAGGGTGGTCGCGCCCTGATGCGGTACGCGCGCAAGGAGTTCCGCGATTTCGGTAAGTCCCTGCTCCTGCGCGGCGGCGCGGTAACGCTCCGCCAGATCAAGCACGGCATCAACACCCGAAAGGGCAGCCTCCAGAAACGCTACGCCCGCGTCATCGCCCTCATCCTTGGCCCGCTGCAGACGCGCCGTGATTTCCGCGCGCCGCGCGTCCAGACCCTCGCGGATCGTCGTCGCGTAATCCGGCGAGATGTTGAAGACGTAGCCCTTTTCGGCATAGAATGCCTCGCTGCGCAGTGCCTCCATCTCGGCCGGTGTGTAGAGATCCGGGATCTGCTTGACAGTGCGGATAAAGGCGATGCGCTCACCGGGAAGAAATGCTGGTTGTTCCGCCGCCAGCATGGCGCGCAGCCCTTCGGCCGCACGGCGCTCCGAGGCGACACCCTCTTGGCAGAAGCGTTCAGCCAGCGTCCACGTCACATCGCGGCGTAGCGCGGCGTGTCGCTTTTCAAGGATGTGTTCCAACAAAGCGTGTATGCGCGGTGTCATAGCCTACCCCCTGATTGTCAATCACGTCAATCGTATCCAAATTCCAAAAACCTCTGTGCCCTCTGTGCCTCTGTGAGAGCCATTCCAACTCCTAAATCCTAAATCCTAAATCCTAACTTTGAGCAATGCCCAGCCGCTTTTCGATATCCTCGATCGTGCCGCCCTTGGTCTCGGGCATCCAGCGGACGGCGAAAATGATCTGGCAAACCATCATCAGGCCGAAAAAGCCGAAAGCGTAGGTGCCGGCACGCTCAGCCACCGCCGGGAAGGCCCACGAGATGAGCGTACACATGAACCAATGGACGAAGCAACCGAACGCCTGCCCCTTGGCACGCACGGCGTTCGGGAAGATTTCTGAGATGAAAACCCAGATCACTGCGCCGGACGAGATGGCGAAGAAGGCGATGAACCCCAGAATTCCGCCGATAGCGAGCACGGCGTTGGCCTGATCGCCGAGCGAGAGTTGCCACGCCACCAAGAAGTGCATCAGCGTCATAGCGATCGATCCTCCAATGATCATGACGCGCCGCCCGAACTTGTCGATGATCAGGAAGGCCAGCATCGTGAAGATCAGATTGACCGTGCCGACGCCGATGGTTGCGGCCAGCGCGGCCTGGGCACCGACAAAGTTTTCGAAGATGCGCGGCGCGTAGTAGTTGATGGCGTTGATGCCGGAGACCTGATTGAAGAAGGCGATAAAGAAGGCCAGCACAATCGGCTTCAAGTAGCGCCGCTGGAAGAGCGGCACATTCCCGATGCGCTCCGCCTCGGCCAACGTCTCTTCGATTTCCCCGAGCGTCTTGTCCGGATCGGGGTCGCCCACCAGTTCAAGCACTTCGCCCGCTTCACGCTTGCGGCCCGCGCGCACCAGCCAACGCGGCGACTCCGGAATGGTAAAGAGCAGAACCAGGAAGAGAATCGCCGGGATGCACTCCACGCCCAGCATCACGCGCCACATCACCTCTTCGGTCGTCATGGGGTTCGAGGTGAAAACCTTGGCCAGACTTTCACATGCCCTGCCCAGCCAGCTTCCCGACAGCATGAATTTGGCGACGAAGTAGTTCGACACATACGAGATCAAGATGCCGAAGACGATGTTGAGTTGGTTCATGGCCACCAAGCGCCCGCGCACCGGTCCCGGCGAGACTTCCACGATGTAAAGCGGCACCACGACCGACGAGCCGCCAATGGCCAGGCCGCCGATGAAACGCATCCAGGCCAGCATCGGCTGTGAACTGGAAAATGCACAGCCCGCCGCCGAGATCAGGAACAGGACAGCCATCAGCATCAACGTTGGACGACGGCCGAAGCGGTCAGAAGGCCACCCCACGCCGAACGCGCCGAAGATCGTTCCGATCAACGCGCCGGAAACCGTGAAGCCGTGCCAGAAGCCCGAAAGTTGGAATTCATTCTGGATCGCCTTCTCGCAGCCGGAGATCACGCCGGAATCGAAGCCGAACAAAAATCCACCCAAAGCCGAAACAATCACGATATACAGCAGTGCCGAGTTTGTGTGTTTCGTGCGCGAGACCGTGTTTGACATAAAAGAGACTCCCGTTTCACCCGCGAGCAGGCGGACCTCCTCCCCCTTCTCTCTTCTCTAAGGTGTGGCGGTTAGTATAGCCGCTCACCCCTCGACCTTCAATCTTGAATCTTTCGACGCTTGGCTTCAGGGCAGGGCTTTTTCTTTTAGGCTGTTTGGTTTGAAAACAGGTTGCATGAACTTTACTGCGAACAAAAAAATCGCAAATATATCCGCAGCTAGACACACCCCGTCATACACCAGAGGTCAGCGCAGGATGATGATCATGCCGGAAGGCAGGACATCGAGCAGCAGCGTGTTATCGGACACGCGCACCCGCACACCGACATCCGCCTCCTTTTCGAAATCGCGTATCCAGCCGGTGACGTTCCCTACAAGTTCCGTCGCCGTGATGAGCGGGAACGATCCTGTCGCACCCGCAATGCCGGCTCCTACCTGTACCTTCAGCGTACCCGACGGCGGCAACGCGAACGTGCCGTTCACCGTCAGACAGGCCACGTCGTTCGTGTCATTGACGGCAAAGTCGAGCATGCCCCCTTCCTCCAGCGTCAGTCCACCGTTCATCGTGGCCACCCCCTCAACCTTGAGCGAAGAACATGCATACGGCATTGTGCCCGTCAGCGCGAGCGTACCGCCGTGCGCGAGTTCCAGCGCGGCGAGCGAGCAGAACGGGTGCTGGGGACTCGTCCCCTCGCCGAACCACTTCCACGCGAGGAACCTTTGCAGATACTCACGTCGTTCCGCAGGCAACGGGGACGCAAACACGATCAGCTCGCCCTGATAACTGCCGCCGCCGCGCTGGTTGTTACGGTCAGCGCCGATCAGACGGTTCGGGATCGCGTTCGACGGCGCGAGCGACACGACGTGGAACGCCTGGTCGTTCATATTGTAGTTGTATGCGCGCGGCACGCCATCGACCGCCACGTAGCCGTCCTTGATGTACTGCGAATAGGGATTTTGGGTATAGGCGCAGAACAACTGCCCGCTTGCGTTTTCACCGCGATGGGCGGAATAATACACCGAATCCGGGAAGATGAACCGGTCGCCGCACCCGCCGTGCGCATCGCACCAGACGACATGCCCTTCGCCCATGAGCCCGTCCCACCCCGGAATACTGATCGCCATGCCTGCGGAACTGTCCTTGTAGATCTTGGCCGCAGCCTTGCTAAGCTCGCCGAAGTCGATCACCGGCATGGAACGTCCGTTACGCGTCGTGACGGTCCGCAGCACGGGGTACGCCCGACAGGTCGCCGTGTTTGTGAACGCCGTCGCGACGACGGCATTCCCGCGCACGTCGTGCCACCGGACGACGTTCGTTGTCACGGTGCCGTTGCCGTTGTCGACATACTCGCAATCGAGCGAATCCGTGACGGACGCGTCAAAGTGGTAGAGCGCGTCCGCGAACGGATCGTCTGCGGGGATTGTCACCGACCCGCCGTCGACGCGCAATCCCGCTGCAGTCGAATAGCAGGGCGGCAGTGTCACATGGCCACGTCCCTTCACAGTCAGCTTCGCTCCGCCTGTGTTGACGGAACCGATCACAACATCGCATTCCGTCTCGAACTCCGCCGTCGCACCGTCGGCAAACGCGAGCGCGCGCACGGAGACGGGCGACTTCAGCGCGGGATGCACCGCGTTTTTCCACTTCTTCATCAGGTACGCCTGAGTGCATTTCCGCTCCCACGGCGAAAGCGGACGATCATAGAGAAGCATTTCGGCGATCTGCACACCACCAACAGCGTTGAGACGGTCATCGGCGATGCGGTTCACCATAGCCCGCGACTCGGAACAGAAACTCACCACGAGAAACTCGTTGGTCGTGATCGGTGCCGTCCTGTCCACCGGCTCGAACGGCTTGCCGTCGAATTCCCACAACGCAGTCTGCACGGCCGCTGAGTTGTAGGAGGTGACGAGATCGCCGCTTCCCCAGCGCGTGAAATCATACCCGCTGCTCCCGAACATCGGCGGATTGAGATAGGCATGGTCTGTCTCGCTGTAACCGTTCAACTTCTTTGTGCGCAGCACGATGAATCCGGCATTCGCGTTGAATGTCTTGGAGCAGATGAGGCGCGCCGTGTCGCCACAACTTACATCGCCCCAGTCGGCGATCGTCTTCGTCGGTCCCCATTCCTTGATCCAGCCCTCGCCGAAGTCAAGCACATCCCGCCCGTTTGCCGCGCCTTCGACAATGTACGGGAACGTCCTGTCCCCCGCGTCGTGATCAGCGTAGTTCGCAACACCGCGCGCATCATTCCAGCGCGCCACGTAACGACGTCCGGTTCCGTCGATCACGTTCGTCTCGACAAGAGACGCCGCATCGGACGCATCAAGATGGAAGAGCGGAGATTCCGCAGGCGCGGTGTCTGTCACCACATCCTGCGACGCGGAAACACGGAGACGTCCACTACGCACGGTGAACGAGATGTCGTCCTCGATCAGATCGTGCACACGCAGGTCTCCGTCACCCGTCTTCGTCAACGTCCGGTATCTCGGCAGATAGAGAGAATCTACCGTGACCGACTCGTTAGTAGGCACCCGCACGGTGCCGTTGCCGGGAATGAGCAGCAGGTCGAGGTCATGCTCCGGAAACGATTCAGGACGCCACTTGAAAAGCAGGTAGCTGATGTTCTGTCTACGTTCCGCTTCGGACAGCGCACGCGTGTAGATAATCGCCTCGGCGATTCGCACACCGCCGAACCGCTGATCGCGATCGATTGCGAGAGTGCCGACCTTGATCCCTGTTGCCGTCGAGAGCGACACGAGGTGCAGACGCGAGAAGTTGGCTTGCCCCAGCGGCGTGAACGGGGCGCCATCGAGCGTGACACTGCCCGTACGGACAGAGGAAGCTGCATGTCCGTGGTGAAAGAGCGTTCCATTGGATCCCCGGTGGAGATGGTAGGAGTCCCACCCGCCGAGCGCAAACGGATAAACATTGCTCGGAATTGTCTCCTCGAAGACCAGAAAAATCTCCCGTGCCTCGCTCGTCTCATCGAAGCGGAGTCCGCCACAGGGCCCTGCCGCCGCCTCGAATGCGTCGAAATTCATCCATGTATCTTCGTGGCTGACACTTCGATACGCGCCGAAGTCGACGAGCGGCGTTCCGCGAATGGACTTGACCGTGCTCAGATACGGCGCCGCCGCGCGCGTGGTGACAATCGCCTTCACGTCTCCGCCCTCCGCGTCGCGCCACTCCGTCACGTGTGTGCGGCCGTCTGCGCCGTTCTCCAGCGTCAGCGTATCGGCGCGCGCGGCGTCGAAACGCACGTAGGCACCGGTGACGGCGTTACTCGGGAACGTGCTGGCCATTCCGAGCGAGAGTGTCGTGCCGTCGGGCACGCGAAGCCGTGTGCGGCCACGCGTGAGGAGCGCCACGTCGTCCACCTGCGCGTTGCCTCCGCCATGCACAAACAACATCCCTCCGCCGGTGATCGTGCCGAAGCGGACGCATCCCGAACTCGCATACATGGCGGGACGCATCTTCGCGTCGAAGGAGGCGAACATCGGTGTGAAGTCGGCCGTCGGCGTGACATTCCAGAGCGCTCCGGAATCCCCGCTCGTCCACTGTCCCGCAAATTCATTGGGATTGGCGACGTTAATGCTCTTGAACGCCCTATAAGGCCCCGAACGCATCGGAGAGGAGATCGTCTGGTCGGCGTGTCCGAAGACGGTGCCGATGTCAGTCGCCTGTGCAAGCCGGATTGTCTGTGCGCCGTCGGTCTCGATGTCCAGATGAACGATATCCGCACTATTCGTCGGCAGTCGCTCCGCATCCCAGTTTGCGACATCGTGCCAAGAATAGGTGCCCGCAGCCGTTTGCTGCCACGTCGCCGTCACGCCCTGCGCGCAGGCCGATTCCACCGCCACACCTAACAACGCCGCAGTGCACAGCAGTGCGTATTTTGTTCGCTCGTAAGTTGTCATGTCTGGCCCCTCCCTTCCAGTGAACGCTAAAAATCTCTTCCATCAAGTCATGTGACACACCACGACAGTCAGACTCATTGGACACTTTATCGGCATTCATGTCAATGCGGAAGACGCTTTTTTTGACATAGCTACACAAAATTGCTATCTTGCATCTGTGGGTGCGGGTAACACCCCGTGAACGTGGTTATTCTGTAAACGACAAAACAGGTTATGCGCTATGAAAAAAACACGGGCGATCAATTTGATTTTAACCCTTTTCGGTGCTCTGTTGCTTGCCGTGCCCGCCATGCAGGTCGTGCTGGCACAGCACGAGGAGGCCGCTGAAGTTTCCGCAAATGCCGCGACAACCGAGCAGGCCGAAAACGTCGAAACTGCGGTCGACCCTCTGGACCTCAATCAGAACGCGGCGCAGATGGATGCTGCGGCCAAGTCGTCACCGTGGTTCATCACCTCGGAAAATGCCGATGGCCGGCGTTTGCGCTCACAGACCACGCTGCTGCTCGGTGCGGGCGTTGCAGCCGCCGGCGTGCTTTACTGCATGCCTGAAAGCGTTACCAACTGGGACCGCGACGACGGCATCGAGGATCTGCCCAACCGCTGGTGGAAGAACGTCTCTCGGAGCCCGGTGTGGGACAAAGATGACTGGGCCATCAACTACGTCGGGCACACCTACTGTGGCGGTGTTTACTACATGATGGCGCGTAAATCCGGGTACAATCAATGGGATTCGTTCGTCTACACCACGCTGATGTCCACGTTTTTCTGGGAGTACGGCATCGAGGCGTTCGCCGAGCGCCCTTCGATACAGGACTTGTTCGTCACACCCTTGGGCGGGTGGCTTTACGGTGAATGGGCGTACCGGTGCGAGCAAAGGATTGAGGAGAATGACAACCGGGTCTTGGGATCAAAGGCCATCGGCGGCATTTCGTTGTTCCTGCTTGACCCGATCGACCATCTGGGACAAGGCGTCAACCACCTCTTGGGCCGCGAATGGATCCTGACCGGGCGTGTGACGCTGCGGACGCAGACGTACGCCGACCAGTTGGACAACACCGTGGCCATGCAAAGCACTCCCGCGCCAGGATTCCGTATGGCGCTACAACGCGTGTTTTGAAATGTCAACTCCGCGCGCCGCGCTGTCGCGCGGCGCGCGGGGCCGGGTCACATGCGCGTGTAGCGGGGGCCGTCGCCGGCTTGCGGGAAGTCCCACACGATGTTCTGGTACGGATCCTTGATCTGGCAGGTCTTGCAGTGCAGGCAGTTGGAGAAGTCCACATGGATGTGGCCATCCTCCAAGCGGTACACCTCAGCCGGACAGAAGCGCTGGCAGGGCGCACCGTAGACTTTGATGCACTCCTCGCATTTTGCGCGGTCCAGAATCCTCAGGTGGCACGGCTGATCCTCGTCGTGGATCGTGCCGGACATGAAGACGTCGGTCAGGCGGTCAGGCGAGACAGGGCTGGTCTCCATGCTCTCAAGCTCCGGCATGCGTCCGCCCTTGAGCGGCAGCATTTCTTCGTGGTCGGGCGCCATCGGCACCATCCAGAAGGGGAACTTGCCGAAGGTCGCCCAGGCAAAACCCGCGCTCATCACACCGAGCAACAGGTTGGTCGAGAAGGGCGCGCGCACGTTCTTGACGCGCTCGAGCTGCTTCCAGCCTTGGGTCTGCTTGAGCCGCTCGCCGTAGGGCTTGAGCGCCTCGAACGAAAAGTCATTCCTGTTCCAGCACTCGGCTAGCGTCTCGGCCGCCGCGCGGCCTGACTGTGCCGCGATGTGGATACCCTTAATGCGTAGCGTGTCCACCAGGCCCGCGCCGTCACCCACGATCAATGCGCCGTCGGCGACCACCTGCGGTACCGAGTAGACACCGCCTTCGGGAATCACTTTGGCGCCGTAGGCCACGGCCTTGCCGCCCTTGATGTGCTCGGCCACCACCGGATGCGCCTTAAACTTGCGGAAGAGCATGTGTAGATCAGCCTCAGGACGGGCATAGTCCAGCGCGTAGGCGTAACAGACCAGCACCTGCGTGGGCGAAACATGGTAAATGAACCCGCCGCCATAAGTGCTCCAGTCAGCCGGGTAACCAAAAGTATGGGCGATCTCGCCGCTCCGCGCCTCGTTGGCCGGGATCTCGATCACCTCCTTGATACCCAAAGCATAGGACTGGCCGCGCCGCCCCTGCAAGCCCTTGCGCGCGATCAGTTTGTCGGTCAGGATGCCGCAGCCGCCCTCGCCCAACACCACGACCTTGGCGTAGACTTCCTCGCCCGGCGTGTAGTTGCTCTTCGGCTTGCCTTCGCGATCCAGACCCTTGTCGCCGATCTTGACACCGATCACACGGCCTTTGTTGTCCTCGATCAACTCGGTCGCAGCGAAACCGGCATAGACCTCCGCGCCCTCTTGTTCGCAGAGCTGCGCCAGATACTGCGTGAGTTTGGTCAGCGAGCCAACCGGGTAGCCGCGCGCCTGCATCATCGGCGGAACCCACGGGATCTTCATCGCGCTCGTCGCGTTGAACAGCATGTGGAACGCTTCGGTGGTAACGTGCGCCTCGACCGGTATCTTGTCGGCCTCTTCCTTGGTCAGCAGCCCCTCGAACCCACTCATGTCGATCACTGCGCCGGACAGCACGTGGCTGCCTACATTGCGGCCTTTGTCAATGATCGTCACGCGCGGCAAAGAACCTTTTGCCTGCGCCTTGAGCGTGCGTAACAGCGCCAGCGCTGTCGCCAGCGAGGCAACGCCAGCCCCTACGCAGAGGATGTCGGTGTGAATCGGCTGTTTCGTCGTGTTCGCCATAATGCCTTCTCCCCAAAAAATTCCGGTTTTCCTGACTTATTTCGCGCCGTTGTGTTTCGCCTCAATCGCTTCGATCAGCATCGGCAGGATTTCAAACAGGTCGCCTACGATCCCGAGATCCGCCACGTTGAAAATCGCGGCATGGGGATCGGTGTTAATCGCAATAATCGTATCGGCTCCGCGCATACCCTCCAGATGTTGGATTGCGCCGGAGATGCCGAACGCCAAATAGATCTTCGGGCACACGGTCTTGCCGGTCTGTCCCACCTGATGCGCGGCTGAGATCCATCCGGCATCCACACAGGCGCGCGACACGCCCACGACGCCGCCGAGCAGGTCGGCCAGACGTTTAAGCTGCTCCAGATTCTCGGCCTTTTTCAAACCGCGTCCGCCGGCCACGATGATCTCGGCCTCGGCGATGTTCACGCTGGATGAGCTGCGCTCGGTCTTGACGATGCGCGTGCTGCCGGCCACCAGCTTGAGCGTCTCAATCAGTGTCTCACCCTTGCGTTTGGGATCGGGCGGTGCCATTCTGAAGACCTTCGGGCGTACCGTCGCCATCTGCGGCCGATGGTTGGGCGTCATGATCGTGGCCATGATGTTGCCGCCGAACGCCGGACGGGTCTGGTGCAGCAGATAGCTCTCTTTGTCGATCGACAGCGCCGTGCAGTCAGCCGTCAGGCCGGTACGCGCACGCACCGCCACTTTGGCAAAGAAGGCGCGCCCCACCGCCGTGGCACCCGCGAGGACCACTTCAGGCTTGTATTTCGCAATCAACTGGTTGAGCGCGTCGGTATAGACATCCGCCTCATACACGGCCAACTCGGGCTGATCGACCACATAAACTTTGTCAGCGCCAGCCGCGATCAGGTGCGACGCAGAGTCCTGAACGTTGTGGCCCAACACCACGGCCGCCAGTTCGCAACCGCGGTCTTTGGCCAGACGGCGGCCTGTGGCCAGCAGTTCGTACGCCACCTCCTGCACCTTGCCTTGATGCTGCTCGGCAAAGACCCAAATGCCCTTGAAAGCACTGAGGTCAGCCTTGGGGGCCTCATCCGCCGTCGAGGTAATCGCCTTGAACGGACAAGCTTTGATACAGGCGTTACAGGCGCGGCACTCGTCCGGCTTGACCACCGCCAGTTTATCTTCCATGTAAAGCGCGTCAAATGGACACGCGGTAATGCACTTTTTGCAGCCGCGGCACATCTCGGGATCAATGAAAATCGGTGCGTCTGCCATAATTATGCCACTCCCTTTTCCTGCAACAGTTTCATGATCGCATCAATCGCCGCTGAAGGTTGCTCGCGGCCATCCATGCGTGTCCCACCGGTCTTGACCGGCGGCGCGAAGATCTTGACCACCTTGGTGGGCGACCCATCCAACCCGCACATGGCAACGTCCGCCCTCACATCTTTCGCCCCCCAGCGCGGAATGTCGGCCTTCTTGGCCTGCATCCAGCCACTGAGCGTGGCGAAGCGCGGCGTCGAGGCCTCCTTGACGACCGTCATCACGGCGGGCAGTTTCCCTGCGATCACGTCCACGCCCTCGTCCATCATGGTCTCGACGGTATACGTGTCGCCCTCGACCTTGATCGACTTGACATACGTGACGAGCGGGTAACCCAGAAACTCCGAGACGCCGGGGCCCACTTGCGCGGTGTCGCCGTCGATCGCCTGCTTGCCGAAGAGCACCAGATCGGGCCGCGCGTTGATCTTCTTGATCGCTTGCGAGATCGCATACGAGGTGGCCAGCGTATCCGCGCCGGCAAAGGCGCGGTCGGTCAGCAGCACCACATCGTCAGCGCCGCGGGCCATGGCCTCGCGCAACACGACCTCCGCCTGCGGCGGTCCCATTGAGATGACCGAGACACGCGCACCGAGGGCATCCTTCAGTTTGAGCGCCTCTTCCAAAGCGAATTCATCGAAGGGGTTGACGATACTCTCCACCCCTTCACGCATTAACGTGTTAGTCTCCGGATTGATACGGACGTTCGTCGTATCCGGAACCTGTTTGACACAAACAACAATGTGCATGGCTATCCCCCGTACTTGGCCTGACTGCGGGCCTTCCATCCAGTTCAGCGAGGCTATTAAAGCATATTTCCACCCCTACGTCATGTCCACCATTCAGTTATTTTTTCGTTCGTTCTCTTCGTTTTCCCGATCCCGATCCCGATCCCGATTTCGATCCCGATTTCGATTTCGATAGGATACAACGTCCAACTCCTAAATCCCAAATCCTAAATCCTCCTTGTGGGACACGGGCTTGCCTCGCGCCCCACAGGTGCACTATAGTGGAGCCACTTTTTATGCGTGATTCTGACAGAACAGACGCCCGGCCTGCCCGACAGATCCGGCATGTGATATGGGATTGGAACGGAACCTTGCTGGACGATGCCCAGGCGGGGGTCAACGCGGTGAACGGCATGTTGCGCACGCGCGGCCTGCCGCTGTTGGATGTCGCGCGTTACCGCGACATCTTCGGCTTTCCGGTCCGACACTTTTATGAGGCCGTCGGTTTTCAGCTTGAACGCGAAGACTGGGACGCGATGGCGCGCGAGTTTCACGACCTGTTCCTGTCCGAGCCCGATCTCCGGCTGCACCGGGAGGCCATCGACGCGCTCCAGCATTTTTCCGCCGCAGGAATCGGCCAGTCGATTCTCTCGGCATCGGAGCAGACCATCCTCGAACGCATGCTGACAGCGTTCGGCGTGCAGCATCACTTCGCTCACATCTGCGGCGTGAACAACCTGTATGGCCACTCGAAACTCGACCTAGGGCGCGCGTTGCTTGCGCGGATTGAGGTCCCTTGTCCGCAGATCCTGCTCATCGGCGATTCGCTACATGACCACGAAGTCGCGGAAGCGCTCGGCGTCCGCTGCCTGCTCATCTCGCAGGGGCATCAATCTCACGCGCGTCTCGAGCAGTGCGGCGCACCAGTCTTGCACTGCCTGTCCGACCTGCACGACTGGCTGGCTCGGTAGGTCACGCCTTTTCCTCAGCCGTGACCTCAGGCTGACTGGCCTGCCCTTTGAGCTTATTGCCGTAGGAGATCACGCAGAAAGAGACCAACAGCGTCACAATGCCCAGCCCCAGCAGGGTCTTGGTTTTGGTGCCCACGCCCCGCCATTCGCCCAACAGAATTCCCACCAAGGAACTGAAGAAAATCGACGAGCCCATCACAATCGCAAACCCGATATACGCCATGTCGCCCATCGCGGGTTCGCCGACCTTTTGGCAGACGAACTGCATCGCCCAAATCACGCCCGCCAGGCCCGCAAACACGATGTTGGGCACAACCAACGAGCCGCCCTTGGAGTAGTCGCCGAACGTCCGGTTCTTGGCGTTCTGCGCCAGACACCATGCGGCGTTGACCACAAAGCCCCCCAGCAGCACCACGACCAGCACCGGTATTCCCTGCCAGGTCGAGGATGTACCACCGCGCACCGCCGCCGCCTGCAATACGTCGCCACTCTGCAAGCCGAAGTTCATCCCCGCACTGGCGATACCCGAAAACAGGGCGACGAGCATACCCTTCTTGAAATCAAACTCGGCGACCGCGCGCTTCTTCTCCTCTTCCGACAACTCGCTCTCTTTGGCCTTTCCGGCCAATCCCACCAGCGCAATGCCCGCCAAAGAGCCAAACACGCCCAGCAGCACCACAATGGCGCCGGTATCCTTAACCAAGTCAGCTGCCTTGCCGGCCACAATCGGGGGGATCAACGTGCCGGTCGCCGAGCAAAGCCCGCAACCGATGGCCAAGCCAAGGCCGATTCCCAGATAGCGGATCATCAACCCCCAGGTCAGGCCACCCAGACCCCACAACGCACCGAAGCCAGTGCAATAAATCAACACCCTGGCGGGAGCTTCCGCCAGAACCTCTTTCAGGTTCGGCACGGTCAACAGCGCCAAGGCCCATGGAAAGAGCACCAGACCAAAAATCGCATAGAAAAGCCAATAGCTCTCATACGCCCAATTTTTGACACGCTTAAAAGGCAGTGCGAAGACCGCCCCAGCCAACCCACCACAGGCAAAAAGAATCATCCCCACGGCGGGATTCGTCGTATCCAACATGATGCGCCCCCTTCATTGTGTGAAACCCGGTTTACGCTGCCCCAACGATAACACGCAGCAAGTGTCCGCAATGATACGGAGGTCCGGGTGAAAAGGGAAGGGCAAAGTGTCTACTTCTGGAGCAAAACACCTTGATGTCCGCAAGGGACCACGACCTTCCCTTTGTGGAACGCGGCGATGTCGGGATTACCCGATACATTCCAGTGCGCGAGAAGTTCCGGGCGATCCAAATCGGCGAAATCATAGAGTGCCACCGTACGATAGATCCGGCTCGTCTTCACGACGCGCGTACTTTCCGGGTCTTTGCGCGGGATGCCATTAGAGGCCGGCCCCGGCAGACGCTTGACCGTCCACTGTGCGTGGTCGGGGGGATCGCCCTCGTTGGGCGACAGGAACAGATGCCCTGCGTTGGAGGTGACCAGCGCGCGGTTTTCGTCGAACCGGCAGATGCCGTTCGACAAGGTGATGCGATTGTATTTCGTCGTACAGGAGACGCGCGGTTGCGGCGACGCCAACATATCCAACCAGACGATATTTTGGTGGGCATTGTTGTACGCGATGTATCGGCCATTCCCGATCGGCGCGTCCATCAGATACTTGTCCCAACCCGGACACGACCCAAAGCCGAGCACCACTTTCGGATGCGCCAGATCAGAAATATCGTAAAGCCGGCATCCGCCGTTACGGGACGAAAACACCGCGTAATTCGCATTTACCGGCCAAACGCAGAGTGCCACCGTCTGCGCGGAACTGAGTTGCGGCACCCTTCCAATCTCGCGGAACTTCGTCGGACCTTCTAATTCGTAAACCCCGTAGCCGTCCTCGCCTTCCGCCGTATAGAGACGCGTCCCCGCAACCTGCACGTCGAAAACACGCGACGGCCCCGCGAGTTCACCGATTTTCTTGAAGCCGCCTGCGGACTGAATTTCAAGCACATGCAACCCCGCATCACCACACGCGGCGTATACCACGTCGCCCGTCACGGCCACCGCACGCGCCTGTCCCGGCACCGACGGCTTCCAGACCCAAAACGCCTTCTCGTCCGTGGGATAGTCCTCCCGATACGACACGTTCGCGGGTGGCGCGCCCTGCGCGAACGTCTCCCGCGCCGCGCCTTTCGCAGGCAGCACCACAAGTCCGCAGCCCATGCCCCCCACGTACACGCAGCCATCGCCCACGGCCACGGACGCGATACAGCAACTCGGCCACTCCGGTTTTTTCGCCACGGGCGACAGCCAGCGGTCAACCACCTTCGGCTGCGCGGGATCGGCACAATCGACGGCGAAAAGACCGTTGTGGGTGGCGGCGCAAAACACGATGTCGGAATTCGCGCTCGTACGTGCCGTCCACATATCAAGCCCGCGCTCATAGAACGGCGGATAATCCACGCGCCCGAGACGGCGGGGCTTCGTGGGATCGGAAACATCGAAAATGTCCAAGCCATGCCCGCAGCCCGCCCCCGGCTTCACCGCATTCCGGAAGCGCAACTCGTCGGAATCGAACGCTGGCAGTTTCGACACATCGCGGTTCTTTGCGTGATGACCAGTCGCCGCGTAAAGACGCGTTCCCTTGAGCCACACGCCGTCGCCGTAACCGTAGAGGTCTTCGTACGCGACGCGCCGGATGTCGCGCAGGTCGCGCACGTCGAACACCGTCAGTTTGCCCGACCCCCAGTCGCCCGAATAGAGGTACCCGTCCTTGTACTTGACGCTCTGTGACTCATCCGTCTTGCGCATCGCGATGTGTTGCGGATGATCGGGATCAGAGACATCGATGAACTCTACCCCGTTCTGGCGCTGACCGAGAAACACGACATCGCCGGCCACATCAACACCGGTCGCGAGTTCACAGCAGTCGAAACGCGAACGGACACGCGGGTGCACGGGATCCGTAGCATCCACAATCCACAACCCCGCCTCACGCGCGGAGACATACGCCATGCCATTACGGACGGCGATTTGCCGTACCCCACCGAGCCCCGCCACCTGTCCGAGCAACTTCGGCTCCAGCGGCTTCTGAACGTCGAACACATAAAAGTTGGGGCCTCCGCCAACGTATAAGCGCTCACCGTCCAAGCACACCGCCATGATGCGTTCAGACGTCCCCGCCACCGTGCGGGGTACCCCGAACACGCCATCACTCACTGCGGTAAGCGCGGCACAACACAACGCAAATGCAATCGTCGTTTTCATCTTTTCCCCAACAATTTAAAGTCTTTCACGGGTACCATCACGCCATCAACCGTGAACGGTTGCGCGGAGCGGTTCACCACGATCGCCTCGCCGTTCGCGTAACCGACGCGCACAACGCCGGGCGCGATCTCGCGGTGGCTCACCATCTCCTCGGTCATCAGGTGGCGCAACCCTTTGAATTGCTGCCACGCCTTCACGACGCCGTTGAAGTTGCCCTTGCCAATACCGTAGAAGATCGGTCGCCCGCCATATTCCACAAGAAGAAGGTTATGATCCTGATCAAGAACCTCTTGCGTGATCTTGTCGGGATTGGATAGAACAACGTCGTGAAACGCGAGTTCGAAGAACGGCACGAAACGGTCCACCTGTTTGGCGTACGCCTTGGGGCTTTTGGCCTGACGTTTCGCACGCATCGGCGCACACACGTAATTGATGTAATCAACATAGCCGAGCATGTGATCCATACAGCACTCGCTCGCGAAGCCGCCAAAAAGTTCGTGGCAACGCTTCGCCACTTCGATCTGTACCAGCATCTGCTCCTTCTTGTTCGCGGGATGCTGTGGGTTGCAGCAGCGGTAAGGCTGCACAGCCGAGAAGACATCGACATAGTGGCAACCGTGAAAACCAAGCTTGGATATTTTTTCGAGATCGCCGGGAAGGAACGTCTCCCAAGCGTGTTTCAAACACAGATTGTACGCCTTGCCGCCGCTCCAGACGCCATTGAACTCGCGCGTGCCTTTCGGACTGAGGCAGGCGATGTTACCGTTGTCCCATAGCGGCGAACAGGTAAAGCAGTCGGTGTAGTTCGAATGTCCGTCGATGATGTAACCAAGCGCGCGGCCACCCTCGCAGAGGCGGCGGATGCCCGCTTCGCCACCCGGCCCCTCCTCCAAAGGGAACGTCGCGGGGCAGCGCCCGTCATAGCCGCCCGTCTGCCAACCCGCCACACAAAGCGCCACATTCTCGACGCCCGCCTCCTTGAGTTGCTTCAGATAACTCAGCGTCTCGTCGTATGTGCGGTGCGTCCGAATGGGCGGCTCCGTCTCCGGCGTGAAGTCGGTCTTGTTCTTGGGATCCCACGGTTTTGAGGCATGCGACTGGCGGAGGGCAATCGAGTCCGCGAGCGTCTGGAGTTCAGGCCGCTCCTTGATGCGCTCCTTGAGCGTACGCACGGCGGGATCGTGCGCGAACTTGTAGCTGCGGTAGACCTTCGCCATTTCGTTGTAGTCCGCCTCCTGCGGCAGCCGGTAGAAGATCACCGTCATGTCCTCATAGGGCGGGAAACCGATCTCGGCAATGTTCCAAGAGGGGTACATTGCATAGTCGCCGTTCTCCGCCTTGAGGAAGAGGTCGTGCTCGAAACGCATGCCCTCCATGATCGCGATGAACGTGTCGCGCGGTGTTTTCATCGCATAATACGGCATGTAGATCCAGCCGCGGTGGGCCATCCACACCAGCGAGTCCTTGTTGAAATCGAAAACAAGTCCGCGCTGAGAAAGCGCAAAGCCAGCCTCGTCCTTCTTCGCCGTCGCGATCGGGCTCCTCACCTCCACGGCCATCACACCCGGCACGAGATCGGAGCGCTTCACCGTGAACGCCACACCGCCGTCCGCGCGCGCCACAGGCACGAGATCGAACTCTTTCACAATAGCATTCTTCTCGCCGCGCATCACAGCCCGCGCTGTTATGGGGCGCGGTGCGAGCGTCGGCATCGGCGGCAGAGCCCGCGCAGGGGCTTCGGCACTGTACGCCCCCGCGACCCCGCCAAACAAAACCAACATGCAAAACGACAGACGCCATGCTGTCCGCACAGACGGCCCAACCATACTTCGAGTGTGCACAGGTAATCCCTCTTTAGAAAGTACTGCGGATCATACACTTTCCTTCTGTATTCAGCAACGCCGCGCAATCCCGGTGCCAAAACAACTTCCAGTTGACAGTCGCGGGGGGGCTTTGATAAATTGCACCCCCGTTATGGGACAACAACTAAGAAAGCGTGCGAAGCGCCAGCGTCGCGTCGCCCGTAAAAAGCGAATCAAAGAGCGTTTGCGCGCTGGGATGAAAGAATAGCCCTTTATCCAAAGGTGCGATGGCCGAGTGGTTAGGCAGAGGTCTGCAAAACCTCGAACAGCGGTTCAATTCCGCTTCGCACCTCCATTTGAACCGCTGACTTTCGCCTTGGCGTTAAGTGAGCGGTTTTTTCTTTTTCCGAAAGAGGATGCAGCATGATCGATGCGGCGTTTGTTAACCAGTATTTTGAAACCCACCGGCAGGCGATCTTGGATGACTGGTTCGCGCTGTTGCGTATCCCGACGGTCGGCGCGGATCCCAAGCGGCTGGGCGACTGCGCGCGCGCGACGGCGTGGTTAAAGCAGTTCCTGAAGCCGCTGGACTTTGAGGTGGAGATCCTGACGCCGGGACGCGGTCTGCCGGTGCCGGTGTTGATCGCGGAACGACCGGGACGCGAGGGCGCACCGACGGTGCTCTTCTATGGGCACTATGACGTGCAGCCGGAGGATCCGCTGAGTGAGTGGCGTACCCCGCCGTTCGAGCCGACGCTGATCGAGGGGCGCGTCTATGCACGCGGCGCGCAGGACAACAAGGGGCAGGTGTTCGGCTTCCTGCAGGGCGTGAAGGCCCTGATCGAGGCGGGCGAGAGCCTGCCGACAATCAAGCTGGTGCTGGAGGGGCAAGAGGAGAGCGGCAGCTCAGCGCTGAATGACCTCGCGCCGGTCCTGAAGCAGCGCCTGAAGGCCGATGTGATGATGGTCAGCGACACGGCGTGCGGGCCGGACGACCAGCCTGCGATCGTAGCCGGTCTTCGTGGGGTGCAGCACTTTACCGTGACGCTGACCGGCCCCGCCTACGATCTGCATTCGGGCGAGCACGGCGGCGTGGCACCCAATCCGGCGCAGGGCATGGCGGCGTTGCTCGCCTCGTTGCATACGGCGGAGGGAGCGATTGCCGTGGAGGGATTCCGCGACCGCGTGCACCATCCCTCGGAGGATGAGATGGCGATCGCGCGGCAAGGCATGCTGACGGACGAGCAGTACGCGAGCGTGATCGGCTGTCCGCCTGCGGGTGGGCAGCAGGGGCTGGAGGCAGTGGTACGCGGCTGTTTCGAACCGACGATTGAGATCAACGGCATCCACTCGGGCTACGGTGGACCGGGCTCGAAGACGGTGATTCCGGCGAAGGCGGTGGCGAAGCTCAGCACACGGCTGGTGCCGGATCAGCGACCGGAGGAGACGTTCGAGGCGGTGCGCAAGCATCTCGAAGCGCATTGTCCGCGCGGCATGACACTGACGATTTCGGAGGCGTGCGCGGGCGCGCAGGGTTTTCGGCTGCCGCTCAACTCACCGATCTTCCGGCTAGCGGCAGATGTGCTGGGGCAAATGGACACGCGCGGCGCGGCCTTCCGTTGGGCGGGGGCGTCGATCCCGGTGGTGGCGCGGCTGCATCAGATCACCGGCGCGGCACCGTTGCTGGTGGGTTTCGGTCGCGAGGAAGATAAGATTCACTGCCCAAATGAGTCGTTCGGGCTGGATCAGTTCGTGAGCGTGATGACGTGGTCGGCGCTGATGTTGAAGGCGTTAGCGGAATGCTAGCGCGCCCCACGCACACGGAGGCGCGTGGGCACGAGGGGGAGTCTGGTGCAAGGCGGGCGCAGAGCAGCACCCGCAGTACCGGCAAGATCGGCAGTGCCGGGACCACGCCACGAGAGGGAGCGGCGTAAACGCCGCCCACAGGACAAGCGACGATAACGATGAAAACTAAAACTAAAACTCTGCACCTCTACGTCTCTGCGTTAAAAAAACCGCGCACGGCGCGTTTGGCGCTGGTGCTCGGCGTTGCACTGGGCGTTTGCGCCAGCGCTGCTGGCGTTGATCAGGTGCGGCTGGACATGTTTTTCTCGACGGGCTGCACGGAGTGTGAGCGGGTAGAGCGGGAGGTGCTGCCGGAGCTGGAGGATCTGTTCGAGGGGCTGTATGAGCTGGTCCGGCATGACATGTTGTTGCCGGAGACGATTCCGCTGCTGGTGGCCTATCAGGAGCGGTGTAACAATCACGATAACGGACGCGTGTCGATCGTGGTGGATCATACGATGTTTCTCTCGGGGTATGAGACGATCGCCAGCGAGTTGCTGGAGCGTGTGAATGCGGCGTTAGAGGCGCGACAGGATCCAGCATGGCGCATGCCGCAAGCACCAGATCTCTCAGAAGACGAGGCGGATGAGGTGGTGCGCCGTAAGGCGAGTGGACTGACCTTCTCGGTAGTGGCTTTCGGCGGTTTGCTGGATGGCTTCAATCCGTGCGCGATCTCAACATTGATTTTCTTTATGAGCGTTTTGGTGGTAGCGCGGGCGGCACCGCGTACGCGGTTGTTGGTGGGCGTCTCTTTTATCACTGCCTCGTTTCTGGTCTACATGGGCCTTGGGCTGGGCATCTACTACGTGTTCCGCCAGACGCCGAGTTTCACGACAGTGAAGCGAGTGGTGGAGACCGTATTGGGGCTCTGCATGATCCCGCTGGCGTTGCTCTCGTTCCGCGATGCCTTCCGTTTCCGCAAATCGCAGCGGGCGGATGATGTGACGTTGCAGATTCCCAAGGCGTTCAAGACGCGTATCCACAACATCATGCGCAGTCGCCTGGGCACGGGGGGATCGATTCTGGGCGGTCTGGTGACAGGCGCAGGGGTGACGGTGCTGGAGAGCGTCTGCACGGGCCAGAGCTATGTGCCGGTACTGATGTACATGCTCAAGAAGGAGTGCTCCAATCTTTACGTCTGGTTGCTGTTGATCGTCTATAACCTGCTCTTTGTGTTGCCGCTGGCGACGGTCTTTGTCTGTTTTCACCGCGGCATGCAGTTGACGGCGCTGATCGAATGGAGCAAGCGTAACCTGGTGGTTGTCAAGATCCTGTTGGGGCTCTTTTTCAGCGCCATGGCAGTGCTGCTGCTCGCGTAGCGCGGGCGAAGCAGCACCCGCAGTGTCGGCAGGTTCGGGAGTACCGGTAGTGGCGGCGTGAACGCCGACCACAAAACTTTCAAGTGAGGCGAGGCCCAAAATGAACGACGACGAGTATGCGCTATTGGATAGCGGCGACGGTCGTAAGCTGGAGCGGTTCGGGCGCGTGGTGCTGTCGCGGCCGTGCGCGCAGGCGGTGTGGAAGCCGACGCTGTCGATCGAGACGTGGGTGCGCGCGGATGCGACCTTCGACCGGACGGAGGGCAATCAATGGCACAATCGCGGAGCGCTGCCTGACGAATGGACGATCCGCGTGAGCGGGATTGTCTTCCGGCTTTCGGGGACCGATTTCGGACATCTGGGGGTCTTTCCGGAGCAGCGCGCGCAGTGGCATTGGATCCGCGACACGGTGCAGCGGGCCTGCGCGGCGCGCGGACGGGCGGTGCGCGTGCTGAATCTTTTCGCCTATTCGGGCGGCTCGACACTGGCGGCGGCACTGGGCGGCGCGGAGGTGTGTCATTTGGACGCCTCGAAGGGCATGGTGCAGTGGGCGCGTGACAACGCCCGGCTGAACGGCTTGGAAACACACCCGATCCGCTGGATTACCGATGACGCGCACAAGTTCCTTTGCCGCGAGGTGCGGCGCGAGCGGCGTTATGACGCGGTGATTCTGGACCCGCCGACTTTCGGGCGCGGCCAGAACAACGAGTTGTACAAAATCGAGAAAGATCTGCCAGAGACGTTACGGCTCTGCCGCGAGTTGCTATCGGACGCGCCGCTCTTCATGTTGCTCAGCGCGCATACGCCGGGCTATACGCCGGTGGTGCTGGGCAATGTCTTGGGGCAGGCGGTCGAAGGACTGGGCGGCGGGATCGAGAGCGGCGAGATGGTGTTGAGCGGTGCGGAGGGGCAGGTGCTGCCGACGCCGTGCGGGGCGTATGCGCGGTGGCGCGCCTGAACGCGCGCCACCGCGATTTAGGAGTTAGGATTTAGGAGTTAGGAGTTGGCACTGCGGCGGGGCTCACGTCTCATGTCCCTTGTCTCATGTCGCCCGGCGGCGTGAACGCCGCCTACAGAACTTGAAAGGAACTTAACGCATGCTGTCACGGGTTTATTCGGGCGCGGTCTATGGGGTCAATGCCTACGCCGTGGAGATCGAGGTCAACGCAGTCGGTGGGGAGCCGCAATTTGTGATCGTGGGGCTGCCGGACGCCGCTGTGCGCGAGAGCAAGGACCGCGTCTGGACGGCGATCCACAACGCCGGCTTCCGTCCGACACCCGGTCGCAACACGATCAACCTCGCGCCTGCGGATATCAAGAAGGAGGGACCGGTCTACGATCTGCCGATCGCGGTGGGGCTGGTCGCCGCCACCGGTCAGGCTGAGATGCCGCAGATCGAGCGTTACGCGATGATCGGCGAGCTGGCGTTGAGCGGCGAGGTGCGCCGTGTGCGCGGCGTGTTGCCGGTGACATTGGAGATGCGTCGCCAAGGGATGCGCGGCATTCTCGTGCCTGCGGACAACGCCGAGGAGGCGGCGGTGGCCGAGGGCATCGATGTCTTCGCGGTGCGCCATCTGCGCGAGGCGGTCGATTTCCTCGCGGGCAACCTGAAACTGGAGCCTTTCCGCGTGGACATCGCCGAATTGATGGAGCGCGAGCGGCGGCATGTCGAAGACTTTGCGGATGTCAAAGGGCAGGAGAGTGCCAAGCGCGCGATCGAGGTGGCGGTCAGCGGCGGCCACAACATCCTGATGATCGGTTCGCCTGGTACGGGTAAGACGATGCTGGCGCGGCGCATCGCCTCGATCCTGCCGGAGATGACGCTGGATGAGGCGCTGGAGGCGACGCGCATCCACAGCGTGGCGGGTACCCTCAAGAGCCATCAGGCGCTGGTGCTGCATCGACCCTTCCGTGCGCCGCACCATACGATTTCAGACGCGGGGCTGTTGGGCGGCGGCACGCATCCGCTGCCGGGCGAGGTGAGTCTGGCGCATCGCGGAGTGCTCTTCCTCGATGAGCTGCCGGAGTTTCACCGCAACGTGCTGGAGGTGTTGCGCCAGCCGCTGGAAGATGGGCGCGTCACGATCGCGCGCGCGGCGGCCACGCTCGATTTCCCCTCGCGCTTTATTCTGGTCGCGGCGATGAACCCTTGTCCGTGCGGCTATGCCGGCGATCCCAAGCGCGAGTGCCGATGCAGCTCGCAGAAGATCCAGGCCTACCGTAACAAGATTTCCGGGCCGTTGCTCGACCGCATCGACATTCACATCGAGGTGCCGCCGGTGCGCTATCACGACCTCAGCTCGCTGGCGCGCGGCGAATCCTCCGAGGTCATCCGTGCGCGCGTGGCGGCCTGCCGCGCGGTGCAGCGCGAGCGCTTCGCGCGCTCGCCGCATGTCGCCTGCAACGCCGCGATGACGCCGCGCGACGTGCAGAACTTTTGTCGGCTCGACGGCGATGCCGCCGACCTGATGAAGATGGCGATGAGTGAGTTGAATTTCAGTGCGCGCGCCTACGACCGGATCATCAAGGTGGCGCGTACGATTGCCGATATGGCCGGTGCTACCTCAATCGGTGCCGTCCATATCTCCGAGGCGATCCAGTACCGGTCGCTGGATCGGATGATGTGGCATTGAAGAAACTAAAGCCACAAAAAAGCGCCGGGATTGACCCCCGGCGCTTTTTAGTTTTTACCCTCACTGGTAGCGATCCCTGTAGCCGCCCGGCAGGGGCATGGTGCCTTCCCAGCCGGCCGGCGCGGCCCACGGCATATCAGTCTCGTTCGGGTTGTCGGCCATGCATCCGGCGAGCCCGAGCAGGGCGAGCGCCACGGGCAGGAGACAGAGGCTACGGATCGTCAGGCTCGTCTCAGAAGAAGACGACATCGCCTTTCTCCACCGGTGTCTGCTGCCAGTCGTTCAGGATATCGGCGACCACGAAGTTCTTGCCGCGTACGGCTTGGCGCAGTTTGATGCGCGTGACGAACTCGCCGGCGGCGCTTTGACGGCCGGTGCGGCGCACGTTCATCTCGAGTTGTGGCAGGGCGTGCTGACGCTCGGGGCCGAGCAACTCGGTGATGGCGTCGTCCGAGAGTTCGATGATCGCGAACTTCAGCTCGTCGTTGGCCTCGATGATCTTGCCCTTGTCACCGGCGGAAGGAGCCGTGGCCACGCCCGAATCCCGCGCGGGGCCGGTGCCGGGGCCCGAACTCTTGCCAGCCCACTTCTTCTTCAACTCTTCGTACTGCTCGCGCATTTTGGCGAGATCCTCGGTCAAGTTGACCTTGTCCTCGTTCAGCGTCTCGATTGTGTTCTTGGCGTCGGCGAGTTCGGCGGTGAGTTCCCGCTTCTCGGCGGTGAGCCGGGTCACGCGCGTATCCAACTCCGCTTTTTCGGCGGTGAGGGTGACGACCTTCTCTTTTTCGCCCTTCAACTCCACCTTGGCGGCGCGGCCGTCGGTCTTGAGTTTGTTGATCTCATCGACCGAGGCGGTGAACTGATCGCGCATCTTGGTGAGTTCGGCGCGCGTCTTGTTGAGAGAGGCCTGCTGGGCCTTGGCACGATCAAAGAGCTGGTTCATCAGCTCCTGCATGGTGCCGGGGCCCTTGGTGTCGGGCTTGTTATCCACGGGGTCGAGGACATAGTTACCTTCGCTATCGACACGATAGAAGCTGCGGAGCTGCAGGCGCTTTTCGGTGTTGCCGAAATCGAGCGTAGGCAGGTTCTGCTGCTCCAGCTTGATCGGGTACCCCTCCAGCATTGCCTGCTTCTCGGGATTTGTCAGCTCACGGTCGGAGACTTCGGAGACGTCTTTCATCACGCTTGGCGCGTCGGCCTCGGCGGGATCTTGCCCCTCGATCGTCTTTGCCACTTTGATGAATGTCTCCTCGAGTACACTGTTGCGTTTCGTCAACAGCTCCCGTTTTTCGAACAATTTGTGAGCAAAAAACAGGGACACAGCACTCAGGATCAGGATGATGATAACCAACACACGCAGCACTTTAGCCATTTCAAAACCTCAAGATTAACGGATGACACGTTTACGCGTATGGTCAAAAGGTAATTCAAACTGGGCCGAACTGCAACAACAAACTGCAAGTGAGGCACAATTTTTTTTTGTGGTTTGAAATTGACCTTGGCGCGTCACCTCCGTACAATTGCCCTTCACTATGAGTAAGAAGCGTTCCAAGATTTTTGGTTGCTGGCTTGTTGGGCTGCTGAGTGCGGGTGTTCCCCTGTACGGGGCGTTCGCGCAAACCGCCGCTGAAAAGGAGGCGTTGGATGAGGAGCTGAAGTACATTGACTTCTTGCAGCAGATGTACATGCCGGACATTGCCAACGAGGTGATCGCCGAGGCCAAGCAGCGTTTCCCTTTCCCAGAGGCTGCCGCTAAACTCAGGGTCAGCGAGCTCAAGGGCCTGCTCTCTCAGGGGCGTTTCGATGACGTCCAGAAAGAGATCGACGCGATTCCCGATAAAAACGGGGCTGAGTTCTGGGCGCTGACGCTGGCCAAGGCAGACGCCTACTACGCCCACGACAGGTACGCCGACGCGGACAAACTCTACCTGAGCTTCTTCAAAAAGGTCGAAAAGCCGACCGACGCGCTGGTCACCTTTTACCGTGACTCGGCCTACAAGTATGTCCAGATGCTGCTCCGCTTAGGCAGGGACAACGAGGCGCTTGTGGCTTTCCGCAACCTCTTCAAGGTGCCGCTGGAGGAGGCGGTCGAGCGGCAGGTGCGCGCTGACATGGCCGAATTGATGATCAAGCTCTTGCCCGACATCCAGAAGAAAGAGGAGAAGGACAAGATGTTCAAGGAGGCCGAGGCCAATGTCGACAAACTGCTCTGGAAGCAGGACATCTGGTTCGGCAAGGCGCTCGTGATGAAGGCGCACATCTTCCTGATGCGCGGCGATGTCAAGGGCGCTCAGGAGTTGGTCGAGAACTACATGCCGCAGCTCAGGACCATCCATGATTCCCTGATTGAGCAGGATCCCGATGGTTCGCAAGGCATGCTGCGCATGAGCCCGATGCCGCAGTGCCGTTATCTGCTGGCGGTGCTGTTGATGGACGAGGCGATGGCCGAGGCCAAGAAAGATAAACCCGACGAAGACCGCATCAAGGATCTGCTGGTCGGTGAAAGGGATGCCCAGACCGGCAAACGTAAGCAGAACGGCGCCTTCAATCATTTCATCAACGTGTTCATCCGCTTCCCGGAGAGTCAGTGGGCCTCCGACGCCGGCGAGCGTTCCGAGGTTCTGCGCAAGTTCATCAAGGCCCGCTACAATTCGGACCTGCGCACACCGGTGACCGAGGAGCAGATGCGCAGGGTGCGCGAGAAGCAGTTCGCGGGCGCGCGGCTGGTTTTCAGCAGGAACCAGTTCAAGGAAGCGATCGACAAGTACCTGCTGGTGCTCAACCAGTTCCCGGAGTCCTCGGAGTCGGTGTCGGCCTTGGGTGATCTCGCGATCAGTTACATCGAGACCTCCGGTGAGGACGCAGAGGCGGCGTTGATGGCCGAAACGGTCATCGGCCACCTCTCCGAGCGCTTCGCATGTCATCCAAAGCTCACGAAAGCGGCGGGCGACCAGATGTGCCGTATCGGCGAGCGCTACGGCGGCCTGCGCATGGAGGACAAGCGACGCCAGACCTATGCGCTCTTCTTCCGCGATTACCCAGACCACTACGCCGCAAGCCAGCTCGTGATGAGCTTCGGCGAGCGTGAGTTTGCCGCCAAGAACTACGTCGGCGCGATGACGTACTACCAGCAGATTAGGGAGACCTATACTAATTCTCCCTACTACTTCGATGCCATCAACCGCATGGCGCAGATCTACAAGGAAGAGGAGCAGGTGACCAACGAGATCCAGACGCTGGAGTTTTACGTCGAGCGCCTCGGCGAGCGCGAGCGTCCCGGTCACGCGCTGGTCGTCGGCACTTTCCGTCTGGCCGATGCCTACCGTGAGTACGGCATCAGCCTACTCCATGGCGGCGATACGAATGAGACCGAGACCGTCGACACCGCGCAGAGAGCGGAGGAGCAGACGCAGGGCGTGAACATGCTGAGCAGAGCGGTCATGAACTTCAACAACGTCGCCAAGATGTTGGATGAGAATGCGGCCGCTTACCAGCGGAACGATGAAGAGAAGCAGCGTAACGAGCAGATGCGCGAGTTGGCCGTCTTTACCAGGGCGGTCTGCCTTACGCAGATCAACCAGCCTGAGGATAAGCTGCCGGTGTTGCGCAAGCTGGCTATCAACGCCTATGAGGATTACATCAAGCGCTTCCCCAAGGGGCAATACGCGCCCAGAGCGCAGTTGCAGATCGGCACGCTTTACACTATTTTGCAGGATACCGCCAACGCGCAGGCGGCTTTTGAAAAGCTCGGCAAAAACTATCCAGAGTCCAGCGAGGCTAAGAATTCGGTGCCGATGCAGGCCGCTGCTCTGATCGAGATCGGGCTGCGCGGGGAGGGCGTCGCGAAGTATCGCGAAATGTTCGCCGCCGGCGGTTCTTACACGGAAAGTCAGTTCATGGCCGCAGCGGATGCCTTGGAGAAGAGCCGGGAGTACGACATGGCGGTCCAAGCGTACGACAAGGTGCTGTCCACTGCCAAGGATATTGGTCTGATCGCTAACGCCCGGCTGGGACGTGCCCGTTCGCTGATTGGCCTCAAAAAGTATGGCGAGGCGCACAAGGTGTTGGAGGCCTTCATCGCGGACAAAGAACTGTCCAAGCTCGCACTGGTGGTCGACGCCAACCTGTTGCTGGTTGACGTGGCCAGCGAGGAGGGTAAGATTGAAAAGGATGATAGGGAGCGCGCGCGCCTCTTCAATGCGGCCGTGGACGCGCTCAAAATGGTCAGGGGCTACCGCACTACGCCGGAAGAGCAGGCCGAGTTGGACCTGATGACCGGTGAAGTCCTGTTGCGCAGGTGGTCGGCCGAAAAGAAATTGGGATTGAACGATCAGGCGGCCGAGACGCGCGGCAAGGCGATCGTGGCCTTTCAGGGGATGATTCTGAGCATAGACCCCGGCAACGTCGCCTTGGCGAGTGTTCTCGAAAAATCCTATTTCTACTGTATCCCGCTGCTGCTGGAGCATAAGAAGTTCAAGGATGCAGAGGAGGATTGCGAGAAGTATCTCTCGCTCTTCCCGGACGGTCGTTACAAGACTGATGTGCAGAACTGGCTGAATCAGGCGCGGATCGGCCAGTAGGTCGTCCGATGGGTAGGGCTGTCCCCCTAACCGACACACCTTTTCAAGGAGCAAACGTATGAAGATGAGAATACAGACTGGACTGGCCGCGTTGGCCGCGACTTTCATTGTTGCGGAGGCCGCCGCCGTGCAGGGTATCATCACGATGCCCAACGGTTCGAAGCGCGAAGGCGAGATCAAATGGATCGCGCGCGACAAGGCGTACGGCATTGTCGAGAAGGGCCGTTCGATCGAAATGCAATTGAAGCCGGAAGAGATCACTGACCTGCAGATCCCGCGTCCGCGCGAGCTTGACGCCGCGATCGAGGCGATCCGTCAGGGTAATGCCAATGCCGCGATCCCAGTGCTGGAGAAGATAGCGACCGACTACCTGATGCTGCAGTGGGACAAGCCCGCCACCCGCTATCTGGCCGAGGCGCATGTGCAGGCTGGCAACGCCGACAAGGCGATTGCCGTCTGCGAGAAGGTCATTGCCTCCAACCCCGAGGCCGCCTATCTGGGCGAGATGGCTCCGGCCTACTGGCAGGCGCTGATCAAGCGCGAGCGCCTCACCAAAGTTGAGGAACTGCTCGGTAAGGCAATCAAGACCGGCGATCGTCTGGCATCTGCTAACGCGCTGATCGCGCGTGGCGACCTGATCCAAGCTGGCGGCGGCGACACTGTCGAGATCGCTAGGAAGGCACTGCGCGACGGTTATCTGCGCGTGGTCACGCTCTATCGGAGCGAACGCGCCGCGCAGCCGGAAGCGCTGTACAAGGCGGCCAAATGCTTTGAAACGCTGGGGCAGACCCAGCGTGCGGATCAGTTTCGGACCACTCTCAGGGGTGAGTTCGGTTCTTCGGAGTGGGCCAAGAAGTAAGGCCCGGCGTATACGTCAAACGGATTTTGTTAGTCTACGAAACTAACTTGAACAAAGGTAACAACGCGAGAGGTTAATGATGAAAAAATTGGTCATGTCGGCAGTGATGGTGGCAGGTTTGGCAGTGGGCACGGCGCTAGCCCAGGATGCGGCACCGGCGGCGGCACCGGCGGCGGCACCGGCGGCAGCGGAAGTTGTGCCAGCAGATGGTGCACAGGCACCGGCCAAGCCGAAAGACAATACCGGCTTCCTTGCTGTGGTGTTTGGATCCGGCGTGGTCGGCATACTCCTGTGGGCAGCGCTCTTCGGTTGCGGCGCGGCCGCGATCTACTTTGCCGTCGACAGCGCGATTCTGATCCGCCCGCAGAAGATTATGCCGCAGACGCTGATCAACAAGGTCAAGGGCGCGATGGCCGAAGGCGACGTGATGAAGGCGTTGCACGCCTGCGAGAGCGAGCCGGGCCCCATGGCCAACATCCTTTCGGCCGGCTTCGCGCATGTGGAGGAGGGTTTCGAGGTCATCCAAGAGGCGATCACTGCAGCGGCGGACCTCGAGATCGAACGCATTATGCAGCGCCTCACCTGGATTTCAGTCTGCTCCAACCTCTCCCCGATGCTCGGTCTGCTCGGAACGGTGCAAGGCATGATCATGTGCTTTAGCGCGCTGGCTACTGGTGCCCCCGACGTCGGTGCTCTGGCGCTTGCCATTTCGCAGGCGCTTTGGACGACCGCCGGCGGACTGGCCATCGCCATTCCGGCCATTACGTGCTACTACAGCCTCCGTAATAACGCCAACCGCCTGATCCTGCGCATGGAAGCGATGACCATGGAACTGATCAAGGACCTGCGCAACGTCGAGGTCGTAAGCGAGTAATCCGCGCCCAGCGCGACGGACAGAGTCGGCATCCGGCGGCTCTGTCCGGCCTACACTCGCCGGGCAGTCGGCGCACGGCCCGGGCGCCGATCGAGCGGTTTACCGGAAGGGCCGGAGGATGAGGATTTTGTGCGGAACCCCCGCAGACAGGACGGAATGCCATGGCTAGACGCTCTTCAGAACAGTGCGATATCGACATGACGCCGATGATTGACGTCGTGTTCCAGTTGATCATTTTCTTCGTCGTTACGATAAAGTTTTCTACGGATGTCAATCCTGATATATTTCTTGAGGACGGTAAGCATGGCGAGACGCTGACGCAAGACAACATGCCGCCCAGCACCCTCGAGATCGAAGTGGACCGGCGCGGGCGCCTCTCGATCCACAACGCCACCCTGACGCCGAATATGCTCAAGGAGATTCTCAGGTATCGGATCAACCGTCACGGCTACGAGTTCCCCGTGCTGATCCGTGCCGACCGCCGCGCACGGCATGAGGAGGTGCGCAGGGTGATGGATATTTGCACCGAATGCGGCATCTGGAAGTTGTCGTTCCTCGCGATTCAGGAACACAAGACAAAGAACTAGGAGGTGACCCATGGCTAGGAAACGCGAACGGAACAAAGGCGAAACCCCGAAACTCGATATGACGGCAATGATTGATGTCGTGTTTCAGCTCCTGATTTTCTTTGTTGTGACGTTGAAGCAAGAAGATATCCTCTCCAAGTTGACGGCCGCCCGCCCGGCAGCGAGTACGGACGAGGAGACGAAAAACAAAGACCCCAACCTGATCACGATCGTCGTGGCCCCCGATGGCTTTCTTCTGAATGGCCGGCCGATGCGTCTGCCGGAGTTGGACCGCAACATCGAACGATTCTCGGGTTATAGCAAGACCGCGATGGTCGTTATCAAGTGTACTAAAGATTCACCTCACGCTTTCCTTGTTCAGACGCTGGACATCTGCAATAAGCACGGTATGACCAACCTGTCGATCTTTACCCTGTAAGTCGGTTTGCCTTAACAGTTAATTTGTTGTTTATTTGATTTTCGGGGTTGACTCTTTTCGTCATCCCCCGCATAATTAGACGCGGAAGGTGGGGTCGCGTCCGGTGGCGATGCCGGGCTCGGACGGTGGCGCTCGTCTTCCGATATGACAAGAGAGGAGGTTACCATGAATGACCACGTCAGTATGGAACAGATAGATGCCAATCTTAAAGCGATCGAGCGGAAATACAGCAACGAGACCCTGTTGCGGCGTATCAAGGTGCTGTTCGGCGGGCTTAAGGCACCGCGCCAGTCCCGCGAATACAAAGCAGCGATGATCGAGATGCAGCGCCTTTCCGCGCCGCTCGCTGCGGTGCTTCTGCCGGCGGTTTCCGTCGGGTTGCTGGTCGTCATGTCTAGTGGTGCGGCGATTGAGGACCGCATCATTGAGACTCAGGTGCTCGAGGCCGAGGAGTTCAAGGAACTCGAGGTGGTCAAGGAGTTTGAAAAACCGGATGAACAGTTTGAGACTTTGGACATTGACATCCCGGTTGTTAGCACGGATGTTCAGGTCCAGTCCGCCACGCCTGTTACGTCCTCGCAGCCTGTAAGTTACCAGCCGCAGACGATCGATGCGGTGGTGGCGATCAAAAGTCCCGTCATCCTCAAGAACATCTTCGGCACCACTCGCGACACCGGCACGCGCGGCGTGAGAATTGCCCAGTTCGGCGGCGACCCGCAGACGGAAGAGGCCGTCATGCGTGCGTTGCGCTGGCTCAAGAAGAAGCAGCAGCCCGACGGTTCCTGGGCGCGGCAGAAGGTCGCCATGACCGGCCTCGCGGTTCTCTCCTTTCTGGCTCACGGCGAAAAGCCCGGCGACTCTCCAGAGTTCGGCGAGACCGTGCAGAAGGCGCTGGAATTCTTGATTAATAGCCAGCGCGCGGACGGCAAGTTCAACGGCATGGACGGCAACGAATACGCCCACCCGATCGCCACCTATGCGTTGTGCGAAGCCTACGGCATGACCCTCAACCCGAACGTCAAGGCCGCCGCTGAAAAAGCACTTGAGCCGATCATCAAGGGACAGCACCCCACAGGTGGCTGGACCTACAAGATGAATCCTGGTCCAGAGGCCAACGGCAAATACCGCGATGACACCTCGTTCATGGGCTGGTGCGCTCAGGCGCTGAAGGCCGCCCATCTCGCCAGGCTTCAGGTCGATGGCCTCGAAAAGTCCATGAAGCTCGCCATCAAGGGCTTCAAGGCGAATGCCCACCCCTCCGGTGGCTTCGGTTACGTCGGCCCTGGCACCGGCGGTCTCACCAGTGTCGGCTGTCTCTGCATGCAGCTCCTGGGCGCGTCGAACGAGAGCGAGGTGAAAAAGGCGCTTGAGGTCATCGGCACCTGGACGCCCACCTTCTCAAGCTACGCACCCATCGCCGCCGAACTGAAAAACGTGAAGAAGGAGGATGTCAAAGAGGGGTCTTCCGCACTTGCTGTCGCCAAGAGCAGGTTGGCCGCCAAGATCCCCGAGGAGGAGCGTAGGTTCTACACGACATCGGCCCAGTACTACTTTTACTACGCTACCCAGTGTAAGTTCCACCAAGGCGGCAGGCATTGGGACAACTGGAACAAGGCGATGAAGCCGCGCTATGTCAAAGCGCAGCTTATCGAGGCAAAGGCCATCAAGGACGCTAAAGGCGTCGATAGCGACATCGGCTGGTGGGAGAATGCCGACGCCCACACCGACCGTCCGGTGATGGACACCTGTCTGGCCGCCCTCCAGCTCATGGTCTACTACCGCAACCTCCCGACCACCAGTAAGGAGGCCGTGATGGTCGAAGAGGAGATCATGGCGACCTCGCTCGACACCGACGACATCCCGATCGATACCGGGAATCTGTAGTTTGCTAGTCCATTAGTCCGTTGGTTCATTAGTGCGAGAGTTGGCGACAGAAAGAAAACTAATGCACCAATGAACTGGCGCGCTGATGTACGGGTTCCCCCATGCCCTTTTCCCTCTTTCTTGCCCTGAAATATCTGCGCCCGAAGCGCTCGTTTACCTCGGTCGTGACGTTGATCTCTATCATCGGCGTGGTTTTGGGCGTCGCCATCATCATCATCGTGCGCGCGGTGATGACGGGCTTCGGTGACATGTGGCAGGAGAAGATCCTTGATTTTAAGCCGCACATCACCATCACGGGCAATGGCGGTGTGATCGAGCACGAGGATGAGGTCTGCCGGAACTTGGAAGAAATCCCCGGCGTGATCGCCGCCTCGCCCGGACTCGAAACGCGTGTACTGGTCGAGCATCGCCGTCGTGTTGTCGCCCCGCTGTTGATCGGCACCGACCCGCAACGTGCACGCCAGATCATGAAGCTTGACTCCCTCGTGGCCGGCGAGTTTTCCCTTGAGGGTGATGCCGTGGTATTGGGCGTTGACCTTGCCGCTGAACTTGGCGTCGGCGTCGGTACCGACATCTTGGTTTACTCGCCCATGAACCTCGTCACGAAAGACGAGGTCTACTTCCCCGAACGCCTCACGGTCACCGGTATCTACGACTCCGGCCAGCGTGACTTCGACTCCGGCTTCATCATCACCTCCATTGCCGTCGCGCGCGACCTGATGGGTATGCGCTCCGGCGTTTACTCGATCCACCTCAAGGTGAAAGATCCCCAGAACACCGCCGTTTTCACCCGCATCGTGAACGACGTGCGCACACGCGTTCCGGTCTACTCCGTGCGTACCTGGCAGGAGATCGACAGCCAACTCTTTACTGCCCTTGCAGTAGAGAAGAACATGATGGTGATCCTCCTGATGTTCATCACCGTGGTCGCGATCTTCTGCGTGACCAACACGCTGATCGTGCTGACCGTGCAGAAGACCGATGAGATCGGCCTGCTCAAGGCGCTTGGTTTCTCCTCACGCCAAGTGATGGGGGCCTTTGTGCTGCACGGTTGGATTCAGTGCCTGATCGGCACTGTGCTCGGCATCGGTGCCGCGTTGCTAATTTTGAAGAACCTGCATGAGTTGGTCGATATGTTGGCGCGCCTCGGTGTCGAGGTTTTCCCGAAAAGTATCTACGGACTGGCCGAGATCCCGTGGCGTGTGATTCCGAGCGAAGTGGCCAGCGTGGCTGTATCCGTGATTCTTTTCTGTACCGTGGCCAGTTTCCTGCCGGCGTGGCGTGCCGCGCGCATGGACCCGGTCACCGCCCTGAGGAAAGAGTGATGCTCGAAGCAACCAATCTTCGTAAAACCTACAAGTTGCCCCGCAAACGGGTCGAGGTGCTGAAAGGCGCCGCACTGCACGTGGCCCAGGGCGAGTGCGTCGCCATCGTCGGCCGCAGCGGTGCGGGCAAAAGCACGCTGCTGCATGTGTTGGGTGGGCTTGACCGGCCCAACGCGGGCGAGGTGCGTATCGACGGCCAGCCGCTCTATGCGCTCTCGCAGCGCCGCCGCACCGCATTGCGCGCCGCCAAGATCGGCTTCGTCTTCCAGTCTTACCACCTGCTTCCTGAGATGGACGTAACCGAGAATGTCATGCTGCCGGCCATGACCGGCGTGACGCACCTCCCGCGCCGTCAGATACGCAAGCGCGCGCTGACGTTGCTTGATCAGGTGGGGCTGGCCGACCGCGCCTGCCACATGCCGCTCGAACTTTCCGGCGGCGAGCAGCAGCGCGTGGCGCTGGCGCGCGCACTCATTACCGATCCGGCCCTGATTCTGGCCGACGAACCTACCGGCAACCTTGATCGCACGACCGGCGCACAGATCATGGAACTGCTCTTCGGGCTCTCCCACTCACGGGCGCTCTCGCTGGTTATGGTTACCCATTCGCCCGAGACCGCTGCCCTCTGTGACCGCGTGCTTGAACTGCGCGATGGCCTGCTTCAGACGCCGTGACCGTTGCGGTTTACGGCCAAATCGAGCGCAGGGCGTGTGCGTTGCCTCGTACGGCCTTCGCCTGGCCTGTCACGACCGTCCACGTCACCGTTTTCAACTTTGGATCCGGGACCGCCGCGACCGGCGCGTACATCAGACCGTCCTGCGAGAAGAGTTCGACGCAGGTACGGTCGACGAACAGGATCAATGCCAGCTTGCCGTCCTTGATCGGCCACGTCGTCTTGTGTTTGGCGAGTGTCAACTCTTGCCGGGGCGCATGGTAGCGAAGAGGGCGGCCTAGTACGTTGAACATCACATCCGCATCCGGCGAGAGCGTGCAGGCGATATGCAGTTCCAGCAGTTCGGCTCGGAGGTCAGTCAGCGGTTGGCTCGTGCCGGCCGCGGCTTCGAACGGCCCGAATGCGGCTGTGCGCTCGCGCAGCGTGGTCAACTCAGCAACGGGGTTGCGAGTTAGTTTCACGCCTTCCGCTGTGCGGGCAAGCCCCAATTCTTGCGGAAGTCCCAGACATTGGTTGAAGGGCATGCCGGGCGACGGGGCCCGTAGCCACGGGATCAGAATACGGCGTCCTTGCGGCACATTGTCGAAGGTTTGAGCGGCGTAGTAAATCGAGCCCCAGTGGCCGCGTAGCCGTTCCGCTGTCGGTTTGAAGGCGCTTCCGTCGAAAGCGCCTACGGCATATTGGCCGTCGGCAGCGAAGAGCACCCACTGCTTTTCGGATGAACCCGCAACGGCGAGTTCGAAGAAGTCAGGACACTCATACAGATAAGAACCGCCGCCGGTGTCGCCCTCGACGGTTGAGAGACGGGACCACTCCCGCAGGTTGGACGACGCCAGAAGTTCGACCGTGTGGCGTTTCTCCGGATAGCCCACGTAGAGCGCCATGATCCAGCGGCGGGTGGGCGTGTGCCAGAAGACCTTGGGGTCTCGGTTGCCGGGAGTGATGTTGGTCACGACCGGATTGCCCTCGAACTTGGTGAATGTCCTGCCGTCGAGACTATAAGCGATACATTGGGTGGCGGGGTTGCCAGCCGCCGTGTAGATCAGCACCAGCGGTGCGCGTCCGTTGCGACCGAAACCGCTGGTGTTGGTGTGGTCAACCACCGCACTGCCGCTGAACATGGGGCCCAACGTGTCGGGGTAGAGCGCCTCGCCAAGCTCGGTCCACTGCACGAGGTCTTTGGAAACCGCGTGCCCCCAATGCATGTTGCCCCAGTTGACGCCGTAGGGATTATGTTGGAAAAAGAGGTGGTACTCGCCGTTGTAATAGACCAGTCCGTTTGGATCGTTGTTCCAGCCGCGACGCGGCGAGACGTGAAGCTGCGGACGCAAGGGCTCGTGATAGAGACCCTCGGCGGGGAACGCTTCGTCCGACAACTTGACCGCCGCGAGTCCCTGTGAGTCGCCCGGCAACTTCTCCGCCCAAAGCGTGAGCCGCCGCCCCATCCATGCGGCGAGGCCGAGCGGTGCCCACCAATCGGGTTCGTCGGCGGCCAGTTCAATGTCAAAAAAGCGCAACGTTTCCGCGCCATCGCGCAGTTCCATCCGGGTTTTAGCGCCGCCATTTTTGACCGGCAGCAGGAGCCAGTGTTTATCGGCGATGAGGTCGCGCGTCACGTTTTTCTGCGGTAGGAGAGGGGGAATGTCGCACGCGACGATCTGGTCAATGTTGATATGTCCCCAGCCGCCTGTGGCGTTGTCCACGATCTGGATGCACGCGGCTCGGCCCTCCAGATCCGCGACATCCCAGTTCGCCAGTTCAAGTTCTTCGCTGCCGCCGGGTTTGAGGTTTGGGCCGGTGGCCGTGCGGACCACTTTTCCGTCCACGAGCAGGTTGATGCAGGTTTTGCCCGGCCATCCGCCACCGCCGATCAGGAAGGAGATGTGTTTCCGCTCAATCACGAAGATCGGTGAGGTCAAGAGCCCAGTTGTCTTATCACCGCCACTGAACGAATTGACGAGACCCTTGCCTTTGAACCCGGACACATGCATCTGGCCTGGCAGCGTGCCTCGGGCTGGCGCTTTGCCGAATGCCGTGCCCTCTACCTGCCAGACACCGTAATCCGTGCCTTCGAAATCCGCGATCACAATATCCGGACGCGGAGCGGCGCAGAGAGTGTGTGTGAGCAACACCGCGATCAAGCCAATCCCTGTATACAACCGTGAAACGACCGATTTAATTCCGAGTGTTTTCTCTGTCATTGATTTCTCCTTTGCATTGCATTCGGCCGCGCGTTGCGGCATACTAATGGCCTTCAACTTGAGAGACATTGTATCATGAGCCTGATTTCAGAAGTAACCCGCGGTATCATTAAAGAGAACCCCACTTTTCGCCTGGTGCTGGGCATGTGCCCCACGCTGGCATTAACGACCTCCTTGGAGAACGCCTTGGGCATGGGGGTGGCGTGCATCTTTGTGCTGATCTGTTCAAACGCTGCCATATCGGCTCTGCGTAAAATCATCCCGTCTGCAGTGCGCATCCCGTGCTACATTGTGGTGATCGCGGCCTTCGTGCAGGTCGTGGATCTCCTGATGCAGGCCTACACGCCGGCCCTTGCCGATAGCCTAGGCATCTTCATTCCGCTGATTGTAGTGAACTGCATCATCCTCGGTCGTGCCGAAGCCTACGCCTCGAAAAACGGAGTGCTTTACAGCATGGCAGATGGTTTGGGCATGGGCCTAGGCTTTACGCTGTCGCTGAGCATCATCGCCATTGTGCGCGAGTTTTTCGGCAACGGTTCAATCACGCTCTGGGGCGATTGGGCGCTCACGAATATTCATCACAACACGATGGTGCTCATCATCCTGCCGGCCGGCGGATTTATCACGCTGGGTCTGATCCTCGCACTGATGAACCACATGCAGGCGGTGGCCGCCCGACGCGCGGGCGCACCCGCGCCTCTGCCGCTGGAGCTTAATTGCCGTAGCTGCGCGCTCTGCAAGCTAAACGAGTGACCGCCTCTCTCCCTACAGTTGCGAGCCTTTGGACGGGCGCAGCAGGATGTTGGTGATCTTGTTTGCCGTGTCCTTGTATTGCGGATCCACCTTGAGCTTCTTCCAGTCCGGATGGTTGACAAAGGTTTTCCACGCTGCCACTTTGGCCGCTTTGTCGGCAAACCCTAACATGTAGGTGAGGTTGGGCAATTGGTCGCCTGCCAGCCCCTGGCCGAAAAAGACCGGCTCCATACCGCACGTACGGAAGATGGCCAATTCGCCACCGCCTTCGAACATCGCGATCTTCTTGGCGTTGCGCTCAATCGTGTAACT